>Ga0172381_10007394_pt1 | contig 10878 bp, 5 predicted proteins | sample Leawel6488metaG_FD_119754 | JGI IMG/M metagenome (GOLD analysis project Ga0172381, IMG submission 119754) | Leachate microbial communities from a municipal landfill in Southern Ontario, Canada - Leachate well 64-88 metaG | ecosystem: Engineered > Solid waste > Landfill > Unclassified | place... | reverse complement strand
TTTGATCCCATTTGACCGTAAAATGTATTCGCCAACACTTTAAGCGCGAGTTGCTTTGAATTTAACATATTGTATTTCAAGTATTGCGACATAATATCATCGCGCGATGATGCCCATTGTTCCGCGCTCATCAACGCGCGCAGTTGATCAATAAGCGCCGCCATATCAAGCTCGGGCACGGTAATACCATCAATGCGCGCAACAGATGCGGCAATCGCTTTTGCAATCGCGCTCATTTGCCGCTTAACCGCGCCGCGATCGCCAAGTAGACGCGACAACGCAATGCCAAAGATACCCATATGTTCGCGCTCAAGTGCGGCGCGCCCAACATGATCAACATTTGCGGCATCCCATCGATGTGTATTTTTATCATTGCCCGACAAATTAAGAACTCCGTTATGCCGCACAGTCCAACCTTCCATTGTGCGCGGTCGATTCTCACTTTTGCCCGTCACTACATTTTCATATATTTCAACATAATTAATCGGTTCAATATGATGCAGATCATAACCGCGTTCAATCAACATATTTGCAGTTTCACGCGACGTTACAATCATATCGGGGCTAATGTTATACGCGCGAATAAGCGACGGATATAGCGAATTAAAATCAAGCGCGGTAACCGGCACCGTTTTACGGCCAAGTATCGGCGCAAATACATGTGCGCCGGGGAAGGATGCGCGCGGTCGGTCGGGTGCGCGCGCCGGAATCGCAAGACCCATTACGCAAGCAATAGACCCAACGAAGTTAACAACGCGCATACCATCGGCGCGCATGAACGAATCGTTAAGCGACGTAAACGTTACATTTGACAATTCGCGCGCGTCATTTAGAACGCCAAGTTTGCGCATAAGTTGCAGCGGCCGAACACTATCAATTGCGCAATAAGTATTAATTCGCCCAATATCGGTCAAATTAATTACGCGCGCGCCGCATGCGCAACACAGATTTAAGCGCGCATCGCGAACAACCGCAACACAACCATCGCGACCATCATGATATTTCCAATCGCGCATCGGGTCGTCTGCGTTTACTACTTCGTAATCTAATTCGCGAATGCGATCGGCGCATACCGAGCATCGACCGGTCGCGCAATGACATTCGCGACTACAAGTAGTAGCACATAACGCGCGCGCACGCGCAAACATTTGCATCATAACGCGAAAATAGATATCATTTTTCGGCGGTAAATTTGCTTTGCGCAAATAAACATTAAGAGATTCCGCGAATCGCACTTCTTCTTTTTTGTATATGCGATGCATCGCGGGCATGATATCAAGATCAAGTGTGCCCGCCATAATTGATACTTGCGCCAATTCGTGATCAACATCCGCGCCAATTTTAATGCGTTGTTGCGTGAATCGGCGCACATATTCGGTGCGCGGCGATGCATCCCAATCCATTCGCGTCAATATATCGCGATCAACGCCGTATCGCGCAACTTTATCATTGAATAACGGCCAATCAAAATTACCACCATTAAATGCAATGCGTATATCCGGTTGCATGCGTTGCGCAATTCGCGCGCGCGTAATAAGCATATCACGCTCGTCGCAACATTTGATAAATACAACGCGATCACATACTTGTTCGAAATCGGCGGCGCGCGGCGCATCGGTCGCATAAAGCGTTAATACATAACAAATAAGCGGGCGCTCAAGATACATATACGAATAAACAAGGCTAATTGTTGCAATCGTATAATTGTCTCCAGCGCGCGGTATCTCGCCGGTCGGGCTATTAAATTCTGTTTCAATATCCCAACTTTCAATAAGTGTGCGATCATAAAGTATGCGCCGCGAATCAATGTTTTCGCTATCAAGCGCGTGAATATCGCGCACCGACAAGCGAAATACATGAATAGTTCCCGCGCGTTCGCTCGGGTCGCCAATCGGCATTACACTATGTTGATAATTGTGCAATGTATTCCAACCGGCGGTCGCGAACTTGTATTCGCGCGCGATTGCATTGAAGTATGTTGATCCGTATCCCATATCATCATGTGATAGATTACCATTATAATCACATGCGTCGCGCATTGCGCGAATAACGCGCGAACGCGTAACCGATGTGCTAAAATAAAGGCGCACATACATGTGCGCATCAAGTGTAAATCCGTGCATCGGGTATTGCCATATTACTTCCATGCGATCGGCAGCGTTCGCCATTCCAATTTCGGTCATTATTGCGCGAACGCGGTTCATACCATTGCGTTCAATGCCGGCCAATATTTGCGGCACGCAATCGGCGCGAGCCGCGCGCGACATTCGCCATTCATGAACATCATGAACCGATACATCATAATCAAAATATAACGGCGCGTCGGTCACCGTCACGCGCGCCTTTTCACCATTTTCAAGAGTCCCAAAAAGATGAAGCATATATCGTGCGGGTCGCACCGTATAATTATCGCCATCCGAAACAGACGACGGGAAAAACCATACATTTGATTCATCTAATTGTGACGAATTATCACAAAATGACGCACGCGTGCACATTGCCGATACCGCAGTAGATTGAACCAATTCCATATTTGTTGTATACATATAAAAAATAATTCAAATTCATAGGAATGATCATCATTATCGCAATTACATTGCAACAATTTCTTTGTCCCAATACGGGTTATGATTAAGTTCAAATCCGCAATAATACACCGGCGCCCGCGCATAATTGATCGCTTCATACGCGCCCGATTCAACCGCTTCATTAAGCAAACTTTTAAATATTGACCAATATTGTTCTTCATGCCCCCATTCATCATAATTAGCAATATGCGCGCATTCATGCAAAATAACAAACATAAGCGTATCAATATCAATATTACCGTCGCGCGCATCGCGCAAACACAACATAATTTTGCGCCCTTTATCAAGCGAATACGCAACGTCGCCGCCAAGTTTCGGCGCGTGCTCATGAATTTCTTCGTAGTTAAATCCGCGCAATAAATGTTCAAAGTAATCGCGGCGCCGCGCGAATTGCGCCGCGCGAATTGCGCATTCACTATTAGGCGCGCATTCTTCTTCAGTTGCGCCAATATCATATTTATCGCGAATATGACTAAGAATATGCATAATTCGCCGATCGCATTCCGATACAATATATTTCGCGCGGTCGTTACCGCCGTCGTTATTACTTAATATATTTATAATATATCCATCAACTTCAATCTCATGCGTATGATGACGCGTATAATATTGATTCCAGCAATAAAGAACAATAATAATGATAACAATTGCAATCCAAAAGGCGTTCGTCATATTGTATATACATGAGTAAAATTCTTACGAAGCCTATACGCGTTATATGGGTTCCGCACGGTGGCGTATCCGATGCGCATACATTTACATTTATTGGCAATCTCGCGCCGCGCGCGGTTCGCGAAGCCGCCGCGCGATATATTCATCACGGTCCTACCGATGCGACCGCGCACGTATTATACAATTATTACGGCGTGCGCGACCCGCTAACATTGCGCCGTTTACTTGGAATAAATATGAAAATTGATAATGCGCATCATCGCATCGGCGCAGAAGAAGGAAACGATGAAGGAAACGATGATGCATACGCGAAAGCAATCGCATTACGTTCGCGCACCGATGATGAACATGATGCAGAAATTCGCGCAATCGAACGCGAATTATCAGAATCAACCAGTAAACATGTATCATTAGAATCATCATTCGGCGTTGATACTTCATTTGTACCGACGTTTAAACCGCGCGACACAACAATTGTGCAAGATATAAGTATATTTCCCGATGATTCATTTGCCGATATTAAGCGCAAAATATATGTCGCGACACGTATTCCGCCGTATCGGCAACATCTCGCGGCGATGCGCGCGCGCGCCGATTCGCCGATTATTTCATACTCCGTATTATCAGTCGGCGAAACAAATATCGATTGGCGCGATTTATTTGACAATAATAAGAAACATCAAGCAGATCGCGGTCAATCAGCAGAATTATCAATATTTGGCGCACCGATTGACAGAACAATTTATGACGATCGCGATGATTTGCACATCGATGCGCGCGATCATACAACAACTCTTGAACGCGTAAATCCAGATTATTTTATTGTAATTGATCTCGCGCAATGGTTTACGCGGCATCTTGAAGATATTCGCGCAAATGTGCGCGATGTTTATCGCATCGATATGTATTATTATGGGTTTATTGCAAAATACTTTCCGCAATTAACGCGCGATTGTTTTTACGCAATGATATTGAATGAACGCGAATTAGTTGATCGCTTTCCCGACCTTGCGCCGACTTGGCACAACGTTGCAAAAAGCGTCGCGCTTCAATGCAAAATAGTGCGCAATACAATTGGGCGCGCGCAAACGCAACAACTTAAACACGTTATCACGCGCGCAACCGTAACGTCGCAATTATCGGGCGCGCCTTCGCGCGTATTATCATTGCGTGATATCTTCGATAATATTGTATGCTCTCGAACAATTGTTGATATTCGCGCAACTATTGATGCAAACGCATCAACAATCGGCGCGCAAATATCGCGATACACTTTGCGCAAATTTTATCGTTACTCCGAATTAGTAAGTGTCGATGATAAAAAGATTAGTTCATACAAAGTTCCGCCGCTTGGCGCCGATATGGGTGTAATTGTTACATTTATTACGCCCGATACAATATTGAAGCATCATAATAATGGCATTGATAGACCGCCGATGTTTATGATAATACGCGCGAATGGCCGTATATCGTTTCAATATTTTTGGGCCGAAAGTGATGCAACATCATTTAGCGCAATGGGTCATTTATTTGAAAAAAGTACAAGCGCGCTAATTGATGAATTGCGCGCAACGAGTTCGGTTGTTTCATTGCTTCAAATATTGCCAGTATGTGTCGCCGATAATATGCGTATACTTTCATTAAATATTGGCATTATTTGGAATAGAATGATTAGTGCGCGCGCATTTACATCAATGCGCGACGCGTGGTATGAATATATTAATGCAAATTTAGCATTACCGCATCAGTCAGTGCGCGATGCATTTAGTTTCATATTTACGCGCGGCGTTGCCGTTATTGATGTTTCGCAACTCGATCAGCGGCTCGCGGCCACCGGCATCGCCGAATCAAATCACTATGCGTATTTGTCAATCGCATCAATGCGGCAAAAATGGAATCAAACATTCGCAGGCCGCGTTGTTTCAGTGCGACATCGTGCGACCGATGTTTATTTTGATATGGCCGACGCGTATGAACCCGAATACCGCGTATTTGTGCAATATTTAGACGCGTTTATTGCGCGCATGAATATCGGCAATTTATCAAGTTATTCATCGCAAAATGTTGTTGTCTCGAATCACGCGCGATTGCGCCGGTTACAAGAAATTGACCCGGTTTTGTATGATCTCAAAAAATACGGTGCGCCGCGCGTTTATTCAACGCGGTGTCAAAGCGGTAAACAACCGATATTATATACCGAACAAGAAGTAAACGACCCGCGTAATTCTAAACAAATCACACGCACAGCAATAAAATATTGGAACTTTACAACCGGTAAACCCGCGTATTATCGATGCCCCGACGCGCGCTATAAATACTTGAATTTTATTGTTAATATTCACCCGCTAGGATATTGCGTGCCGTGTTGCGGCAAAACAAAACCCGCGCCCGGTTCGCATCATGCACTTATTGCCGCAAAATGTAATGAAACGCATCAATATGATAGTTCGCATGATACGCAAGGATTACCGATTGGTTATATTATGTCATATGGTAAAAATATACCCGAAGAACGTTTATCGCATTTACCGCCGGGCGCATTGCGCGACGCGGTTAATAACGCAGCAAGTTCGGTGCACGATGGCGCCGAATTGTTAATTTATGGCATCTCGCAAGGGTTATCAATTATTAATACGTTGCGCACATTAGTTTGCGATGATCATAATGCGACCAGTTCGGTTCAATCGTTTACGGGCGCGATTTCGCGCGCGCTAAATCGCGGCGAAATACCGTTTGATACAATCGCGGGCGGCCGCGCGTCAATGTTCTTTTCATCGCGCGATGCATTTAGCGGCTATCTTGCAAGTATTGGCGATAATGTTATATTTCCCGAAGGTACAATTGATTTTATGCGCGATATTCTTACAGATTGCGTTCGTATTGTTTTCAAAATAAATGTAATTTATTGGATTGAAAAGCCGCCAGTGCCGCAATTGTTATATTCGCGAAATATGAATTTTATGGAAATGACTACAAAATACGAACAGCGGGATGAAGATTCATCGATTCGCTCATGTTTTGCGATTGTAACCGCCGATAATGAAATTCATCCAATATTAATGATACACCCCGACGATTATGTGCGAAACCGATCTATTATTGCGCGAATATTGCCGCAACCTTGCGCGCGCGTATTAATGAACATCGCGCACCGTTTCGCGCATGATGAAACGACGCATTCAAGCATTCGCGCGCCGAATATTGATGCAATCATTTCATTTGCGCGCGATATGAAATACAATATTGATGCGCAAATAATAGGTAAACGCGATCTATGTTATGCGCTTATTTTGCATAAATCAGATGAATACACTTACGTGCCAATCGATTATAGCCGCCCGATTAAATCAGATATACGGCGCGTTTCATATCGCGAATCGATTAATTTAGTTTCTTCGCGCAAGATTCGCGCCGATAATAACGCGCGCATTCTTAATGAATTTAACGATCATGTCGCGCGCAAACATTTGCCGTTTTATGTGTATAAATACATATCATTAGTGCGAATTCAAGATCGAATTATTGGTCAATTATATGAAATCGGTCGTAGTATGCGTATGATCGCATATGTAGGTTCATCAACAAAACAAGAATTACCGAGCGAACGCGATTTGATATTACCGATTGATCCGCGTAATATTGTCGATCTTAATCGTAGTGTCGCAAAGCAGCCGCGAATTGATCCGGTAAAAGCTATTTATCCGTATTATGAATATGAACTATTTTGCGTTCAATTTATGGCGCGCATTAGTGCAACATTGCGCAATACGCGAATTCGCGCAATGATCAAAAAGACATTCGGTATGCAATTAACGCGCGATCAAATTCGTGCGAAATTGATAAATATATCATTATTATCAAAGCGCGATATAAATATTGTACTATCTTGTTATGATGAAGGGTCGCGGCGTGATAATAGTAGTTCATATGACCGCCTAAAAAATCAAATTCTAGATGCAGATTATGCCGAATTATATGAACATATTTCGAACAATACAAAAATAAATCTAACAAAATGGATAATCGATATCATGAAAGAAGTAATCACGCAAGTAAAAGATAACCCAATATTAACGCAAATGATCGCGCCGTGTTCAGCCGCGTCGCACGCGCCCTATTGCAGTAAATCGTCTAAGTTGATGATTATTACAAAATTAGAAACACTTGCAGACATTCTTGCATCCGATTTGCAGAACCCAATGCGCCGCGGATACATTTTCGCGCGCGGTAGTTCGCCCGAATCGCGCGCATACTTTGCCGATTTCTCGCAACGCACAGATGAAGTAATTATCATTCGCGCCGCGCCAACAATTCGTATGTAAATTAAATACAATAATCATTATAATCAATAATATATAATGTGCGCACTACCGGATACAACACCGCTTGATATCGCATCGCAAGATGCGACGATGCCCGATGAACCAAAAAGTAAATCAATTTTATCGCAATTTATTGATGCAATACGCGGATCGCGCGTTAAATCAGCAATCTTTTTATTCATATTGTTTATACTTGTAACAAGCGACGTATTTTCATCTACAATTCTCAAAAAAATAAACGGCGCAATTGATTCAGGAACCGGTCTTGCGTCGCCTTACGGTGTTATTGTACAAGGTATTATACTTGTAATCGGCCATATATTTGTTAACTTTTTCATTGATCATAATATGATTTAATAAAATAGCGCAACGTGCGGCGTATCGGATGAAGATTCATTAAATGCGTCATCGCATTCATCATCATCGTCGGTATTATAATAATTAATCGCAGCATTATGAATAGGCGCATCATCACGTATGATAACATCATTAGAAATAAGATTAATGATAAATTCGCATATCTTTTTTGTCACGTCAGAATCACACGCGCCAAGTATGTTGATGCGACCGCGCGCGAATATCTTAACGCGTACATGTTTATCAGGATATGCAATAATATTACACTTGATTGATATCTTTGAATCGCACATTTCATGATAAATTTGACCAACTTCAAATACAGGTAACGAATTTGCATCCGTTCGCATTAGCGCCGCAGATTCTTCTACCAATTTTGTATGAATCGCGCTCAAATTTAATGATTCATTTTCCATAAGAATTCGTTCCCATTTATAATCTTTCATTATCGGCAGTAAGTATTCTATGCACGGCAATGAAGAAACAGAAGCAGAAGCAGAAGAAGAAGAAGCTTGATCGTCAATAATAGCAGCATTTGCGTTTATTTTTGCGCGGTTTAACATCGGTATAAGCGCATTATTAATCAAATATATAACATCATTTATGCGATCGGGTAACGTGCCGGGCAAATTAAAGTTACCGGTGCGAAATAGTAATACTTTATATACCGCGCCATATCGCTCAGAATACAACCATATAAGCAACGATGAATTAAAACAACACCCGCTACCTTGTACTTTGCGCAGTTTAATGCGGCGATCTAATTTTTTAGCGCGCGCACGTGCCGCCTTTTTTTCAGATACAAGACTAATGCGACCGTCGGCGACAAGTTGTTCATAATTCGCAGAATACGCAACACCATAATTGCAAATTACACGCACACAAGGATACATAATCGTTTCGCGCACGTTACATATGAATTTATCTTCAGTAAACGATATACCCGACATATAACCCGTTAAGCCAAATGTTGTAGGTTTGATTTCGCCAAACGTATCATGCGGTACAATTTCATTAAGATACATTGCATCGTGTTCATATCGATCTAGACTCTCCGCAGTAAACGGCGCGCGAATTATGATTCGCGCGTTCATTGTGCGATTTGTGTCAGCAACAACATTTTCAACGCGCGCAGGCGCCGCCGCGGCCGCCGGTTCTTCATGAATTGTTGATTGCGAAATATCTTCGTCATTAATAAGCATACAATCTTCATCATATGTCGGCGCACCATCAAACACGCGCATTAGTTCAGCAAATATATCTTCTTCCATTATGTATAATATTAATCATTATTCAAATTCATAAATACGCACGAATAGATTGATACAAAAAAGAATAAGAATACGAATAATGTAATTGTACCTATTTACGGTGTATCGCGCAACCGGTCGATCGCGCCCGCAAAATCAACATTCTCATCGCGCTTTTTATTTGCGCCACTATGATCGCGCGCGTAAGTAATCATACTCGGCACTAGTTCAAGAAGAATACGGCCGCCGACGCCGAAATGATAATTATTAAGCAAACTTCCGGTAACTTGCGCGGTATCATGCCGCATGCGCCGCAGTTTCGGCCGTAGATGTTGCGGCCAACCGCTTAGATCGGGCTTAAACCCAAACCATTCGCGTTCGCCATTAAATATTTGCGCGACGCTTGTCGCAATCAACATAATACAATCATCGGCGAGCGAACCATATCTTTTGCGATCATTGCGAATAATAAGACTATGTAATGTGCCGCGAATGATTTCAATCGGGTCATCTATTGACGGTACGCGAATTGATGAAATATCTTCGCCCGCTTCTTTAAACACCGATACAAGATCATTAATTTCTTCAATAAGACTAAGTTTTTCATCATTTTCATGTTCGGCCGAAAGATAATTATCGGGATTAATTGATAGCGAACTTAGCGCCGATGATACGCGATTAGATTTCATTGCTTCTTCTGTATAACGCATGCCTTCGGCGCTTAATTGAATAGGCGCGCGCGGTTGCTGTTCTTCGGCAACATGCGGAATAAATGCACTACTACTACTACTACTTGATGTAGACGAAGCCGCCGGTGTTTGCGTAATTTCTTCAAAATCGTCATCGGCCGCGCTATTATGTTGCGCGCTATTAATACCGAGTTGCAATTGTGTTACGCTTTCAATATCGGCGATACGCCGACGAAATTCATCGGCCGCGGATACGCGCGAAACTGCTTCGTTGCCAATAAAAGAATGTTCAATTTCACTTGAATTCGGATTTGTTCGCGCAGGATTAACAAGCGCGCCGAGACCGTATACGTTCAATGGATCATTTGAATCGTTTGCCATTATATATTTACGAAGGACACTATGTTATATGACAATGATGAATTTATTTTTATTGGTTTTGATTGCGCATATCGATCGTTAGGTTGGTCAATACTTGGATACAACCCGCACGCGCCGTTATTGCGCGATATTTATTGTTTTCACGCGGGAGGTGTCGTTGATGTAATAGGCAAATTAATTGCAACCGTTACAGTTCAAGAGCGCGCAAGCGCGCTTGCGCGCGTACTTGATCAAATTACGAGTATGGTTTGTATTGCGCGCACAATTATTGTTATCGAAGAACAACCGCATAATGGCAAAAAAAGTGCAAATAACTATGCGATTGAATCGCAAATTATTTATCATTATACGCGCGTTGCGGTTGCGCGATCGATTCATACTATACATGCATTGCGCAAAAATGTAATGTCGCGCGCAATATTGCATGAACCGGTCGCGCGCAACTATCGCGAACGCAAAAATCAAGCGCGGCGCGCGCTTGTTCATATGATTGCACTATTTAATTTTGACGCGCTTCATCGAGATCGGCGCGATTATGCGCATATTCGCGCCGACCTTGCTGATTCTTGTATGCAAATTATTGCATTGATTGCATTTTACGCACAAGATATAGATAATG
>Ga0172381_10007393_pt1 | contig 10879 bp, 20 predicted proteins | sample Leawel6488metaG_FD_119754 | JGI IMG/M metagenome (GOLD analysis project Ga0172381, IMG submission 119754) | Leachate microbial communities from a municipal landfill in Southern Ontario, Canada - Leachate well 64-88 metaG | ecosystem: Engineered > Solid waste > Landfill > Unclassified | place... | reverse complement strand
TACTATAGAAATTAAAGCAACTACAAAATGGCAACCTTAGATATTTCAAATCGTATCTGTATTCCGAGCCTTAAAATGCTCGGTGACTATTGGACGCTTCGCATCGTAGACGTACTAAGTGAGGGTGAGCTTCGCTATGCGGAAATACGACGCGCAATCGACGATATGAATCCCGTTACATTATCAAACCGGCTTAAGAAAATGGAAGCAACGGGACTTATCACTCGCACGGAGCTATCTCGTGCCGACGTCTCATATGCGTTGACCGATCTCGGTCGCAAGGCAATTCCCGTGCTCGAAGCAATTAATGCCTACTCTGCTGCCGCAGGGGCACTCGCCGAATAATCCACGTTGCGGCGCAAGTGGTGATCTCATGAACTTCTCGGGGCGCATAATCGGCTAGATACGGCTTTGTTGTTAATTAGTTCACAGTATCGCGTCATTCATAAGGTTATAACAGTGACGAGGAGATACTATGAATAGAAAATGGCTCTATATAGCAATTGGTAGCGTTGTAGCCATGGCTACTGCGGCAGGCATATACGTAATGTCGCAAGGCCGAGGTAATATGACGATGACAAATGGCGGGGATGGAGGAAGTAGGCAGGCGCCCACCGATAAAAACATGGTCATCATGAAACAATCGGCATTCACGCCGTCGACGATTACTGTGGCAAAAGGGACTACGGTAACGTGGCGAAATGACGATTCATATATCCATAGAATTGCCGCTGATGATGGTTCATTTGACCTGGGTGATCAGCTGGCCGGCAGTAGCGTTACCTATACGTTTGTACAATCAGGAGCCTATCCATATCACTGCACGGTTCATCCCTTTATGAAAGGCGTGGTGATTGTCGAGTGATTCACCAAGCAGCACTATCGGTGCTTTTTGCGGTACCGCTCATCGCATGGAGCGGAGTGCTGACGCTGGCGTCATTTGCATTTACTGCATATATCGGTTTTACGAATCACCACCAAATGAAGCATCGTTTGCCGTTTATTTGGCATCCGACGATGGTCGTGGTGTCTTTTTTCTTTGCGCTACTCCATACATTCTTTGCACTGTCCATTTATTTGGGATATTAAAAAAGAGTAGGTAGATGTCGCGCGTTTTCTCGCGATCTGCGCGGACATCGCTCGACAGTTAAAGGTACTTTGCCGTTACTTGATCCTTATTGATGCCATTAATGAGATTGGTAAATCCGTATTGCTCAAGGATTCGAATCGACGTATTTGAGCGGGCGCCGCTTCGACAGTAGAGGATGATTTCTGTATCTTTTGGCGTATCGACAAGCTGTTTTGGTACTCCGGCCATGAGTGTAGTGGGTGGGATATTGAGCGCGCCTTTAACGTGACCCATTTTGAATTCAAATGGTTCGCGAACATCAATAATAATTCTATTCATAATTTTTCTCCCCTATGTTTCGGTTGCTTCTATTAATGTAAATCATTTACATTAAGATGTAAAGCCAGTATGCTGAGTATATGAATATTACCCACGAGCGCGCGAGTCGATATATTACCGCGGTGCGCGAGTATGTCAAGAATGTCGGGCATGCTACAAATGCCGAACTGATCAAGGAGCTGCACTTGCACTATCCTGAGTTGAGCGCGACCACGGTGCATCGTATTACGGCGCGCATGCTTGAGCGTGGCGAATTGCAGCTCGCGCCGAATGGGCGGGGTAAGGTGCTTCGGTTTGATGCGAATGTCGAGCCGCACGACCACTTTATGTGCGAACGATGCGATATGCTGCGCGATGCGAACATTGGCGATATTGTTCGCCCTCACATCGAAGCAGCAATTGGAAATGATTGTTCAATTTCGGGGAGCTTGACGGTATCTGGTATCTGTAAACGATGCAATCAAAAGCAAGACGCGGTGCAGACTACGCTACTGAAGCCGGGAAATAGGGAGACATTGTGACTTATTTAACAGTCCCTTCGAGTGCCGCACGATAGTATAGGATATGTCAACCGTTAAAGAAGGAGGGACATATGGCTAAGAATGACAGCAGCACAAGTAAACGTGGATTTGCATCAATGAGCGAATCGGAGCGTCGCAAAATCGCCAGCAAGGGTGGTTCTGCAAGCGGAGGAAACTTTGCTAAGGATCGCAACAAGGCAAGTGAAGCCGGCAAGAAAGGTGGTTCTGCAAGCGGAGGAAACTTTGCTCAAGACTCTGAGCGAGCAAGTGAGGCAGGCCGCGAAGGCGGCTCTCGCTAATCCACATTTCGCACCTTAACCCCATCTCGCAAATTGAACTCCCGTGTTTACACGGGAGTTCTTCTTTTGTCTCGTTTGGTTATTGTTTCAAGTGTTGAAGGTTCGTCGGAGAAATATCATAGGTGATCATAAGTTCGGGTCGCGCTATTTGGAAAGGTGCGTACTCGTTGAGCGGTACAACTGTCTTCCAGTAGCGTTCAGCGAGGTGGCGGAGCGCGCTCGCTGACGAGCGATTGGCGAATGCACTTTTTACTTCGTCATACGCATCAAGGTCGGAAACGAAGCACCTCGAGGGATTGATCGTGAGCGCAAGCACTGCTTGCTTACTGCGCTTGACGAATGTAGTAAGGGGAATCGTTTGACCGTCGGTGATATCGATGACCGTATCGCCAGAAGCGAGGTAGGCATATAGGTTACTGTCTCTGCTAACGCCCTGCTCGCGTAGTATTGCCGGTCGTTGTGAATCGAGCATGTGGTCGGTTTCAATAATGTGTTCGTCGTCACCTTTGTCGCCTCGAGATGTGCACTTCAGACCATTGATGAGCGCGTCTTTTAGGTCGTCGAAACTAATTTCGTGGTATGCGATATTCATAAGAATAGTATAGAACACGGAGGGTAAGGATGCTCGCGATCCCGAATCGGTGAGTTAATGACTAGAGGTTGTTATGACAAGCTTTTGGATCATGAGATAGAGACCAAACAATAGGCTACATGCACCGATAGCAATGCCAAGCATCTGGATGCCACCCCCGATTAATGTATCGGCATTGAGCCACCCGAGTTGTGAAAATGCATAGTGCCAGTCGTGCTGAACGGTTTCTCCCGGACCGATGAGCGGCAAACTCTGAGCTCGTGCGTCGGCCATGTAGCGGCCGGCACTCATAAAACCGAGCATAACCCATAAGCTCGTAAAGACGGTTGCGAAATATGATTTTGCTTTTAATGTTGCGTATAACAGTAGCAGCGTAAAACCCACTTCACCAATCGAGCCTGCGGCTGCGACGAGTATTGGTGGCAGAAAGCCCACTACCATATGCGATACTTCATGCACGCCAAAATCGATGAGATACATGCCGGATACAACGAGGTTTGTTGAGCTATCGGCCGAGAATTGCAGTATGGCGATGAATAAAGAGACGAAGAATGCCCACCCAAGGAGGTATAGCCAGAATGGTAATGGCATGAATTTTGGTTGAGAGCGATCCATAGGCATTAGTATAGCAAAAGCGTTTTGATTCACTAGATGCGTGTGATCGTATGGTTATCCTTCGGTACTGTTATGTATTAGGTTGGTCATGTTGCGTCCATAGCTGGGGTAGCAACATATAATCTCCATATTACAACAACAAACGGTAGGGGTTCCGTGGCGTTCATTTGGATTCCAGTTCCGCGCGCTTGCCGCCGTACGAGGCGACGACCATGAGGACGAAGTGGTGTCTGGCTATGATTGCCTAAGTTAATGCATGGTGATGGCATTGGCTCTTGGCCACGTGATGCCACCAATGCGAGCAATACTGTACAAACATAAAAAATGTGCTATAATAGATTCACAATTCGTTATGAATTGGACGGCCATGTGGCTAGGGAGGATCAGCAGCTCTTCTGCTGACGTAGTGAAAGGAAAGCCGTTATGGCTGTCCAGAAGATTATCAACGGCCCCTCTAAGTGGGATTTGATGCTCGGCTTCTTCGAGAACAAGGGGGTGACGTTCACCCTTGAGGATGGCACGGTCGTCTTCATGAACGGCATCGATGCGATGTGGGACATGTCGCTTTACGAGTCCATCGATCCCGACAGTGAGCGTCTCATCGATGAGGGCTACTTGCTGCGCGGCCCGGACGAGGGTGGGGATATCGAGATCTTCGTCGAGTACTGCACGCGGTCGAGGGGGGTCTTTGCTTGCTGGTTCCTGGGAGTGAGTTCACCGACTCGGCTTTCTTGCCCGCCATCTGGTCGAAGATCATGGGTCTTCGCAACCTGTATACGCCCCGCCCGTCCTGATGACGTTGAGCTCGCTCCGTCTAGGGGCGGGCTCAACATTTGCCTTACAAATGGGCGAGTTTCCTTTTTACTCTGTCGAAACCGTCACGTCTCATGAACGAGCTTCCTGAAAAGCTCTAGATTGGCTTTTTGCCAAGTAGGTAACGAATTCAGGTAGGCATCAATCTTATCCATAGTTCTAGTATAACAAAACTTAATGCGTAAAAAATCCAATAACTAATATCAAAAGCATAATGGCACCAAGGAGTTTCCTAAAATAGTTGACACCTTGGGTAATTTCCAAAAATGCCCACGTAAATAACCAAGCGTTGCTTAGGCCGTCAAAGCCAACTTGCAGCCGGTGGTCAGTAGACAGCAATGAAAGAATTTTGAAGGCTGCCCAGCCATAGGCGGGTATATTCGGTGTTTGCCATATAACAATTCGCCCTGTTTTATCTTTAAAAAAATGAATCTGGCGTGCAGCATTGGTACCTGTCATTGCCGTAGCTTAACAGGTAATTGTTAGTGCTGTTGTGACTATTTTTACAGGCAAGGTCATGCTGCCGCCTGCAGCAAAATTATGATTGCTTTAAATCCTCTGCCCCGTACTCAATCTCACTAAATTTGTCTTTTAAAAACGTTGTCGTATCGCTGATGGCTTTGTTATATATCTCAGGACCCATGGTTTCAAGCACGATATCGATAATATCTTGCGCGGCAACCATCCCAACATGCGCGGGGTCGTCAATGTCTTGCACGCGTGTTATCACACCATCAATACATTTTTGGCTTAAAGCTTTATCTGGTATATCCCATTTGCGAATCATATTATTACTATAGCATCAGTTGTTTCAGCTAGTTTCAAACAAACTACATTACAATGAGAGATAGTTATGAAACGATTCTTGCGCGCGACGTTTGCTGGATACCTAGTAGTTATGCTGTGGCTGGTTCTCTTTAAGCTTTCAAGTAATCCAGTTGCGGTACTGGCACATTACCAAACACGGAGCCTTAACTTTATACCATTTGCCGGCGCCTCACTAGCCCATATCAGCGAGACAATTTCTAATATAATCGTATTTATTCCGTTCGGATTACTATTGGGTGTCAATTTCAAGGGGTTTAAAATTTGGCATACCGTGGCGTATATCGGTAGTTTTAGTGTCGCCATGGAGGTGCTGCAATACATTTTTGCAATCGGCACATCAGATATTACGGATGTCATCACTAATACCCTCGGCGGACTAATCGGGTTATGGCTGTACAAAGTAGCCAGCAAGCGCATTGATAATAAAAAACTCGATTATTGGATTGCCATTGTGACCATGGTTGTCATCGTTATATTACTTTTGTTGCGTGCGCTGGTTTTCAGGGTCAAATATTAGTTGGCGGCAAGCTTGGGTTATGATTTGCCGTTTAGGTATTTGCCGGCCACGCTTAAAGCAAATGACGGCAAAATGATAAACACAGTAATTGTTAATAGCTTAACCAGTAGTTGTTCCAGCGTAGACTCCTGCTTATTAGGCCCGCCCGTCAGCACAATTAAAATTCCCAATATTCCAAAAACAATTGATGAGTATACAAATACCTTGGTAGCTATTTTTTGCATATTTATAGTATATACCTATTCAACTTAAATAAGCTACGCGGCTCCCCCGCAAGGTACGTTTTGGTACACCTATTAGGGGAAGTCCGCTCTAAGCATTAAGGCATGTATGAATTACAAATATCGTTGCAATTACATACAAGGCCATTGGGCAAATGCTGGCATGGCTGGGTAGCCATCGCTGGCAGTACTGAGCCCAAGGTACGTGAGTGGCGCAAAAACGATGCCGGCATTGGTTTGATTGGTGTAATCACCGTTAACGGCGGTCCATATGTCGACCCATTCGTACTGTTGGTTGTCCACGTTAAAGCTGGTGCGTGGCTGGCCACCACAGGAGGCGGCGCTAATAATACTGCGTCGGTCAAGCACCACGGAACTCACGCCGGTGGTTGGCGCAATGCTGTACAAGCAAAAATGTCTCGCAAACGGCCGACCAAGTACCGTAAGCATAACCCGATTCTTAAAGGAATTTTGGTTTGTGAGCATTGCGACAAGAACGTTACTTGGCAACAACAGAAAGGTCGTCTGTATGGTTCCTGTCAACGCAAGCTAGAAGCATGCAAGAAACAGAGCTTCATCCGCGAGGATGCGGTGCTGGAATTAATTCAAGGCAAGCTTGATGATTTAATTTGCCCGTCTCCTGAGGTTATTTCGTGGCTGACGACGTTACTTCGGCAAGACTTCAAGTTGTCGGTGAATAACTTTGAAGAGGCTCAGAAGGCCTTAGATGAACGGATAGGGCGAATTAAGCGGATGGATGACGTGCTCTATGACGATAAGCTTGCTGGATTCATATCCAGTGAGCGTTATCAGGAAAAGCATAAGTCGTTCATTGATGAAATTAATACTCTGCAAAAGCAGAAAGGAGGCATAAGCCAAGAATATGAAACAAAGTATATGAATGGGATATCCGAGATTGAGCTATCGCAAGACGCTAAGCAGCTATTCTCTGATAAAGACGTGAGTAATGACGACAAACGAATAATTTTAACCAAACTGTTCAAGAGTATAAGCCTTAAAGACAATTCCGTATCTGTTACGTACACAAAATTGGCACAAGCTATAGCTCGGAACAGTGGCTTAAGTAAGGAGATACTAGGCTATGCAAAATGACGTTGACCAAATTAACCAAAAAGACCCCAATAATAGGGGTCTGATTGGATTCGAGCATATCTCTCCTGAATTGTGTTCTACTTGGCTGAGCATAAAGAACGATTACGGAATACTGATTGGGGCGGATAAACTCGACTCAGTCGAGAATGTTGAGGATGAAGACGAGGAGGGCGAGTGGCGCATCAAAGACTATTGCGTCAAACAACTGACTTCCTAGGCGCCACCCTTAGTTACTAGCCCGTTTGCGTCTGATACGATCTGCAAATGAATTACCACGCATGGCTACGTCGTCATTGTGCGCCCGGATGGTCGCAACGCGCAAGCCGAGGGTATATAGGCCATACAAACCAATAAGCAGCGCGATTGGTAATATAATGCGGGCAATTGTTTGCGATACGGCGGTGGCTGATCCGGACACAAACATTGCCACGATTGGTGTGATCAGCGACGTACCGCAAGCCGGGCAGCCTAAGCCGATAAGTGCGATAAAACTCACCAGTACGCCTTCGCCAAGTAAGGCTTCATCAAGTTTTGGTTGGTGACGAAGCACATAGATAACTGCCGCTAAGGACAAGCCCTGTACTAAGGCTAACGATAACATGATTGCAGTGACGGCAAATCCATTTTGGATGTAGGTGTAGGAAAAAGGACCGATGAGTTGCTGTAGCTTATCGGAGATTGATAGGTGCTGGCTCGTCATAAGTACCCAAAAAACGGTAGGTTTGAGCATCCAATAAACGAGTTCAAAAAAACCGACAGCGCCTAGTAAGGCAAATGCGCTATAGCGCAGGTGACTAAATAGCCATACGAGCGACCGCCTTGATAGCCCGCATTTGGTTTGCAGCAATTGCCAACGAGCCTTAACTAGCATGCTATAAGTAGCGCGCCTTAACTTGGTCCTTGTTGATACCGTTTACAAGGTTCGTAAAACCGTATTTTTCCATAAGACGTATAGATGCCCCAGAGCGCGCGCCGCTCAAACAATACAGAATGATTTCAGTATCCTTTGGTACGTCAGCAAGTTGCTCTGGCAGTCCGGCCATCATCTTGGCTGGCGGGATGTTAACCGCGCCCTTTACGTGCCCCATCTTGTACTCAAATGGTTCACGCACGTCAATAATTATTCGGTCTTGGTTTTCTGTCATGTTGTTCCTTTCATTTTATCACTTATCTAAATGTAAACCATTTACATTTAGATGTAAAGCCTGTATATTGAAAAGCATGAAGAAAAACAACATGCATGAGATTGTCATGATTGGCGCCGGACCTGCAGCGTTAACGGCGGCAATATATACCACCCGCGAAGACATTGACACAGTGTTGTATGAAAAAGGCTTGGTTGGCGGCCTCGCCGCGACGACGGACTGGATCGATAACTACCCTGGCTATGCAAAGGGTATTGAAGGGCTGCGTTTGGCCGACGAACTGCGCGAGCAAGCCGAACGGTTTGGTGCCAAGATTGCATTTGCCGATGTCGAAAAAATAGAGCGAGCTGACGATAAAATAAAGGTGACGGCTACGAGCGGAGAAGTTTATGCGCGGGCGGTGTTAATTGCGACCGGCAGCGACCATCGCAAGTTAGGGGTTTCCGGTGAAGAAGAATTTTACTCGCGCGGCGTGCACTACTGCGCAACCTGCGACGGCGCGTTTTACTCTGGTAAGCGATTGATTGTGGTTGGCGGCGGCAACAGTGGCGTGCAAGAAGCAATATTTTTGACCAAATTCGCTACCCACGTTGACCTGCTTGTGCGCAGCGAGCTAAAAGCAAGCGAAGTGCTACGACAGAAATTGGCAACGATGAGCGATAAAATCACGGTGCATACCAACGTGCTCGTTGACAGTATTGCGTCAAAGGACGATGAAGTTATTGGCGCTTACGTTACCTATAAAGACACGGGTGCGGTGCAGCTTGTCAAAGCCGATGGCATTTTTATATTTATCGGTCTGCTGCCAAATACGGATTTTTTGCGGAGTAGCGATATTGAGCTTGATGAAACCGGTTTAGTGAAGTCGGACTTAAATCTGCAGACATCAATGCCGGGCGTGTTTGTTGCCGGTGACTGCCGCAGCGGCGCGACACGGCAAATCGCCAGTGCTGTTGGTGATGGGGCTACGGCTGCCCTGAAAATGCGTGAATATTTGGAGCGCCTTTCGTGAGTGATATAGCCATTGAACGGACGAGTAAATACATTGTCGCCACCCAGGCGCTCATGCAGCGGCTTGGTCACACAACAAATGCCGAGTTGCTTGACGAACTCAGGCGCGACTATCCTGAATTAAGCGCGACCACCGTGCACCGTATCACCACTCGCATGGTTGAGCGCGGTGAACTACAGCTCGCTCCTAGTGCGTTCCATAATGTCATGCGCTATGATTACAATGTAGCGCCGCACGATCATTTTATATGCAGCCGCTGCGATAAGCTGCGCGATGCGAACCTTGATGTAAAAATACGGCCGCTTATTGAACAATCAATCGGCGACGGCTGTTCAATATCAGGAAGCTTGACCGTGTCGGGAGTTTGTAAAACATGCCAAAAGGAGGGCGTATGAACAAAGGGTTATGGATCACTATAGGAGCGATAATATTGATTTTTGGCGGGCTTGTGTTGGCTAACAAGGGCAACCAAGCATCGACACCGGCTATTACCTTTGCGACCGTACAGCAGGACACGGCAAAAGGTGCCAAACTGTACGATGTCCGCACGGCAGAAGAATTTGCTACTGGGCATGTTGACAGTTCGGTAAACTGGCCGGTGCAAACGATTGCAACGGGCAGGATGCCAGATGTCGCAAAAGATGTAAAAATCTACGTGTACTGTCAGAGCGGTAGCCGGTCAGCCCAGGCGAGCGGTTTGCTAAAAGACGCGGGTTATAGCAATGTGGTTGACCTAGGTAGCCTGGCGCACGTTGAATCAATGGGCGGCAAACTTATTAAGTAGGAGGCAAAAAGATGAAGATTACTATATACAGTACGACAACCTGCCCATATTGCGTGCAGCTCAAAAAATGGCTCGACGAAAAGGGCGTTAAATATGAAAACTACATGATTGATAAAAACCCGTACGCTGCCCAGATGATGATAAGCCAAAGCGGTCAGATGAGCGTGCCATTTAGCACCGTTGAACATGGTGACGGTGCAATCGAGAAAATCCTTGGCTTTGACAGGGCAAGGTTCGAAGCTGCATTAGCGGCCTAGACTCATTTTTGGTTCCAATAATTAATAAAAGGAGAAATAGTATGGAATTCGCAAAATTTATGACAAGTACGCTTGGACGGGCAATACGCATCGTGGCTGGCATGGCCTTAGTCTTAGTTGGGCTGCTAGCAGTTCATGGCACTACTGGCGTTATTCTCATTGTAGTTGGTCTCGTCCCGCTGCTTGCTGGTATTTTTAACGTTTGTGTCTTTGCGCCACTCTTTGGTGGTCCATTTAATGGCCGCAACGTACAAAAATAGAGTGTTCTAGTTCATTTTTGGCGTGTAATAGTTTGCTATGATAGATGAATGACTTTTATTATCATAGCGTGTGCAAAATACCTGTTCGTGCTCGTCGCGGTCATTGCCTTTATCTACTGGCTACGACTCACAAAGAAACAAAAGATTGAAATTGTCGTTTTTGGCCTGATTGCCGCTGTTTCGGCGTATCTCCTTGCAAAGCTCGGTGGCGCGTTGTTTTATGATGCACGACCGTTCGTGAGCGATCATATTACATCACTATTCCCTTACGTGGTTGATAATGGCTTTCCATCTGACCATACATTATTCTCCGCCGTAATCGCCGTGACCATATACACGGTATCAAAGAAGTGGGGATTAGTCCTCGGTGGTCTTGCGATACTCGTTGGCATATCTCGCGTCATTGCGCACGTGCATCATCCCATTGATATTGTTGGGGGCCTTGTCTTTGCGGTACTCGCCGGTCTTATCGCCCGCGTCTTATCGCCGAAGGT
>Ga0172381_10007392_pt1 | contig 10881 bp, 5 predicted proteins | sample Leawel6488metaG_FD_119754 | JGI IMG/M metagenome (GOLD analysis project Ga0172381, IMG submission 119754) | Leachate microbial communities from a municipal landfill in Southern Ontario, Canada - Leachate well 64-88 metaG | ecosystem: Engineered > Solid waste > Landfill > Unclassified | place... | reverse complement strand
GCTTCCACGATGAAGGTTAAAATAGGAGGGGATGATATTGAAACCACAGTCAATCTTGCGGAAGGTGCGGCGAAATCCGGGCAATCCCAAACCGAAGGAATATCGGAAAAAACTCCCTTGACTATAGGAGTTTATCCTTGCTGGAACGGCATCGTTGTGACGAGCGGCACACAAGAAACACCGCAGGTGACGAATACGGCAAGCACTTTTTGTCGAAGGCTACGTTCAGCGTCTATCCAAGGATCAGAGTATTCAGATTGGTTTGATCCTCTAAATCCGGATGATGTAAAAGTCGGTACGGGATCTGGAAGCGTGATTGTGGATATGGGAAGTAGAATTACTGTTACTGCCACGAATTGCAAATTTGAAATAGCTTACAGTCCGACCTTTTTCAGTCCAAGAATGTCATACGATGGATGGCTTCTCCTTTCAGATGATACTTCTGAAATTTCTTATGAATATAACGTCTATACGATATATACAAAAAACGGCACTGATTATTCCGTGGATTTTCCATCTGTCCACAAATCTGGAGAAGGAGGCATATTTGATGCTACATCTTTTTACTACATACCGTGGTCTATGGCATCTTCAGCGGGGATTTATCGTCGTTGGGCGGGTGAAATTTTTTCCTATATTTTGGAGACAGCCGAAAGAAGGACATACAGTATAAAGAACGGCAACGGCAATTTTCAACTGACTTGGTCGGGAGGAACTCCTGGAGATACGGACACGAATTGGGTTAATCATATCAAGAGCGTATCCGTAACGATAGGAATAGATGGGTCCAGCGGTCAGATGATTATTGATAAATACGGATGTGCAGGACAAGAGGCGATTGCGAATCAAAGCATCGGTGCTGTTGTTCTGAATGCCTCCGGAGGTCAAGACACAATATCCGGCGACATCTTTTACGGGATAGGAATGGGTGTTTCGAGTAATGATCAGGAATTTGATGCGACATGGACTGTTCCCCTTGTCGGGCTGGAAAAAAAGATGGATGATATCGCTCTGATAAATCCTCCTTTTGTGGATGGATGGTCTTTGGTTGACGCGGTGGATTATTTGTGCAGGTACTCGGGTTTGAATTATAACATGTCTGCCGCAAACGGATTTGTTAAATTATCCGCAACGGAAGAAATCAATTCAGTGAGGTTTGACTGGAAATCCGGAACGACAGTCAAATCAGCTTTAGAGGAGATATTGCAGGATACATTGCATTGGTATTGCGTGCATGACGGTCAGGTGTTTATCTATGAATTGGGAGAAAACGGATTGCCCATTTCTTTGGGTCCAGATAGATCCGGAAGTTATGAATCAACCAATATTGTGATTAAAGATCAAAATCCTGATTTTGAGGATCTTAGGAATTATGTTGTATCATTAGCTCTCCAACAGGTTCCGGATGGAACTGGTACGCAAATGGTGCATGTTCCTGAATTCCCGATGCTTCAAGCCCGTTTGAATGCCACGACCCCCGATATCCCTTGGGCGAAATGTTGGGTCAGGGCATTCCCAGGAGCGTTATCCCCGGATCAGTTGACTACGATTACTAACCGCATGGCTAAAATGGCGACAGTATACGAGATGACCGGAAGTATCACCATTGCAGGTAATGCGAGCATAAAACCATATGACAGGTGGGGAAACGATATCATATATTCCATTACCCATACGCTTGATTTGGAAGGGAAAACATGGACAACATCTCTTGAATTAATGAGAAGTTCTGTTTAGGGTATAATGTCATATGCATAAATCATCTGTTTTTCTTACAAAATTCACGCAACAGGCTGTCATGACAAAAGTCGGAGTGATGCCTGTAATGGCAAGAAGCGGACAAAAGGCTCGAAGTGGCAGTGAATCACCAACTAAGAAATCAGGCTCGGGGATATTCATCGTTGGCGAATCGGAAGTAGGAGGGGCTGACAGGATAGGGGGAGAAAGATAGAAGAGATAAGGGGAGAAATGGATATAAAATGAATAAGAATAAATATAAGCAGCAAACAAAATTTTTTCAAATTCCTGTTCCGGGATGGAAAGACGGGATATGGCCCGATTTGGAATTGCAGAAATGGCAGATTGTCGAGAATCTGATTTTAGCCGCAATGAGAGGTAACGTAAATTCTGTTTTCCGTGAAGGAGACATGAGAATACAACAGGATAGTTCCGGTAAATATTTTGTAAGATTGTCCGCAACAGGCAATCAGCCGTCTGTACAGGGAACAGTAGGTGGAGCTTATTTTGACGCTCCGTCGTCAATCACTTGGGATAATCTGGAAATAGGAAATGTATATTACCTGTATGTGAAAGGAAATACGAAAACTTTTATGGATGCGGGTGAAATATCCCAAGTCGCATCCATGACCAGGCTTTTGAACCCCAATGTAACGTTAGTCGCCAAAGTGGATTTGAAGACCGATCCTATGACCTTGGATCGTTATCCTCCAGGAAAGGTCAATGCTCGTGATTTGGCGCAACACGTATTGGATTATGATAATCCACATGGAAGCAAGATGTCTCAAGATGAGTTATTGATCAGGGATCACTTTGCGATAGGAGACGACAACGATGCGGATATCGAACTGGATGTCAAAGGAACAATATCGCATTTTCCGGTATCCCGACTTGTTTCGGCACTTTCTTATGAAGAGATAGCGGTGGATTTCGTATCCGGTGGTAAAACAGGAAAGATTCTGGAAGCAAAAGGAAAGATTATCTTTGCCACAGCCGTAAGGACAGTGTGCGATGAAAGACTGCTTGGAGAAATATCTGTCGGGTTCTTCGGATCTGACAAACAAGTACAGTCATCTAATCAGATTGTCGTTTGTAATTCGGGCGAAGATGGAATCCCGATGCGTGCCATGTTGCGGGTATCTTTATAATGGAAGTCAATAGGTGAATAATGTCAGAAGAGACAGATGATGCAAAGTATCCAATGTCTGGAAAGGAACTTTTTGGGCATATTTCAAGGGGAGCCGAACTTGTTATTCTCAAAGATCGGGATGTCGTCGCTTTTATTCCTGAAAGCGCGTCATGTGACAGTTTATTTGGTTCGGGAGGAATGAATATTTATCGGGATTCTGCCGGAGCAAAATTGCTATACACTTTCCAAGACGGTTCGGTTAAATCCTCTGAGAGAGTTTTGATGTGGGCTAGAATATCTGGAACTAAATTGGCTACGGCTTACCGATGGGTTCCTTATGTCGATGACGATAATCCTGATAAATCCGCTATCAAACCATTAAGAGAGGTATATTCTCCTCGTGTCATTTACGACAGATCAAGTAACATGCTGCATCTTTGGTTTTGGACCAATGTGACTTGGGACTATAACGATTCTAAATATGATGAGGCTTATATTGGGGCACTTGGATTTCAATCTTATGCAGGATTAGGAACAAATACCTATAAAAGAGTACTATGTTATTCTGTCGGGCAATTCAAGCATTGTTATGTGAACGGAGGTTTGTTTAAAGGATTTACGGGTATTTTGACTCCAGATAATGGCGGTGATTTGATTCCTGTTTTCAACAAGCCTGTCATCATCAATAATTATGCTCCGGCAGATGCGGCACATGCTCCCGGAATCATCACCGACGGGGTTGCCGAAATGCAGGGTCCTTTTGATTTAAACATATCTTCTGACGGGTCTTCCGTTTTGGCAAAATTGACAAACTGCATTTGTCTTGTGGGAATGACGACAGTATTTTTAGATGACATGTCTGTTGATGTGACCGATGCTAGCGATGGGGATTTTATCGGTCTTGAATTAGATCAATCAGAAACGGATTTGACTAAAGCGATTACGGTTACGATAGGAGGAGCAGGCGTATCTTATGATACGAGTTTTGTACCTGCAAGTCAGTATGTACGGACTCCGATTTACAAGCTCAAAGTAATAAACGATTTGGTTTCTGTAACTTACAGGATTCCTGGGATTCCGCATTTCATGATTTATCAATCATAAAGATTGAGGGTTTTATGGCAAATATGACAAAATGGTCTCCGGCTGTATTTGTTTTCGGCACCGTTTCTCTTTCGGCTTTATTATGGTTTGAAAGACCGAATAAAGTGCCTCAAGTACAAGATGTTGCTACTCTTTTGGCTAAAAAAGAAGAAATAGAAACAATCGCTTATTCATCCGGAACCAACGATCCTTCTTGGAGCAGTAATATTGTTTCGAGTGTTCCCGATTGGAATATTATCTATACAAAGATTTTGTGCGGGACTCGTGATATGCTGACACTTCCCAAAATAGGAAGATCATATCTTGGATTAGATTTTGGATTAGGACATCTTTTATGGCTTGATCCTACAATATCCATTCCTGTTGATGGAGACATTCTTTGTTCGTCAGATGCGGACTGGTATCTGTCTAGTACTAATACTCCAAGTCATCAGGTTCCTACACTTACATATTCTTTGTCTGAACCATCTAATACGGTTGCCCATATTCCAACCACTGAATCACGTAAATTATCTCCTAATTTTCTTAATATGATGTTCATTCCGGATGGTTACTATTACGATCTTCATTCTTACAGATCTGGTGAGCGTTGGTTGGATGAAACTAATGTCGCATCTTTTGCTCGTTTGATATATGGAGATCGTGAGACGAATGAAACAGAGATTCTGGATTATGCTTGGTCAGGAGGTTCCATTTGGTACAGAATCGGATTGGGAACTAATATTTACAAGTATTCTTGCGAGTTCTTTGAAAAGCCGGAACTTAAAATAACCCCGCTTGCGGGAGTCGGGTTTTCAAACATATCTACGAATTACACAATTCAGGATACGGAAACAAAGACTATCACACTGAAATTCTATGTTCCGACAAATTCAATATCGACCAATACGATCAGTAAGCCAAATAATCCTTCGGAGAATTTGTATTCCAAAGCTTATAAGGCATATCATCCAAGTGCGGGTGAAATCGGTTTTGTGGTTGCAGATGAACAAAAAACAACTTATTCCAACAAATATGCCGTGATCGTTAAAAATTCTTCCGGAGTGCCGACTTCCGTTTTTCTTAATACTGAAAATACATTTAAGCTTTTCTCGTCCATAACGAATCCGATTATCTCTTTAGAGGCTTTGGGGAGTGGAATATGGGTTTCTCCGACTATCGTAACATCTAATAATATTGCACATGATATATATTTTAGCATTGATAATGGATGCGCGGGAGTCATTCAAATCAAAAGCGGAACTTGGACAGGATATATCGGGGTAATCAATACGAATGGATGGTCTGGGAATTCCATGTTTACGGTCGATCCAAAAACACTAAAGCCGTTTGATGATAAAAGTGTGGATGTTCAGATAACCAAGAAAGCGATTAGCGAATCTGTTACCAATTACAATACTTTGCGAGAATTGAAAACAAACCGGCAATTGACTACCAATGGATTAAACGACGCTAAAATCGCCTTGAGTGCTCTAACAAGAAGTGTTTGTGTTTTAGAGAATTATTATACTTCTTATAAGGGGATAGAATATGAATATGCCTTTTCGACTAATGAACAACATGTATCCGAGAATCCGTTATATCAAATTCGTGCTAATTATTGGAATACTCAATATCCTCTTGATACGGTAATATCCAATAGCGAGAATCGTTATTCGGCTCATGTAGACATTGCTGAAACAGCATACTTAACTCAATATGATTATGGAGGGGATACGTATTATGAAAATTATGCGGGTTTTAACAGCCGGATCAAGATACATCCAACAAGTGTTCTTTTGCCTTATCCGTCTAAATATGCTTGCGAGTCAGGCTATGTATCCAAGGTCACTGTTTTCGGCATATTCCATTCCAAGATATCAAGAACATTAGCTTATCCATATCTTCCATCCACTAATGAATATGCTTCTTATACGGGAGTTTACAACGTGCATCCTCCGCAGGATTACAACGACAGGACATTAGATATTTGCACTTATCTTTGTCCTTATCCTGATTTGGACGTAAGCTGGAGTGATTCAGGGGCTGTTGATTTTAATGCGAATCTTTCCTATTTATACTTGAATAAAATGCCCAAAATTATATTGTCTAAAATTGCGGAATTTTCGGGTGATGATTGCAAGAAGATGATAACGGTTAATATCGGCACGAATGTTTGTCCTGTCATTTCTGAAAGTTGGGCTGATACATCTTTTATTACGTACCAAGACACGCCTGCAAGTTATCCGATAGAAACACATCAATCTTGGGTGTGGGCTACATATTTTGAAATATATCTTGATAAATTTGTGATTATTGTTGATTGGAACTGGAGTTATCTTAATGATGACGAATAGACAAGAATGACAAATTAAGGGAAAAAAGATTATGCCAGAGTTATTGTTTAAAACGAGTTCTTTGCATCCGGATGATTGGATGGGTATATTGGAAGCAGAAACTCAAATCACGGGTATCGTAAACAATTACCCGATAAGGAGATTTCTTATGCCTTTTGAAACATTGAATTTATACGCAGGAAATGATCATGCTTTTCGCATCTATGTAAAAACACCCGAATTGAATATTGTTAACCTTACGGGAGCAAAGGGTGTTTTGACGGTTAAAACAAGCAAAGATGAGACAGTCGCGACTTTAACGAAAACAACAGATACGGCTTCGCAGGGAGAAATAGGTTCGGCAGACGAAGGAGAAATGTTCTTCTATCTTGTTCCCGCAGATACTTCAGCTCTGGATATCCGGCAATATGTTTTCGATGTTAAAGTCACCCTTGCGTCAGGGAAAGCCTATACCGTTTTGGAAGGGCTTATTAATCTTGAAAAGGCAGTCGGATAAATATCCTCGTAACGAATAAAGAGTATAATACAAGCATGCGTCTTAGAAAGTTGCGGGAGGTTAATTGTGTCTTTTCTTTTTGTCGATCCTACTGATAACGCCCTTGTCGTGCAATGCGGCTACGAGCAAAAAACATCCATTGCCAATATCGGAGGATGTTGGGATAGTGTCAATAAGGTATGGCGTGTCGTTTTTACCATAGAGAATCTGGAAACGATTCTTAACACTTTCCCGGATATTTCTGTTTCTCCCGATCTTGAGGAACGGGTCAAGAAACAGATGGAGAAAGAGGAAAAACTTGGAAAACTCAGATCCTTGGCTAAACAAAATGCATCTGTGAATATAAGAATACCCGGACTCAAACTTCCTCTGAAAAATTATCAGAAACTCGGAGTCATGTATGCCATAACGAATAAAGTGGGATTGCTTTTGGCGGACGAAATGGGACTTGGCAAATCAGAAGTCGTTGATAATAAGGTATTTACAACAACTGGGCGTTGCAGGATAGGGGATTTGAAAGTTGGCGATGAAGTAATTGGTAAAGATGGAAAGCCACATAATGTTGTTGGTATTTATCCGCAGGGACTTCAAGATATTTATCGTGTTTGGTTTAATGATGGATTCTATCTGGATGTCGGTCCAGAACACCTATGGGAAGTCACGTCAAACAACCAACATAACAAGAAGCGAACATCTAAAGGTGTTGTGTTATCGATGAGTCAACTCCTTGATAAGAACGGAGTTTCACATAGGATTGGGGATGGATATAACAACGGTAAATCGTATGAGTTTAAGACATATTATAAGAAGGATAATGGCAACAACGCTTGGGGGATACCGATAGTTAAGGCGATTGACTTTGAACAAGCAAAAGTATCGATTGATCCATATATGTTAGGAGTTTGGTTGGGAGATGGACATATCTACAAAAACGGATATGTAGCACTAAGAATGTTAAAGGCAGACTTAGAAGAAATGCCTATAGGTGGAAAACCATTGAAAAGCAAAATACCCCATATGAAGATTATTGCGTTTAACGGGTATAAAAAAGAGTTGACCGATTACGGACTTAACGGCAAAAGAGCTTGGGAGAAATTCATTCCAAAAGAGTATAAGTATAATACCCTAGAAGTTAGACTTGGGATTTTGCAGGGGTTAATGGATACGGATGGTAATGCGGCGGATTGTGCTACAGAATATTCCACAACATCCAAACGATTAGCCGACGATGTTGCAGAGATCGTGCAAACATTAGGCGGTATAGCAAGGATAAGAATTAAAGAGAAACCTTCCTATTCGTATAAGGGAGTGAAAAAATATGGAAGATTGTCTTATCGGGTGAACATCAAACTTCCTGCTGAAATGGATCTTTTCAGATTAAAAAGAAAAATTGCGGATTACGACAAATGTTCTAAATATTCTCCGGCAAGATATATTTGCAAGATAGAAAAACTTTCCGAAAAGAAACAGACGATTTGCATCTCTGTTGATGCCCCGGATCAGCTTTATGTCACAGAACATTGTATCGTTACGCATAATACATTGCAAGGTATTGGTGCTGCGTTATTTATGAAGAATTACGAAGGCGCGAAGAAGGCTTTGATTGTAACCCCTGCGTCTTTAAAATTCAACTGGCCGTTGGAAATAGAAAAATTTACAGACGAAAAATATGTCGTTATTCATGGAACTCCCGATGAAAGAATAGCCCAATGGATCAGAAAGGACGTTTTTTTCTATATCGTCAATTACGAGCTTTTGCTGGAAGATCTTTTTGGAGGGCGCACTCTTAAAGAAAGAGAAGGAGAGACTTTTGAACAGAAAGAACGACGGGAAAGCATGATGTCGAAGGCAAAACGTCGGCAGGGTATTTTGTCTGAAATCAGGAAAACGATATGGGATATTCTGATCGTTGACGAATGTTTTCATTCAAACACTCAAATCTCTCTTGCTGATGGTACACAGATACCTATTAGTATGCTAGTTAAACGACATCAGAATGATAAGGTATTATCATTTAATCAAAAAACAAAAAAGATAGAACCCAAATCTATAATCGGGTGGTATCGTAATAGTGGGAAAATGTGTTATCGGATGTTAACCGATGGGGGAATATCTTATCCGACTGAAAATCATAAATATATGACTCCTAAAGGTTATAGACGTGTTAAAGAATTAAATGTTGGAGATATAGTATTGGTTAAGAATGAATTCACAATGTCAGAAGATCATATTCCTCCGATGAAAAACGGGCTTTGCGAATCAACGATTAAAATTTTAGAACCTTATGAGAGAGTTAAAACAACATATAATATTGAGGTAGCGGACAATCATAATTATTTCGCAGGGAATACATTAGTCTCCAATTGCCAGTCTCTTAAACATCACTCTTCCAAGCGCACGAAAAACGTAAAGGAATTGAAGGCTAGATTCAGAATGGCTCTTACGGGAACTCCAATGGATGGAAGACTGGAAGAATTGCATAGCCTGATGCAGTTCGTGGCTTCGGGATTGTTGCTGTCCAAAGACCGTTTCTTTCAGAGACATGTGGAAACGGATTTTTGGGGAAGAGTCACGGGATATAAACGCATCGGAGAGGTCACGCAGAAAATACAGCCTTTCTTTCTCCGGAGATTGAAAAAAGACGTGCTGAAAGATTTACCGGACAAAGTGTACGAAAACAGGATTATCACTCTTTCTACGGAAGAGATGAAGGTTTATAAGTCCTTGGCGGAGAACGGGCATAAGATGACGGAGGATGCATCGGCATTGACGGCTATTATCCGATGTAAACAATTCTGCGATTGGAATCCGATGGTGGATGACGCTTGCAAGGCTAATTCAAAGATGGAAGCATTCAAGGAGGTTTTGGACGAGGTAATTCTGCAAAACGGGCACAAGGCACTGGTTTTCAGTCAATACAAGACGATGTTGGATATTATTGTTCCGGTTTTGAATACGATGGGCATCAAGTTCATGCGGATTGACGGGGATACTCCCCCTAAAGATCGGGCAGACATGCAGAAGAAATTCAACGAGGATAAGTCGATAGATTTGATGATAGGAACGGAGGCTATGTCTGCCGGATTGAATTTCCAATCTGCGGATTATGTCATCAATTATGACGATAACTGGTCTCCAGCTATTATGGCCCAACGGGAGGATAGGTGCCTGACTGGAGAAAACATGGTTTTTTGCCAGCATGCGGATGGACACTATGATTTATCAAGAATCGACAATATTGTTGTTGGTGATAAAATCACAACTCATCTTGGACAAGAAAGAATTATTTCAAAAGTGTCATCTCATGAACATCGCGGAATGATAACGCGGATTGGGTATACGGGATGGTGGGCTCCATTGGTTTGCACGTATGATCACAAAGTATTCATCAAACGGGAAGAAAAACTGATGTGGGTAGAAGCTCATACGATTCTTCCGTCAGATTCTATGGTTTTTCCAAAGACTAAAAACTGGATACGTTTGGAATCTGTGGTTATTCAAGATAAATGGAGATTATTTCCAAAGCGAGCTGAATCATGCATTATTTGCGGGGATAAAATCACTGCAAGACAGATGTGTGAATATCATTACAGAAAATGGGTAAAAGAGAACAGGGGAAAATATAAACCAGGAACAGGAGCATGCGGGAATGGGAGATATGTTAGTCTGCCGGACATCATTCAAGTTGACAATCAGTGGCTTAAACTCTTCGGATGGTATGTTGCCGAGGGTTTTTCATCTATAACTAAAGGAAAAGGCAGGTTTGTTTCTCTTTCTGGTCATCAAGACGAACTCCCTGTGTTGATGGAATTTGGAAAAATATTTGATAATCTTGGCATCAAATGGACAATTTACACGCCTAAAAACACAAAAGGGATAGAGCTTAGAGCATATTCTGGGGAATTGGCTTTGTGGTTTATGGATTGGTTTGGGCATATGGCTAAAAACAAAACATTGCCTAAAGAATTACAGAATCTTCCACCGGATCAAGCAGAGGTTTTGTTGAATAAGTATACCGATGGAGATGGATATTATCGTGGAAAACAAGTAGAATGGGTTTCTGCCAGTAAAACATTGTG
>Ga0172381_10007391_pt1 | contig 10882 bp, 10 predicted proteins | sample Leawel6488metaG_FD_119754 | JGI IMG/M metagenome (GOLD analysis project Ga0172381, IMG submission 119754) | Leachate microbial communities from a municipal landfill in Southern Ontario, Canada - Leachate well 64-88 metaG | ecosystem: Engineered > Solid waste > Landfill > Unclassified | place... | reverse complement strand
TGCAGAGATCGACAAACCCTCACAAGTCTACGAAAACATTATGGGAATGATCGATACGCTGTACAACAAGGCAGAACTGGTGCATGGTGATCTCAGCGAGTTCAATATATTGTACAGCGACCAACCATATCTCATCGATATGGGCCAGTCGGTGACCCGCGACCATCCGCGTGCCCTCCAGTTCCTGATGCGGGACATCCGCAATATGAACAGGTTCTTTAAAAAGAAGGGCTGCGAAATAAAAACAGAGTATGAAATTTTTAACGCGGTAACCGGCCTTAACGTTTCACAACCATGACACACATCAGCATCATCTCCAGAAATAACAAAAAAACCTGCGATAAGAATACCGGACGGTCAGCCGGAACGGTGACAGAACCATGATACAGGAACTAAAAGTTGCAACAAGCAGGGTGGGCGTCCTTATCGGAAAGGGCGGGGCGACAAAAAAAGAGCTTGAATCAAAGACCCATACGGCCATTTCCATCGACAGCAAGGAAGGCCTGGTAAAAGTCGAAGGGGCAGAGGAAAATGCCATCCCGCTCCTTCGTGCAGTCGAGATCATCAACGCCATCAACGCCGGGTTCTCTCCCGAGCGTGCCTTTGAGATGATCGAAGACGAGGATCTCCTTCTCGATATCATCGATCTTTCCCGGGCGGCAGATAATCCCAAGCAGCTCGACCGGCTCCGCGGGCGTATCATCGGAAAAGACGGCCGGGCCCGCGAGCAGATCGAGAACATGACCGATGTGGACCTCTCGGTCTTCGGCCATACCGTGGCCCTCATCGGCTATCCCGAGCAGATGAAGGTCGCACGGGCGGCCATTGATATGCTCATCGAGGGCGTTCCTCACGAGAACGTCTTTGCGTTCCTCGACAAGAAGAAAAAAGAGGCAAAGCAGGATATGATCAGTTATTACTACTGATTCACTTCCGCCTTCCACAACCCTCTTTTTTATGCGGTCCGCTGAAACGATACCGGGCAGCAGGTCCGGAAAACCCCCACGCAATCCGGCGCCGGGCCGTGGGCGGGAAACACCGTTTGCTTAAGTATAATCCACAAAAACAATTTAACTGGTAGTTAAAGAAAACAGGCAGTTAAAAAACACGAATGCCAGTGGGAAGTTCCATGCAGATTCAGGATCTTGCGATACCCGATACTCTCAAGCAGCAGTACCTTGGGCTTGGCATCCGGGAACTTTACCCGCCGCAGGCTACCTGTGTCGAAAAAGGGCTGCTTGACGGTAAAAATCTCCTTGTCGCAATCCCGACCGCAAGCGGGAAGACACTGATTGCAGAGATGGCGATGCACCGCCACATCGCAGCGGGAGGAAAATGCCTGTACATTGTCCCGCTCAAGGCCCTTGCTTCGGAAAAATACGATGAGTTTGGCAACAAAGGAGTCCGGGTCGGCATCTCGACCGGGGATCTCGACCGGCGCGACGACGCCCTTGGCAAAAACGACATTATTGTTGCAACCAGCGAGAAAGTGGACTCGCTCTTGAGGAACAATGCACGCTGGATCACGGAGATCTCGCTTGTTGTCGTGGATGAAGTGCACCTGATCGATTCCCCGGACCGGGGCCCGACGCTCGAGATGGTGATCGCAAAGATGCGGTACCGGAATCCTGCCATGCAGGTCATCGGTCTTTCGGCAACGATAGGAAACCCGAAGATGCTTGCCGGCTGGCTGGACGCGGAGCTGGTCACCAGTACCTGGAGGCCGGTGGACCTGCGCCAGGGTGTTTTTTACAACAACCGGATCCAGTTCGAGGAGGGGACGCGGGAAGTTAAGCAGGTATCGAAGAATTATGACGACCTCAATATCTGCCTCGACACCATTGCCGAGGGTGGGCAATGCCTCGTTTTTGTCTCGTCGCGACGGAATGCCGAGGCGTTTGCAAAACGGGCGGCGGCGGCGATAAAAAGCGAGGACCCGGCACTTGCCGGGTGTGCAGACCGTCTTTTAGCCGCAGCCCAGACTGATATGGTCAAGACCCTTGCCGCGTGCGTGGCAAAAGGGGCGGCTTTCCACCATGCCGGCCTGAGCCGGAATGAACGTTTTGTTGTGGAGGAGGCCTTCCGCAAAGGCTGGATCAAGTGCATCTCCTCCACGCCGACACTTGCCGCAGGCCTCAATCTTCCGGCACGACGGGTCGTGATCCGCGACTACCTCCGGTTCTCGGCCGGCGAGGGAATGCAACCGATCCCGGTCAGCGAGTACCGGCAGATGGCCGGGAGAGCCGGCCGGCCCCGGCTCGACCCGTACGGCGAGGCCATCCTGATCGCAAAGGAGGCCGAGCAGGTACCGGAGCTTTTTGAGTGCTACATTGAAGCACCAGCCGATGATGTCCACTCGCGGATAGCCGAGCCGACCGCACTCTACACGCACGTCCTTTCCCTGGTCGCATCGGGTTTTGCAAAGACCCGAAACGAACTCTCAGAGTTCATGAACCGTTCGTTTTACGTCCACGAGCACAAGCAGGGCCGGCTCATGCACCGGGCGGTGGATGCCGCGCTTGAATTTTTGATCTCCGCGGAGATGATCCTGGAAGTCGGGGAACACCTGGGAGCAACCGAGCTTGGGACACTCGTTTCCCGGATGTACATTGACCCGAGAAGTGCATCCTTAATCGTTACAACTTTGAGGGAAAGAACCACGTACGCAGATCTTGGCCTTGTCCAGCTTATCTGCAGTACACCGGATATGCCCACGCTCTATGCCAGGAATTCAGATCTTGCCGCGCTCTCGCGCATGATGGAGGATAAGGCCGATGATCTCTGGCTCCCGTTACCAACAGATGATGAGGAGGCAGAAGGATATTACCGGGCAGTAAAAACCGCGATGCTCCTCTCGGACTGGACCGATGAGCTCCCGGAAGAGAAGATCTGCGAGAGGTACGCGGTCGGGCCGGGTGATGTGTTTGGGATGGTCGAGAGTATCAACTGGCTGCTGCATGCGACATCCCAGCTGGCGAGGATGTTTGCTCCAGAATTCTATCCACAGATTAACGAATGCGAGATCTGCATGAAGAACGGGACCCGGCGCGAGCTGCTCCCGCTCATCCGGCTCCGGGGTATCGGCCGTGTACGTGCCCGGCGCCTCTTCAACAACGGTATGACGTCCCCGGAGGAGATTAAAAAACACCCGCGTGAGGAGATCGTGCGGATCCTCGGGCAGGGTATAACGGATCAGATTTTTGAACAGTTACTTCCTAAGAAAAAAAATACGGATACGACACGCGTAAACGAGGAAAGGAAGGAAGGCCAGTCCACGCTGTTCCGTTTCGGGTGATGCTGTGGACGCCGTACCTTTTTCCTGCGAGATCAGGTATGCCGTTGTGACGATCCGTGATCGTGCTCCCCTGCTTGGCGTGCTGCGGGAGACGGGCAAGCACTACGCCGCCCGCATTGTCTGTTTTGATGCGGAAAAACTGGCCGGGCGGGCTCACGCAGAGGCCGCACTCCGGCATGCACACCGGGCATTCGCACGGGGCAGCGCAATCTCCAACTCATTTGAGATGGAGGCTCTGCTGTACGCTGCCGGGTCCCGGCAGTGCAGCGCGGCGGTTTCGTTTGGTCTCCACGAAGGAGAGAACCTCCTGTATGTCTGCTGCTGCCCGGCACCGGAGGGTATCTGGAAAGAACTTGCCAGGTACATGCCGTCTGGCATTGAGCCGGATGAATGTATATCCCCGCAGAAAGCCGCCCGGCTTGTGGCCCTGTTTGATATCACCCCAGAAGAGATTGTGGCGACGGGGCATGATCGTCTCCGGGATCTGGTACTGGAGAGAGTCGCGCTGCTGGATGTCAGTAAATAGGAGGATGATCTACCAGCGGCTGCCTTTTAAGATCCTGCAGGCGCAAGATCCCCCGTACGAAATATCCCCACAAGATCATGAACAGGGAACCCACGTTCTGGTGAGACTTCGGGAGAGACCGACACCTATTCACATTGCACCTGTAACCCAAGAGGGGTTTGTTGCCTGGTGAGAGGGGGGGCAGTCTTTTGAAATTGCCGCCGGGTTTAAACATTCAGAATGCCTCGCTTTATCTAAAAGGATCTTTTAGATTCCCGACGGGTTTCGTGTGTCCTGGCCCTGTTAAAACCGTTCTCTTTTTTGTATCGATCGCCTGTAGTGCTGAAGGGACTGATCCGGATTCCACTGGGTGTCTCAAGGGGAACAACAGTTCCACTTTTCCGGGCCCGGGCAGGAAAATCAAAAAAAGGTTATTTGTTGGCGTGGGAGAGGATGTGAGGGATTTCCGGGACGATAAGCATTTTTGTTGCGAGAGTAACCGCCGGGGTGGAGCCGGGTATACAGAAGACTACACGGCCGCGAATGGTACCGGCAATTGCCCGGGAGAGCATGGTAGAGGTTCCGATCTCATCATAACTTTTCATCCGGAAGAGCTCTCCGAAACCATCAATCTTCTTTTCAAGAAGCGGGGTGACCGCTTCGATAGTACAGTCGTCATGTGTCAGGCCGGTACCCCCATCAATGATAACACAATTACAGGTTTTAAGGGCCTGGTAAAGTTCAAGCCGGATGGCTTCGATCTGGTCGGGAACCACTGCATAATGCAGGACGGGGATCTTTGCTTCGGTCAGGATGGCCTGGATGGTCTTCCCACTAAAATCTGTTTCTTTTGTCCTGGTGGTAGATACGGTAATCACTGCACCGGTTATTGAGATGGGTTGGACGTGTTCCTGCTTCATGATGATAAATGTAGTGGAGATTACTCATTAATAGAAGTATAAGATTCAAAGGTTTCTCGCTTTTTTGAACTTTTTTTATAAAAATAGGGCTACCCCTTTGTTTCCAGTGGAGATTTGATTCTCCCTCCGTCTTGATTTACATGCAATGGTACATGATCATTGTCTTACCAGGTTCGACATTGCCCCAGATGCATTTCAAAGATTTTAAATAGATAAAAAGGCCATTTTAAAATGGCTGTTTTCTTTTAAAACTTTAATAGATCCATGAGGTATCTTTCAGACTTTCCACAGGAAACGAAGGGGGGTCCCTGTTATAGTATTCTCACAGAAGAGAACGTCTGATTCTCTCAATAAGGATTTTTATACCCACTTAAATAAAGAACAAAAATAAAAATATCCTAATTGCTGTATTCTGGCGTTGAATGTTATTTCTGACGTTTTAAATTGTTTTTCGACTGGAAACAAAGGGGTTTATAAAGGGAATAAACCTAGTACTTTTTTAATCTCATCACGCTAAGACTCAGCTCCACGTGTCATCATGCCTGAAACAGAAGATCCCTCAACTGGCCTTTTCATAAAATACCTCTCCAATAACCGGATATTCCGCGACCGTGAAGTACTCCGGCACTCGTACCGACCGCAGATCCTCCCCCACCGCCAGCCCCAGATCGATACCGTCGCCTCGATCCTCGCCCCTTCCCTCAGGAACGAAACCCCGTCCAATATTCTGATTTACGGGAAAACGGGAACCGGGAAGACCGCAAGTGTACGGTACGTCGGTTCCGAACTCGAGAAAGCCAGCAGCACAATGGGTACTACCTGCCGAATTGTCCACCTCAACTGTGAAGTAATTGATACACAGTACCGGGTGCTTGCCCAGATTGCCAAGTGCATCGATGGTTTTGAAGAAGCGTCAAGCGACAAGACGCGTATTCACATTCCGATGACCGGGTGGCCGACGGATCAGGTATATGCCGAGCTCAAGAACCAGCTTGAGGCCGGCGGTGGCGTGCTCGTCATTGTGCTCGATGAAATTGACAAACTGGTCAAAAAGAGCGGCGACGACACCCTGTACAACCTGACCCGGATTAACTCTGATCTTAAGAAATCCAAGGTCAGCATTATCGGGATTTCAAACGACCTTAGCTTCAAGGACTTCCTTGACCCCCGGGTTCTCTCTTCTCTCTCTGAAGAAGAGATTGTTTTTCCGCCCTACAACGCACCGCAGCTCGTCGACATCCTTACCCAGCGTGCCAGCGGTGCTTTTCTGGACGGTGCGATTGCCGAGGGTGTGATCCCGCTCTGTTCGGCACTTGCCGCCCAGGAGCATGGTGATGCACGGCGGGCCCTGGATCTCCTCCGGATCTCCGGAGAACTTGCCGACCGGGACGAATCAAAACAGGTGACCGAGGAACACGTGAAACTGGCGCAGGCAAAGATCGAGACCGACAGTATGATTGAATGTATTGCAACGCTCCCCACCCAGAGCAAGCTGATTCTCTTCTCGATGCTGACACTGGCAGAGCTGAACCAGAAGCTGAACCAGAATATCTTCACCAGCGGAGAAGTGTCGCGGATCTACCAGGACATCGCACCGCGTATCCAGCTCGATATCCTCACTCACCGCCGGATCACCGATCTCATCTCGGAACTCAACATGCTGGGTGTGATCAATACCCGTGTCGTGAGCCGGGGCCGCTACGGGCGCACGAAAGAGATGTGGTTCGATGCAAATACCAGCAAGATTCGCGAGGTCGTGCTCAAGGATCCGCGGCTGAACGGGTTAAAAGATCTTGATATAAATCAGATGGAAGCCAAATGGTTAAAAACGTGGTTCAGGTGAAGTGTGATGGATGACAAGGATCTTGAACTCCTCCGGATTCTTGAGGAGAACAGCCGGCTGTCTGCGCAGGAAATCGGATCGATGACCAACCTTAATCCTGTCGAAGTGGAAGCACGGATCCACGCTCTCGAAGAGAACCAGGTAATCCGTAAGTATACGACGGTCATCAACTGGGAGAAGGCAGGAAATGGCGAGGTATCAGCCATTATCGAGCTGAAAGTGAGTCCCGAACGTGACTTCGGGTACGATCGCATCGCCGAACGGCTCTCCCGGTTCAGGCAGGTACGGACACTCCGTCTCATCACCGGAACGTACGATCTCCAGGTGATGGTGAGCGGCAAGAACATGCAGGAGGTTTCCCGTTTTGTCTCGGAGCATGTCGCCCCGATGGATCGGATCCGCGAGACGGCAACGCACATTGTCATGAAGTCCTACAAGGAAAATGGCAACACCCTCTTTGAGCAGCAGGAAACCGAACGCCTCCCCTACTCTTTCTAAAGGTGAGATGATTGAGAACATTTGTCTCTGAACGTGCGCAGCAGATTCCCCCATCAGGGATCCGGAAATTTTTCGATCTGGTTCTCACCATGGATGATGTGATCTCCCTTGGTGTTGGCGAACCCGATTTCAGGACCCCGTGGAACATCTGCGAGTCCGGCATATACTCCATCGAACAGGGTGTAACCTCCTATACTTCAAACCGGGGGCTCCAGACGCTCCGCGATGCGCTCTCTGCCCACCTCGCGAGCCGCTACCAGCTCAAATACTCGGCTGATGACGAGATGGTTATCACCACCGGGGTGTCCGAGGCGCTTGACATTGCAATCCGCGCCATCGTCAATCCGGGGGACGAAGTACTGATTGCCGAGCCCAGTTACGTCTCCTATGCACCGTGCGTTGCGCTTGCCGGTGGCATCCCGGTGCCGGTGGAATGCACCGAAAAGGATCATTTCCGGCTCAGCCCGGAAGCCCTCCAGGCAAAGATCACGCCAAAGACGAAAGCACTCATCATCAACTTCCCCAACAACCCGACCGGCGCCGTGATGAAAAAGGAAGATCTCGAACCGATTGCCGATATCGTGACGGACCGGGATCTCCTGCTCATCAGCGATGAGGTTTACTCGGAGCTCACGTACGAGTCCTCTCACACCGCTGCGGCAACGGTAAAAGACCTCTGGGAACGGACGATCACCTTAAACGGGTTCTCCAAGGCGTATGCTATGACCGGCTGGCGGGTGGGATTCCTCTGTGCGCCAAAGGAGCTCTGCGACGCGGCACTCAAGATCCACCAGTACGTAATGCTCTGCGCCCCGGTGATGGGACAGGTCGGGGCGCTCGAAGCGCTCCGCTCGGCCGAGGATGAGAAGACGAGCATGGTTAACGAGTACCGGCTCCGGCGCAACATGTTCGTTTCCGGCCTCAACAAGATCGGCCTTTCCTGCCATGTGCCAGAGGGTGCATTCTATGCGTTCCCCTCAGTGAAAGGCACCGGGCTTTCCGATGTGGAGTTTGCGGAGCGCCTGCTTAAGGAGCAAAAGGTCGCGGTAGTCCCGGGGAGCGTCTTTGGCTGCGGCGGGGACTATCACCTCCGCTGCGCCTATGCGGTCTCAAGAAAAGATCTTGCCGAGGCTCTCTCCCGGATGGAAACGTTCCTCAACGGTTTGTAATTTGGGATTCGGGCCGGATCTATCCGGCCCCCCCCTTACCCGGATCCTGTAGTTCCGGGCATGGCTCCGGATTCTCTCAACAACTGTCCTGATTCCTGTGGTTTTTTATGGTTCAGGGCAGCCTTTATTGCTCTAACCGCCCTACACTCCATGATACTCCAATGAGCTGTACTATTATCGTAGGTGGATTTTTTGGAGATGAAGGGAAGGGCAAGATCGTTGCCCACATCGCACATGCGGATGAACCCGTCATCATCTCCCGCGGTGGTGTTGGCCCGAACGCCGGCCACACGGTTCAGGTCGGCGACCACAAATACGGTGTCCGGATGGTGCCCTCCGGTTTCGTCTATAAAAAAGCAAAACTCTGTATCGGGAGCGGAGTCCTCGTTGATCCCCGTGTCCTCAAGGAAGAGGTCGAGACACTGGGTGTCAAAGGCCGGGTCTTTGTCGACAAGCGCTGCGGTATTATCACCGAGGACCACATCGCCCGTGACAAGGGCAACGCGTACCTTTCAAAGAAGATTGGCAGCACCGGATCCGGCTGCGGCCCGGCCAACTCCGACCGGGTGATGAGGGTCTCCCCCCAGGCAAAGGATGTGCCGGAACTTGCCGAGTACCTGCTGGATGTTTCGCTTACCATCAACGATGCCTTAAAAGGCGGGAAAACGGTCCTCCTTGAAGGTACCCAGGGTTTTGGGATCTCGCTCTATTACGGAACCTACCCGTTTGTCACCAGTAAGGACACCTCCGCCTCCCAGATTGCCGCGGACAACGGTGTCGGCCCGACAAAAATTGACGATGTGATCGTGGTCTTCAAGGCCTACCCGACGCGGGTGGGCGAAGGACCGTTCTCCACCGAAATGACCTCAGAGAGATCGGATGCGATGGGCCTCGAAGAATTCGGCACGGTCACCCACCGGAAGCGCCGGATCGGTGGCTGGGATGGCCAGATGGCCCGGTACTCTGCAATGATTAACGGCTGCACGCAGGCAGCGATCACCGGGATCGACCATATAGACAAGGCCTGCTTTGGGCTCACCGAGTACAGCAAGCTCACGAAAAAGGCAAAGGACTTCTTAAAAACCGCCGAAGACGATATCGGCTGTCCCATCACGCTGATCTCCACCGGGCCGGAACTCACCCAGATCATCGATATCAGGAAAGAATACGCATGAAACGTTCGCTCATGGACATCCTCTGCTGCCCGGTCTGCAAGGGCGATCTCGTGCTCCGGGTTGATGCGGAAGATGAAAAGGAGATCCTTGAGGGCAACCTTCACTGTGCTGCCTGCACAGTCGATTACCCTATCCATGAGGGCATTCCCAATCTCCTCCCCCAGACTCCAGAATAACCGGTGATGTCATGAACTCCCTGCTGCCATTCGAACTTCTGGCGGTCACGGATACGCCTCCTGCGGAGGAGTGGATGACCGAGATCTATCTCAACCGGTCAACTATCAACTCCATCGAAGTTCCCCGGGAGAATGCACATGTCGAGTGCGGGAGCACCCTTAAGGTCAGGTTTGTGAACCGGGGCGCCCCCATCCATATAACGGCAACGACATCCAATGCTGGGATGTTTACCGATTTCTTCCACGAGAACATGTATGTGATCGATGAAGTGATGCTCGGCATACAGTTGAGGAAAGACTGCGCCCCGGGCTTTTTCGACATCGACATTATCGCCGGTTACGGTGTGATGAAAGCCGCTATGAGAGTAGAAGTCATCGTAAAACCCACAAGGGGCCCTCAGGTTCTGGAGAAAGAACCGCCCGTCCATCCCGAAGCCCACGGCCGGCCCCACCTCCTGATGGTAGCGATGGCTGCCGGTCTGATCCTGTACAGCACCTGGTACTATACCAAAATCGAGTTCCTTAATATCGCGGCATTCATCGTCCTTATTGTCGGTGCGCTCTTCGTATGGTACCGACAGACCTGATCCTTGCCGGCGCAGTTCTCCTTCTCGCGCTTGCCGTTGACCGGCTCATTGGCGATCCCCACTCGGCATACCACCCGGTTGCTCTTCTTGGCCGGTTTATCGGCTGGTGGGGTCGGCCGGCCCGCTATTCCCCCTGTGTCCAGCGTGCAGCCGGTGTGTTCTTCTGGCTGGTGACAGTCTGTGTTTTTACGCTCCCGTTCTTCCTGTTTGGGACGTACTCCCCGTGGCTGGTATTTCTTATCGGCGCCCCGTTCCTTCTCAAGTGCTGTTTTGCCTGGCGGTCGCTCGAAGAGCACGCGCTTGGCGTGGTTGCTGCACTCGAAGACGGCGTGGACGCGGGTCGGGAACGGGTGAAACTGATGGTTTCCCGGGAGACCGCGCAGCTTGATGCGGAACACATCCGGTCGGCAGCCTACGAGTCCATGACCGAGAACCTCACCGACAGCATCGTCTCCCCTCTTTTTTACTTCGCGCTTCTCTCCCTTTTCGGCCTCGGGCTTCTGGGGGCGGCGGTTTTCCGTGCTGCAAACACGATGGACGCGATGCTCGGGTACCGGGACGAGCGTGCCCGGCTGGGCTGGTTTTCAGCCTGGATGGATGACGTGCTCAACTATATTCCGGCCCGGATCACGGTGTTCTTTCTCATGGCCTGGTTCCTCACAAGGGGTACCTTTACCTCTGCGTGGCGGGTGATGCGCCGGGACGGGAAGAAAC
>Ga0172381_10007390_pt1 | contig 10882 bp, 5 predicted proteins | sample Leawel6488metaG_FD_119754 | JGI IMG/M metagenome (GOLD analysis project Ga0172381, IMG submission 119754) | Leachate microbial communities from a municipal landfill in Southern Ontario, Canada - Leachate well 64-88 metaG | ecosystem: Engineered > Solid waste > Landfill > Unclassified | place... | reverse complement strand
GGTTTCGGTGGCCGCGTCAAAGACCGACATAAAAGAAATCGGGCCGGAAGCTACGCCGCTCGTGGAGCGAACCGGATCTTTGGCCGGGCGCAAACGTGAAAAAGAAAAACCAGTACCACCACCTGATTTATGAATTAAAGCGGTATTTTTAATTGATTCAAAAATTTCTTCCATGGAGTCTCCCACCGGCAAAACAAAGCAAGCCGATAATTGACCCAAAACCGTACCGGCACCGGTAAAAGTGGGGCTATTGGGCAAGAATTCCTGATTCACCATGATTTCTAAAAAGGCCTGCTCCAGTTCGTCCTTTCTTTCTTTAGGCAAATTGTAACGCTCTTCAGCGCGAATAATAAAATTGGCCACACGCTTAAACATCTCCATCGGCTTTTCAACAATCTTGCCTTTTTCATCTTTAAGCAGGTAGCGGCTTTCTAAAACCGTCATCGCATTTTTTGAGAGTTTTAATTTGGGTTCTCCGATTCCTAAAATCATATTATTTTTAATATTTTATTTATTTTTCAAGCAAATTTGGCAATTTTACCCGATTAAAAAATAAGACATTATCTTTGCCTTATTAAAAATTTTCAAACTCCCCCGTTTTTGTTTTTCAGTATTTTTTATTTTTTTAATCTGATTTTACGAATGTTGATTGATTCGTATAATTTGTTTACCCCGCCTACTAAGCTTTGGCAAAACAAATAGATTAATATTGGTTATTTTTATTTCATTTTTTTTCTAATAAAAGCCGGAATTTCCAAATCATCCTCGCCGCCAGATACCGGCATTTCTTCAATCATCGGTTTTTTGGCCACTTTTTTGGCAATTCTGGTAATGGGATTGGACGAAACCGGAGGCGGGGTTATTGGCGCGACTGGCCGCTCGATGAATTCCGCGGGGGCATAAACCGGCGCATTAACACTCGGTCTCGTATTGGAATTTAAGCTTTCCGACATTTTTCTAATTTCCCTTTCAGCAAAACCAGTGGCGACAACCGTAATTTTAACTTCATCTTTCATGTCTTCATCAATGGTAACTCCAAAAATTACTTTAGCGTTGGCATCAGCGGCTTGAGTAATAACTTTGGCCGCTTCATTAATTTCGTGCATCCCTAAATCTGGACCACCGCTAATGGTAAACAAAATACCCCGAGCCCCTTCAATCGAAAGCTCAAGCAAAGGTGAAGTGATAGCCGCCTTAGCCGCATCCACCGCCCGATTTTCCCCGGTACCCGAGCCAATACCCATCAGGGTTGAGCCGGTATCGCGCATAATGGTTTTAACGTCAGCAAAATCTACGTTAACCATGGCGGGAATTGAAATGATTTCGGCAATCCCCTGAACACCTTGCTTTAAAACATCATCACAAATTTTAAAAGCATCCAAAACTGAAGTTTTTTTATCAATGATTTGTAAAACTCGATCATTAGGAATAGTAACAATCGCATCCACTCGATCGCGCAGGCTGTTAAAACCTCGCTCAGCAATTTCTGAACGCTGACGACCCTCAAACTCGAATGGCTTAGTTACCACGGCTACGGTTAAAGCTCCGGCTTCTTTGGCTAAATTTGCCACTACCGGTGCCGCACCCGTGCCCGTGCCGCCACCCAAACCGCAAGTGATAAAGACCATGTCCGCCCCCTTAAGTAACTCGCGAATTTCCGCTTGATTTTCCTCGGCCGCTTTAGCGCCTACTTCCGGATCCATACCGGCACCTAAGCCGCGAGTGGTCATTTTACCGATATGTAATTTAATATTGGCCAAAGATTGATGCAGGGCTTGCACATCAGTATTAATCGCTAAGAATTCCACACCTTTAATCTGAGATTTGATCATGCGATTAACGGCAGACCCTCCAGAACCGCCGACGCCAACTACCTTAATTTTGGCAAAAGTTTCGATTTCGGGCTTAATTTCGGCCATAGATATTAGAACGTATACAATTTATTTTTTAAACCATTTTTTAGTTAGATTACCCAAACCTTTAAGCGGCAAAAATCCAAGAAAATTTCCAAAACCGCCGCGAGTCTGGCGACTCTGCATTTGACTACCCCAGACTACCAAACCAATAGCGGTAGAAAACGCCGGATCGCTGACTTTGTCAATCGCGCTGCTGACATTAATCGGCTGACCCAAGCTGGCTGGCAAGCGTAAAGATTTTTTGGCCGCTTCCACTAGTCCATTCAGCTTTGATCCGGCACCGGTTAAGACAATGCCTGCGGGTAGTTTACCACTCCGCTCAATCTTTTTCAACTCAAGATCAATCCTTTCAAAAATCTCTTCCACGCGCGCCTCCGTAATTTCGGCAATATACTTTCTGGAGACATAATTACTCTCTTTTCCCTCCAAAGCCCCGATGTCAATTTCTTCTCTTTTAGGAATGTCGGTAGAATCAGCGGTACCATATTCTAATTTGATATTTTCCGCCGCGTCGATAGAGATTCTTAAACCAATAGCGATATCGGAAGTAATATGATCGGAACCAATCGGCATGACGGCCGTATGTAAAATATCCCCTTCTTCAAAAACTGCCAGGCTGGTAGTTGAGCCGCCGATATTGATTACCGCCACGCCCAATTCTTTTTGGCGATTGGATAAAACCGCTTCAGCCGTAGCTAAAATCGAGAGCACTAAATCTTCAATATTGACTCCCGGACGATAAACCGCTTTGGTAATATTTTTTATCTGCGAACTTAGGCCTTGAATAATTTGTGTATCCACTTCCAATCTGACCCCGGTCATACCCACTGGATCTTTAATCCCCGTCTGGCCGTCAACCATAAAGTTCTTAGGGATGACATGAAGAATTTCATAATTCTGCGGAGTCGCCACTGTCCGAGCGGCTTCAATGGCTCGCTCAACATCATCTTCGGAAATCTCACCATCCGAACGAGAAACTGCCACCACGCCATGACTTTCCTGAGAAATAATATGACTGCCGGAAATTCCCACCCAGGCCGAATCAATCGGCATACCAATCATTCTTTCGGCTTTTTCCAAGCAGGCAGAAATTGAAGAAACCGCATCTTCGATGCTGGAAATAATTCCTTTGGAAATGCCCTGGGCGGGCACTTCAGCCGAACCAATGATATGAATTTTCTCTTGGTCGCCGATAATTTGGCCAACGGCCAAACGAATGGCTGAGGAGCCAATATCGAGGCCGGCAATAATATCTTTTTCTGCCATACTTTTGTTTTTCCAGCCTTCTAAGTTAATTTTGACTGAAAGCTGTGGAAATTTTGATGAATATTAAATATTTTAACACAAAACCGTCAAGACGACAAGAAAAATAAAAAACCAAAATTTAAAAGGCAAATTCTCTAATTAAATCACCTAAAATACCAAGCTCCGACGGATAAAAAACTTTTTTTGGCCTTTAATTTTGATTTTTGTTTGACGTTTTATTTTTGTTTGACGATTTTTTCTTCGAGCGCCGCCATCGCTTGAGCTGCTCTTTTACTCTGCTCATGATCATAACCCAAAAGATGAAGAAAACCGTGGCTGATCAGTCTTTCCAACTCAGTCGGTAATGATTGTTTAGCAGCTTTGGCCTGCCTGGCGGCTTGTTCAAGACTAATAATAATCTCGCCTAAATAATTTTTTGGCGTAAAATCAAGCCCAGCCTGTCGACTGGCCTTACCAAAACTCAAAACATCAGTCGGTCTATCAATGCCCCGATAAATTTTATTCATTTTCTTAATCGCGCTATCACTGACAATGGCTAACGAAACTTCCGCTTTTTTAATATTTAAAGTTTTGTTAATTTTGTTAAAAATCCGAACGAAATGTGTGCGCGCGATTTTAGGCTTAACCATTTGATTAATCTCAAAACTGATCATAAATTTTAGAGAGCCTGAAAACTCTTAACCATGGCCGAAAAAGTCGTCATGAAATTCGCTTCCGTGGCATTACCGATATTATAAGTCAAAAGATACACACGGCTATTGTCATTGTTCTTAACAAAATAATACTTTAAATCGTTTGACTCACGTAAACCGGTTAAATTATTAACTGTCAAACTGGTCATGGCAGGCATGGCCGAGCCAAATTGCTGCTTCAACCAATCATTCAAGGAAAGCGCCTGAGGATTATCAATTACTAGCACTTCAACAAATTCCCCCAGACCGGAAATAAATAACACTTCTGTCCCCTGCTGGTCGGAAATTTTTAAACGCCAGGATTTGGGATACATCACAGAAAAATAAGAATTTTTGTAATCCTCAAATAAACCAGAATTGGCTAATTTTTTGCCAGGCTTTAAAGGATTATAACCGGATAAAATTTCACCCCCGTCCAGATAGCCATCGCTGTCAGTATCGGCCTTATTGGCACTAGTGCCAAATAATTTTTCTTCCTGGGCAGTTAATAAATCATTATCCGCATCAAGCGCTAAGGCCGGCGGCGCAGAATTATTAGCCTCTGAGTTTGGCTCAACGACCGGAGTTTCACTTTCGGCCGGTACTTCAGCCGGCGAAGTACTGGTCGGAGTCGTTATTTCCGTGGAAGTCGGAGTAATAATTTCTTCGGGTATCGGTTCAGTCGTGGTAGCGGCAGCCGGTTGATTAGTGTCAACGTCAATATTTTCATTAATCTCTTGACTGGGCGCCGCTTTGACTTTGGAAGATTGCGCCTGCTTTAGATTTTCATTCAAATAATACGCGGCCGCGGCTAAAATGGCCACGATCAAAAAACCGATCACAATTATCAAAAACGTGGCAAAATTATTTTTCTTGGGCGTCAAGTAATAACGTTTGGGCATGACGTGAACCTGTTTTAGCAAGTCCAAATCACCACCCGCGATCGGAGCTGTAATTTTTGGTTTTTCATTTTTTGATTTTTTAAATAAACTCATAACAACTTTTCTTTTCAAACTAAATGATTAAGGAAGTTTTAACAGTTTACCCGGACCCTTGGGGTCGTAACCGCTTTTAACCTCAGCGCCATCAAGATAAGTATCACCGTCGGTGTCGGGATTATTCGGATCAGTGTTATAAATTTTTACTTCATCGCGATCAGTTAGGCCATCATGATCAGTATCGGCCTGATTGATATCAGTACCATAGAGTTTTTCTTCCGTATCGGTCAAACCGTCTTTATCACTATCTACCGGTTCGCTTGGCTGCTCGACTGTATTAGAATTCAAATTGCCGTTAACGGCTGCCGGCTGGGTTGGAACCGGATTCTGATTGACTGGAACATTGTTAACATTAGCCGACTGATTAGTATTAACGTTAACATTCGCCTGAGTCTTAGGTTGAGCCATGGCTTTGGCTAAAATTGAATATCCGTAGTAGCCAGCCGCGGCTAAGACCCCGGCACCAACTAAAACGGCGGCCACAATAATTATAATTTTTTTTAATTTAAAACTGGAGGCAGGTTTAGGTTGCGAAACCGAAGCCAACGGAGTCGGCCGATTAACTGAGCCAAAGGCTGGCATAGCTGGGCGAGAACTTAAAGTCGAGCTCTGTGGTGCCCGATCGACTTCACCTAAAATATCTTCCGGTTCCTTTCTGGGCATCTCTCTTATTGGTGATGGTCCAGTCGGCATAGCTGGTGCCGGTCGCGGCGGAGTCGGCGGAGTTGAAGAATTAGGTTGCATGGGATTGGTCGGTTGTTCAAACATAGATTTTATTTTAATTCAAAATTATTATAATTTATGGCACTTTGTTGCCATTGCAAGCTTCAATTCTAAAGCGTTTAGTTTCACTGCTTAAATCACTGCAACTACCGGCTTTAAGCCAGCCTTTCCAGGTACCGCTGGTTTGAACTTCAAAGCACTGGTTTAGACCGCTCCAGCCGGATTCCAAACCCACGATTGATCCGGGCTGAATACCCACCAGAGTAGATTTTTTATCATCCAATAAATGCAGGCTGAAAGAATATTTGTCGCAATTGTCATTTGACAGCCACCAGCCGCTTTCATTGCGGCTACAAATTCGGTTGGCGTCATCAGTCCCTAAGCCAAAATATGAACCATCGGCCAACAAGTCGCCAAGATTATTAAAATTCTGATTGCGGCTATCACTGGGGGAAATAATAAGATCCGTGCTCAATTTTGTGGGTGAAACCGTAACATATTGATCACCGGAATAAGTGAATTTATCCAGATAGTACCCGGCCGAAAGCGAATACAGACTAACACAATCCCCGGCTACAATGGGACAGGCGTATTCATTTTGAATAGTCTCGCCGTTTTTGCAGCAGCCATCGTTACTACTATTACTGCATGACGCCTGGCAATTAGATTCGCTGCAAGCCGAGCACTGCGGCAAATCTTTAGGCTTAAGCTGACAACCCTGGCAAACATCAAAAGTATAAGTATTGCATTGATCTTCTACGCAATTATTAATCATCGGTTCCTGACAGGTACCGCCACAATTAATCATACCAGACTCCTGACAATTACAGAAACCATTTGTGTCACACATGTAAAAAGCACTATGGTCGGAATTATTTCCGCTCACGTAAACCGGATTGTCTTTATCACCTGTTTCACCAGCCTCAACGCCGTTCACATATAACCATTTCCCTACCCCAACCCAGCCATCGGTAGCATGCCAGGATCCCTTTTCAAAATCGACTAAATCACCCTTAGTGATTGGCTGACCTACTCCATTACCCTCGGCGCAGCCGCCGCTGGTCACACTAGAACACAATTTTAAATATATTTTTTCATCATCACCAAATTCTACGTCAGAAGCCGTAGAGCTGGGAAACCAGGCATCAGCCGATGGCACCCAGGCAAAATATTGATTGGTGGCAAGCATCAAAGGACACGAATTACGCTTACTCACTAATTCCACCACGTCACCATAACGGAGCGGACCGCTGATATGAACGCAACCGGTTTTGGTTTTATCACATTTATTAATTAAATATTTTTCCCAGTCGCCACTAACACTGGTTCGATTCAAACGCCAGTCAAATTTTAAAGCTGGTCCGCCCGGGACACAAGCGTAGGGAATGCTTTGTCCGCCATCGCTGTCATTGGCCGAAAGATACAAAGGCTGAGAATCATAACGCAGACTAATCGTATCACCGCTTTGGTAAGCACAAGCTGATTCATTGTCTACCGTCTCGCTGCCGAAAGCACAACAACCGTCATTATGGCCATTATCCGTGCAAGCATTGCCGCTTTGATCATAGTTGCAGCTGGGGTCAGCCTGACATTGTGATGTCCATTGACCTGGATTCTGACATTTAAAACAAGTGCCACAATCATTATCGCTTTGACACTCCGGTTCACAACGGCCAGCTTCATCACAAACTTTAAATTCCCGGCTGGTCGGCTTACTAGAGATATCCCAGCCAACCTTAAATTCGTTTGAGCCCCAATTGGTACCGATATAATCTCCTGTACCCTGGCCTTCAACCATAGAAGCGGCTTGCAAAGTAATAACTGAACCGTATTTAATGGAGCTGCCGTCAGCCGTATGAACTTTAAAAGAATTGCCAGTACCATTTTCCTTCAGCCATTCGCCATTCCAGCAACCCAAGGCCCAATTGCCGATACATTCCATGCCAATATAATTGCCAGATGTGTTTTTGAAAGACAGACAATCACCTTCTTTAAAATAATCCCTACCACCTTCATATTCAGACCAGCCCGGTCCCTTGCCCGGCATCGGCAAAGACTCGCCGCTGCCACCGCAGGTATCAGCCGCGGCCGGTGATAAATAATATTTTTCCGCCGTTTCAAACGACGCTTTTCTTCTAACATACGAATCACTGGCCGCCCGCCCACCAAATAAGAAGGTTGGGATTCGGCTTTCCATGCCTTCAGTCGCGTCAAAGGCTTTCAAAGTAATGGCCGTGCCAACTTTTAAAGCGGAACAATCTTTGTCGTAAGCCGCCGCCGACGTGTCATCGGAAAACACACAACCAGCCGGGCAGCATAAATCTTCGGTGGCGCCGCTGCAACTTAAAACCGGTGATTCGCTGTAAGTTTGCGTTAAATTATCATAAGCGTATTGAGTATCAGAACAGATTTTATAATTGTCTCTGACCGTAACGCAGCGCGAACAAGGGTTGTTGACTGTACAATCAGAATCAGCCGCGCACTGTTGCGCTAATAATTGACTCGTGGAGCAAAAACCCTCCCTGGTGCAAATCTTGAATTTCTCCCAAGATTTTTCGGCGTCAGCTTGGCCAATTGGGCCCTTACCGCCGTTGAAAAAATCACTCCAGCGAGCCGACCAGAACGTATCATCACCCGTACTATTATCAATATTGGCCGATTGAATGGAAATGGAACTGCCTAAAGTTAAATAGACCGGATTAGTCAAACTTCTAATATTTATTTTCCAGGTGTCCCAGCTGTCGTTAGCATCGCCTTGTATGGTTAACCACTTACCCGATAAAGTATTACCGGAGAACATATCGACGATTGAGCCAAATTTAAGCCGACTGGCCGCCGGAGCCAGGTCTTTACCCATGGCCCGAATACCAACGCAGCTGCCATTAATAATCGGCTCACCGACGGTCGGTACGCTACTAGTATTTTTGCATTTGGCTGAATCAGCTTCGACAAACTGGAAGCCTAACAAATTATTGGCCACGGCGAATATGCCGGGAACGGTTAAAAATCGGTCATAAGCGCCTAAGAATGACTCGGGATGACAGAATGGCCGGCCATATGAAGTGCCACAACCTTCGTTGTTAGGCACTGTCGCAATTTTAATAGTATCGCCCACGCGAATCGGACAAGCATAATCATCAAAAAATGTTTCCCCGTCACGGCAACAACCATCATTGGGCGTATTAACACAAGTGGCATCGCAGCTGCTTGAGCTGCAGGCAAAACATAAACCGCCGGCGTAAGTGATTAATCCGCCTTCGTTGGCGCCATTGGGTGTATTATCGGCGTTAGGTTTACGGCTGCAATAAGCACAAGTGGCATCACAATTTAAACCTGGTTTACAAGCTGTATCATTCAAAGAACTGCAGCCGGTAATACAAGGCACGTCCTGGCAAACTTGCTGCCCGGTTACCGGATCATTACCGCAGATATTCTGGCATGAATATTCAATATTAGCGCCGCTGGTTGGATCAACTCTAGTGCAAGTCATATTACAGCCAATGGCGGCGTTGGTCGAAATAGTCTGGCTGCCGCAATCGCAAGTTTCATAAGTATCTTGCACTGTGCCATCACCGAAATACGGGCCGCGCTGCTCGACAATTCTACCCTGGCTGCAATAACTGCAAGAGACGCCGTCGGTTGAATAATCCGTAACCGGCCCACAAGCCACATTGTTATAAATAGCCGTGCCCGCCGCGGACAGGCAAGTAATACCGTTAACATCGGGGTTAAGACCGGGCTGACTCGGGTCAGTGATTAAACTATTACGCTGAGCCTGGGTGGCACAACAATCGCATTCTTCCGCCCCGTTGACTTCGCAATCACCAAAGCTGGGACCGCAAGACTGGGCGATTTCATTTTCACCCGTTTCGGTATTGATGCGGCAATAGCTGCAGCAATCGCCGTAACGCATGGAGTGGATACATGCCACGTTATTCAAAGTCGTACAAACAAAAGGATTATTCGGATCGCGCGACAGAGTCGAAGAACCACAATCACAGGCCTCCCCTTCATCGAGCAGGCCGTCACCCGATTGATCACAAATATCACCGGCAAAATTCAAATTTCTGTCAGCTTGAGAATTAAAATGTTTGTCATTATTTTCGTCTGTCCATTCCGCCACTGGCGGGTTAGCGCAAGCAATCTTAATCCCGAACTGATCATAGCAAGTCGCGCCGTAAGGACCACCCGGGCAATTATCTAAAATGAAACTGGCGTCGGCAAACCTAGGATTAGCACTACTAAAAGGTGCTACGTTTTCCGCTATGGGCGTAAAATCAAACGGCGCATAATTACCCGTCGTATTGCCATGGCAGCCAACCAATTGCCAAATTTGCGAAGCACTTAGGTTAGCGGCAGAATAACTATTCAAATTATGAGTAAAAAATGAATAGTCACCCATACCGTCTTGGTCAAAATCCAGACACTGGTCGCAAACATCACCCAAGCCATCATTGTCAGAATCGATTTGTTTGGCATTGGTGCATTTGTTGGCCGCAGAACTGTTGGGATCACAATTATTACCGGTTGAATCAGCTGGCGCGCAATTATCTTTGGGGCAGACTTTGGCGTCATTGGCGCCAGTATCAATGTCCCAATAACCATCAGCATCAACATCCGTGCACGGATCACAAGCATCACCGATACCATCATTATCCGAATCAGTTTGCTCGCGATTTTTCACCGTTTTGCAGTTATCAGCTTCATCACAAATACTGTCGTTGTCACGATCGGCTGAACAGTTATTATCACAAGCATCCCCTTTACCGTTACCGTCGCTGTCGCGCTGATCAGGATTATAGCAATCTTTAGGATTTCTCGAGCAATCAAGCTTCGGGCTGCAATTATCGGTTAAACCTTCATCACAGACCCCGTCCGAATCCGCGTCACCAGTGCAGCGAGAATTGGCCGGACAAATCGCGACGTTAGCGGAACAATCAAGAGCACTCCCATTTTGTATTATTAAACCATTGGCTCCCCAACAATATTTAATGGCGCAATCAGCCGGGGCTGGTACGCTGACTTTGGTCTTTGATTGATGAATTTCAAAATTCAAATCTTGGCAAGCCGCGGCATTACCATAAAATGGCAAAGTATAATTAGTCGCCGATGTCTTCCACGAATCGGCAAACTCCAAATTACCATACAATTCATAACTCGTGCCGTTAGCCGCTGAACGATAAGCATAAGTAAACATTTGCGCCGGACAGCTGAAAGCTTTGGTTTGTTCATCCCAGCAAGTTTTTTGTTCATCCTTATCTTGAGCCAAACATTTGGCCGGCTGATTACCGCAAGCGGTCATCACGCC
>Ga0172381_10007389_pt1 | contig 10884 bp, 13 predicted proteins | sample Leawel6488metaG_FD_119754 | JGI IMG/M metagenome (GOLD analysis project Ga0172381, IMG submission 119754) | Leachate microbial communities from a municipal landfill in Southern Ontario, Canada - Leachate well 64-88 metaG | ecosystem: Engineered > Solid waste > Landfill > Unclassified | place... | reverse complement strand
GCCCGGCTGCCCCTTTGCGAGGGAAGCCCCGGAAAACCGCAGTTTGGAGGGGCGACCGAAGCTAGTCGGGGGCAGATCAGACCTTCAAATCCTTTTTCTTTGCCTGATGGACCAAATTGGGCAAAATTATAATAAAGTTTGAAGGTATCCCAATAGGGCAGCCCTCGACGGAATCGCAAACTAACGGATTTACGGAAAACGGGCGCAAGCTCGTTTTTTTGCTACTTTAAAAAAATTGATTTATGGCTTCAAAAGAGGTAAATTTAATAGAAATAAAGTCTCAGCCAATCCGACTATCGACGGATTTAAGGCGTTTGTCTATGGATTTAATGAAAAAATAAATCATTCAAGAAGATAGGATCTACCGAGAAAATACTTAAAAATCTAACTGCCTACATAGAAGTTGTCATCAGCGACGAGTGGAAAATGTAATTTAATTTTATGGAAGATAAAGACATAATAAAAATATTTTTAGATACTCAAGAATGGTCAACTTTTGAGTGCAAAAGAGCCGCTATTGACCCGGCGAAGCTTTTAGAGACGGTTGTTGCCTTTGCGAATACAGAAGGTGGCTATATTGTTGTTGGGCTTGAGGATCAGTCTAAAACAAAGGGAAGCAAACGGTTACTTGGAATTAGCGAAAATCCCGATAACATCTCTGAGTTTTTGAAGCTTATTGAAAAAGAGATTGAGCCTCCCCTTAATCTTTGGGAAAAATTTGAACTTGATATAACCAACGTGCTTGGACAGCCAGACAAGTTATTTGTTGTTGATGTAAAAAAAGGCAACGATGTGCATTCGTTAAAAAGAGGCGATACATATATGAGGAAAGGTAGGCAGAATGTAAAAATTGGCTCCACAGAAATAATGCGTTTAAAATATGAGAAAGGTGCGATCAAATTTGAAAATGAAAAATCAAGCATCGTTATACTTGAAGATTTGGATATAAACATGCTGAATCTGTACAAAAAAGACACCTCTGGTGAGGGGCTTGATAATTGGTAATTTTTGAAGGATAGTGGTCTTGCCGTTGGCCAATTGGGAGAATTTGAATTAACAAAAGCGGGAGTGTTGTTATTTGGTAAAAATCCTTCTGTTGTGCTCAAAAATAAGTGTGGAATAAAAATTTCTCATTATTATGGAATGAAACCAAGCTATACCGGTAAGCCTAATTTTGTTACTCGTCCGTTTACAGTTGAGGGTCCCTTGTTGAAACAAATAGAACAGACAATTGAGTATTTTAGGAATATCGTAAAGAATTCTCCGCCAAAACTTAGTGGCGCATCTTTTAACCCTACCTTTTTGGTCCCGGAATGGGCGTTCCAAGAAGCTATAACGAATGCGGTTATCCATAGAAATTATTTTGTTCAAGACGATATACAAGTAAGGTTTTTCGATGATCGCGTCGAGATAGAAAGCCCAGGAACATATCCAGGCCATATCACAGTTGGAAATATTAGAAGTGAACGTTTTGCTAGAAATCCGTTAATTTTGCGAACTCTCAATCGTTTTCAAATTGCTCCTAACTTGGATATTGGAGAGGGAGTTGATCGAATGTATAAAGTAATGAAAGAAAAAAATCTATATGAACCTTTATATTTTCCGCCGACAATAAGACCGAATTCGGTATTGCTTATACTTCTTAATTTGAAAAGGGTTGAATATTGGGACACAGTCGGTAAATATTTGGATACAAATTATCGCATAACAAATAAACAAGCTCGTGGAATAACTAGCGTAGATGATGTCTTGAAAATGTCTAGAATATTGAAGACTTGGGTTGAAAAGGGGCTATTAGAAAAAATTGGCAAGGCAAAAAAAGATTGTTATTATAGAAAGCCAGGGCAAGAGATGCCCAAGAGTTTATTTTCAAGGCGTGATGATAATAAAATTGATAAAGGGGATTTCCCCTTTTAAAATAAGCATATTCTAACGGGTCTTATTTTCACTAAAGGGAATTACGATTAATAAAAGTTAGATAGTCAAAATATTGGCTAATAAGCTAATCGGCGGAGTTAAGATAGCTCAGAAAGGTAAAGGTTGAGTTTTCTTATCTGCTAGAAAAGGTAGCAAAAACATTGGATATTACCAATGATAAATTATAAATTTTTTAAAAATGAATTATATAACCGAAAAAACTAAAATAGTTTTAGATATTAGGGCAACAAATGATGGAAAGTTTAGATTTAAAACAAGAAATAATAATTTGGATTTCGGGGAAACTTTTGCTACCAGAGGAAGTAATTTTAGCGAGAAAGTATACTTGGAGTGGCAGATAGGCTATGACGCAACTGTTTTAGACGTAAAAAATGGTAAAAAACAAACAAAATTAAACAGGCTTTCGTTCATTGGAGCCAACAAAAAAGAGAAATATCCCTACGAATTGTCAGAATTGATTTTTGAAGCTATAAAAATTGGGTTAATATCAAAAAATAAAATCGAAGGGTTGCTAAAAGAAATAGAATTATTTTCTGATTTTATAGATGAAAAAAAGATCGAAGTAGAGCACAACAAAAAGATAAAAATAAACGATATCCAATTCGAAGAGACGAGTATCAAACTGCCAACGCTTTTTATGATTGAAACTGCCGACAGTACTCAGATAGAAATTTCAATTCAAAAACAACAATATGCATCCGGCGTTCAACCAATGGTTTATTTTTGCATACCTTTGACATCATTCGAAAATGGTAAAACATTATATGGAAAACCGTCTGCTGACGGCGACAATTTGACATATGCTATCAGTGATAAGAACATCAGCGTTTTATTTGATTTAGTAAAGATCTTTGCCATGTGTTCAAAGAGACACAACTTTGATATTCAAGAGATATTGAAGATTTTGCTAAAACAAATTTAATAATTAAAATTAGACATCAACCTTGAAATCATAAATATTCTCTTTTTTTATTGATTTGCTTCCGATCCTGCATGTAATGTTTCTGAAGTAGCCTATATTCTTATTTATATTTTCACAGATTGCCTCTTTTATTTTTTTATTTTCGTTATATTGGTCTTTGAAGTCAAAAATATAAAACATATCGTTCATTATATCTTTGCTGATATTTATTAATCCGCATTTGCCGACGCTTGAATTGCCAACTCGGACAATTGCCATTTTATATTCTGAAACCTTTGCTTTTTCCGGTATTTTAGTTTTTTCTAATATATTCCTTGCAGATACATTATTTTTGCTAAATGATTTCCTAACTTTAATTGTATTTTGGGCGAGATAATCTCTTAACGGAATTCCTTTTTCGTTATTGATAAAGCCGTGGTTTTTGTTAAAAATAACTTGCGGTATAAGTTCCTCGTTTATATTTGAAATATCAAAGATGTCCTCGCTTTTCTTTCCGTTTTCATAGATAACGGCAATTTTATTTTCAAGTTTTTTAATATTAGAAAAAATCCCAAAACAACAAGGAATATTTCTATCAAACCAGGCTTGATCATTCTGGTAGATAATTATCGTAGAAAATTTTTTTCTTATCTCTTCTTTTATTGCTTTATTTTTATTTTTGATAAAAAACGAAATTGGCAAGACGAAACCGATAGATGATTCACTGTCTTTCAAATGTTGGATAGATTTAAGAATAAAAATATTTTCTATCTTATGTTTGTCGGCATTTATATCTTTATTACTCAGATATTTTGAGGGGTTTGTTTTTTCCTTTGTATATTTTGATGCGTAGTAATAACTATCGCTTAGATTATATTTAGTGAACGGAGGATTGCCAATAATTATTTTATATTTTTGATTTGTAGGAATTAAGAAAAAATCAGTTGGATCAGCAGACAGCGCTGGATCGATTTCATATCCTTTGATGTTCTTGTATCCTTTTTTTTCTAATTCTTTTATAAAATTACCCGTACCAAAAGATGGTTCTAGGATAGAATCGCTTTTGTTATATTCTTTATAGGAAAAAAATAAATCTAGCAGCCTTGAGACAACCTCTTTTTTTGTAAAATATTGGCCTAGAATTTCTTTTTTATTTAGCATAATTTAGAAGTTTTTTAATCTCTCAATAGAAATTTTACAATAGTTTTTATCAATCTCAAAGCCGATATAATTTCTTTTTAGTTGTTTGCAAGCAACCGCGACGCTGCCACTTCCGATAAAAGGGTCTAAGATGATATCATTTTCTTTCGAAAACATAGATAATATTTCTTTTATAAAAGTTTTCGGCTTTGGCGTTGGGTGATTTATGAACCCTTCGTCTGGCTCTATCATTCTCCCGGGAGTATCAACAAATATATCCTTGCCTTTTTTATCCATTCGAGGATTTCCTTTTTTAAATACAATACAGGACATGTATTTAGTAAATCCTATTGTCGAAGAGACGCGGCCATTCGGACAATATAAAATAAAATTCCAATGGTAATTAAAAGGATTATTTTCGAATGCTTTTGGTAAAAATTTTGTACTAAAAAAGGTTATAAAAAACGCATCATCCTTTAAAACTCGATAACATTCTGGAAGAATTTTATAAAATAAAGACAAATCATCATCATTGCGTATGCCAATCTTGTTTAGTCCATATGGAGGGTCGGTAAAAACTAAATCTACAGATTTGTCTGGCAGTTTCTTGAAGCCATCGATACAATCAATGTTGTGTATTTTGTTTAATAATCCATTGATCATCTTAATATATTATAGCAAATATAAGTTAGTAGAAAAAATGGCAGTATTGTACAATACTGCCAATTGGCCGATAGATGGCTTTTTGGTAGAATAACTGTATGGAAAAACAAAACCCAATAGATAAAAAAAGGTTTTTGCGCGAGTCGAATCATCTTACCCGTCCGCCGCGGATGGAGGGCAAGGCAAAGAATGAAGGGATGAACCCGATCCAAAAGAAGAAGAAATCGGGAGGGGAAGGCAAAAAATAATTATATGTCTAAGCATTGGGTGGAAGCGGAGTCGATTTTTGGTTTTTAATATTGCATATTAAGAGCTGGCATGGGTATAAATATTTAAATAAATTCGGTATGCCGATCAATAGCCAATTGTTCTATACTCTAATTTTTTTCTTCGCGATCAATCTTGCTGCTTTTTTGATCATGCTGGCGGACAAGATCAGGTCTGCCAAGCCGGGGGCGGAGAGGATCTCGGAGGGAATGCTGTTTTTCCTGGCAGCGGCTTTTGGCAGTGTCGGGGTTTATGCTGGTATGTTCGCTTTTCGGCACAAGACGCAAAAGTGGTATTTTTTAATAGGGATACCGCTGTTGATCGCGCAGAATGCCGCCGCGCTTTATTTGATTTATTTATTTTTGTCAGGTAAATTCACGATTTTTAGGTAATAAAATAGCGGGAATTAATATCCCGCTATTTTTATTTATCACGAAAAAGGATCAATCTATGAGCAAAATGTACCGTGCCAGCGTACCGATTCTATTTCTCCGTATCCAAACTTCAAATAGGCGCCTCGAATGCTATCCAAGATGAATTTTTCAATATAATCCCAATTATAGGCGTCTATCTTCCATACCCGCACTACATAGGGGTGCATTTCGACACGGATAATGCCTTCGCAACCAAAGAGGTTTCGGAAGATAGAGGCTCCCATTCTGCCGACTACCTTGAAAAGCGCTGTTTTTCCCTTGACGGGGACGGAAGCGCAAACGCCTGCTCGAAATTTAGAGATAGGAACCGTGAGAAAATACTCACGGACCTCCGGTTCATGAAATGGCGTTTCGATCCGAATTTCCGGAACAATAGAATTTTTCGTTTTTTTCATAAAATTTAAAAGAAATATGCAGATGCCTCATCGAGGCTCTGCTTAAGATTTAAAGCAGATACCTCGACTTTTGATCGGTATCTTTACTAGAAAATACAATAGAACAATAGCTATGTCAAATTATATTTTTAAAGCGATCAGCCAGTCGCCTAGAGCCGGAATTTTTGGTAAAATGAAAATTAATGAAAAAACAGATTATCGTTATTCATGGCGGAGAAACCTTTGATACTTACGAGGAATATTTTTCTTTTTTAAAAAACTTGGAAATTGATTTCGAGAGGATAAGACTTAGAGAGAAAGGCTGGAAAAAGACGTTAGGGGAGAAACTCGGAGAAAATTTTGAGGTGATTTTGCCGGAGATGCCCAATGCCTTAAATGCCAAACATGCGGAATGGAAAATTATGCTTGATAAGTTCATTCCTTTTTTAAATAATAATGTTATTCTGATCGGCCATTCTTTGGGCGGAATATTTTTGGCAAAGTACTTATCGGAAAATAATTTTCCTAAAAAGATAGCGGCGACATTTTTGATTTCCGCGCCGTTCGGCGATAAGAACGCCGAACCAACGCTCGGCGATTTTGCTTTTAACGGCGATTTGGCCAAATTGCAGGAACAGGGAGGCCGGATATTCCTTTGCTATAGCAAAGACGATCTTTGCGTCCCGCTTGCTGACCTTGAAAAATATAAACAGGAATTGCTCAAAGCCGAAACAATGATCTTTGAAGATAGAGGGCATTTTAACCAGCCGGAATTTCCGGAATTGGTTGAAAAACTTAAAAATATTTTTTAATCAAAAAATATAAAATTAAAATTTTAAAGTATGGCGGATGATATTATATTAGTTGATGAATCGGATAACCAAATCGGGACCGGCGAAAAAATGGAGGTGCATCGCCAAGGGCTTTTGCACCGCGCTTTTTCTATTTTGATCTATAATCAAAAAGGCGAAACTCTTTTGCAGAGGCGGGCTGCTTCAAAATATCATTGTCCCGGATTGTGGACCAACACTTGCTGTTCGCATCCAAGGCCGGGCGAAGGCCTGATCGCCGCAGCCGAAAGAAGGATTAAAGAGGAGATGGGATTTACCGTGCCGATAAAAGAAACAGGATTGGAGTTTGTCTATAAAATAAAGGTCGGCGAGCTGACCGAGCACGAATACGACCATGTTTTGGAAGGAAGATTTGACGGCGAGCCAACATTGAATCCGGAAGAAGCTGATGCTTGGAAATGGACAAGCTTGGAAAATTTGCGCGAAGATGTAAAAAATAATCCGCAAAATTACACGCCTTGGTTCCAGCTGATCATCGGGCAAGGAGACCCGAAAGCCGGCAGCAAAGTAAAAGAACTGGAAAAATACGAAGTGAAAGCAAAATCAAATAATTGACTAAAGCCGGTTAAAGCGCTAATTTTTTAATATTGCCATTATTCGCCGGCTGGCCGGAAAAACAACAAAATGAATACTTCTCTGATAAGCCAAATTATATTTTTTTCAGTATCCATAATTGGCTTATGGCTGGCTTTTTGGGTTTATTTCTCGCATAAAGGGAAAGAGACGAAATATTTTTTTTGGATGGTGCTGTCATGGATTGGAGTAATGATCTCTTATTTTCTTTTTAGGAATGCAAGTTTGCCAAAAGAAGTTGTTGCCTATGCTCCTATGCCGGGGCTCGCCTTGGTTTTTCTTTTCTTTTCTTTCTTTTATTTTTTTACCATCAATTTTTTAAAAGAAGAGAACAAATTTCCCGTCCTCGATAAGCTTATTCCGGTGATTTCCGTAATCGGTTTTTCTCTTTGTATTTTTCTCCCGGATTTATTCAGAAAATCCATAATTTTTACGAAAGAAGGGCTGGGACAGGACTTATCTATCACTCTTGAGGGGAAAATTTTTTGGCTGGGATTTGTTGCAATCATGACGCTGTTTATTTTCTCTCGTTTTTTAATAAATTATTCAAAGGCCGATTCTGGAAACAAATCCAAAATAAAATATTTTTTAGCAGGCCTTTCCATCTGGATCGCGGTAAACCTTGTCTTCAATGTTTATTTTCCCATCGTAAAAGATACTTTCAAATACGCCTATTGGGCTAATAACAGTATTATCGTTTTATTTGGTTTTACCGCTTACGCTATCGTCAAGAACGAGCTTTTCGGCATAAAAGTTATTTTAACTCAATTATTAGTGTTCGGCATGGGAATAATCTTGGCGGGACTGCCGTTTTTTATGCCGAGTCTTGGCTTGCAAATAGCCACAACGTTTATTTTCTTGATTTCTTGTCTGATCGGCTACTTGCTGATCAAGGCGACTTTAAAAGAAACAAGAAAGAAAGAAGTATTGGCCGGCATGGTCCAAGATCGCACTAAAGAGCTGGAGCAGAGCAAGAAAGTAGCCGAGGAAAGGGCCGCCGAGCTTGAAAAGTGGTATAATCTCACCATCGGCCGAGAGTTGCGAATGGTCGAGCTCAAAGAGAAGATCAAGGCGATGGAGCAAAAAACAATAAAATGAATATTTCCCTGATCAACCAATCTATATTTTTTTCAGTGGCCATTGTCGGCTTATGGCTGGCTTTTTGGGTTTATTTTTCGCAAGGGGAGAAAGAAGTGAAGAAATATTTTCTTTTGATGGTGCTAGTGTGGATCTTGGGAGAAACAACCCCTTACTATATTTTTAAAAATATACGTTTGCCCGGAGAAATTATTTCTTTTACTCCTCATTTGGTAATTGCTTCGGTTTTCATCTTTTTCGGCTTTTTTTATTATTTCTCTATTAATTTTCTTAATGAAAAGAATAGATTCCGCGGCCTTAACAAATTTATTCCGGCAATTTCTATAATTGGCTTTTTCTTGTCTGCTTTTACAGATTTATTCCAGAAGAGCGTAACTTATACGAAAGAAGGCTTAGGATTTGACGTTGTCCTTAACCTTCAAGGTAAATTTTTTTTCTTGGGATTTGTTGCAATCATGACGTTATTCATTCTCTCTCGTTTTTTAATAAATTATTTAAAAGCCGATCGCGGGAATAAGCTAAAAATCAAATATTTTTTAGCAGGCCTTTCCATTTGGATCGCAGTGAATCTCGTTTCTAACGTCTATTTTCCTTTGATCAAAGATACTTTTATTTATTCCTCTTTCGGCAATTACAGCATTATTGCTCTATTCGGGTTCACGGCGTATGCCATCGTGAGAACGGAATTGTTCGGCATAAAAGTTATTTTAACCCAATTATTGGTGTTCGGCATGGGAATGATATTAGCGGCTTTGCCGTTTTTCATGCCAAATCAGGCTTTGCAGGCGGTGACGGTTCTTATCTTTATTATTTTCTGCTTAGTCGGATATTTATTGATCAAGGCGACGCTAAAAGAAATGAATCAGAAAGAAGTATTGGCCGGCATGGTCCAAGATCGCACCAAAGAGCTGGAGCAAAGCAATGAAAAACTGGAGCAGAGCAAAAAGGTCGCCGAGGAAAGGGCGGAGGAGCTTGAGAAGTGGTACAAGCTGACCATCGGCCGCGAGGTGCGGATGGCCGAGCTGAAGGAGAAGATCAAAGAGATGGAACAATCAAAGGATAAGTAGTTTTTAAATTATTAAATTCTAAAGCATGGATAAAGAATCTCAATCAGTAAAAGTGGAGCCAACTATTTTAGAGGGGTTTTTGGAATTGCTTCCGGCAGAGCAGATTTTATTCGATAAGATGTTGAAAACAATTCGCGAAACTTATGAGCTTTTCGGTTTTATCCCGCAGGAAACAACTTTGATAGAAAAGACAGATGTTTTGCTGGCCAAAAGCGGCGGAGAAACGGCTAAACAGATTTTTTATTTGCAAAAACCCGATCAGGCTTTGCGTTTTGATCTTACTGTGTCTTTGGCAAGGTATGTCGCGCAGCATTATCGCGATTTGCAGTTTCCATTCCGCCGGTATCAGATCGGCAAAGTTTATCGCGGCGAGAGGCCTCAAAAAGGACGCTACCGCGAATTTTACCAGTGCGATATTGATGTGATCGGAGACGGCCAGCTTGGGCTGGTTAATGACGCCGAAATTCCGAGCATAATTTATGCTGTTTTCAAAAAATTGGGCTTTGACTCTTTTACAATTCATATCAACAACCGTAAGATCCTTAGCGGATTTTTCTGCTCGCTGGACATTATCGGCGATAAGCAAAAAGAAGTTTTAGTCATTATTGATAAGCTGGAAAAGATCGGTCCGGACGCCGTAAAAGAAGAACTAGTTGAGATAAATGTGCCGGTTGATAAAATATTAAAAATATTTGAATTTCTTGGATTGGTTGGGAATAACCAAGAGATCATTAACCAACTTAGATCGCTTGGCGTGGAAGATGATATTTTTATCGCAGGAGTGAACGAGATCGAAGAAGTTTTGAGAGCGATCAGCCGTTTCGGCGTGCCGGAAAAGAATGTGGCTTTTGACTTGAAAATAGCCCGGGGGCTGGATTATTATACCGGCACGGTTTACGAAACCACTTTGGACGATTATCCAAAGATCGGCAGTGTTTGCTCCGGAGGCAGGTATGATAATTTGGCCGAATGTTATATTGATAAAAATTTGCCCGGTGTCGGGATTTCTATCGGGCTTACAAGATTGTTTTCCAAGCTTTTGGAGATACAGGCGATCAAGCCGGACAATTCAACGCCGGCGCAGGTTTTAGTTATTTCATTGGACGGCCAGCTGGATAGATCGATCGAGGTAGCCGCCGCATTCCGCCAAAATGGGATATCGGCTCAAGTTTATCTTGAAGAGGCCAAGCCCGGCAAAATATTCAAATATGCCGACAGGCTTAAAATACCTTATACGGTGATCATCGGAGGTAACGAGGAGGCAACAGGAAAGATCTCTTTGAAAGACATGGCCAAGCAGGAGCAGATCGAGACTACGATTGAAGAGGCTCTTGATATTATTCATCGTCGCGGCAAGGAAATCGGTTAATCAATATCTTTAAATTTTTATTAAACCAAAAAATCGCCATTGCGGCGATTTTTTGCGTTTATTCTTTTTATATTTTATAATTAGTTTTAGATTTGCGGCAGAAGCCGCATAATTGCGAATTAGATTTGCGGCAGAAGCCGCATAATTGCGAATTAGATTTGCGGCAGAAGCCGCATAATTGCGAATTAGATTTGCGGCAGAAGCCGCAT
>Ga0172381_10007387_pt1 | contig 10887 bp, 10 predicted proteins | sample Leawel6488metaG_FD_119754 | JGI IMG/M metagenome (GOLD analysis project Ga0172381, IMG submission 119754) | Leachate microbial communities from a municipal landfill in Southern Ontario, Canada - Leachate well 64-88 metaG | ecosystem: Engineered > Solid waste > Landfill > Unclassified | place... | reverse complement strand
TTTCCGTAAACTCCGTCGTATCCTGGTTCAATAAAAACTTTTCCTTCGCGCACTTTTATAACCCCGTCTGCGATTTCTGGTAACGACGCTTTTTTTATTTCTTCTTCTGGCAATTCCAACAAAATCTTAAACTCGCTCCCTAAATTTCTTATTAAATTATTATAATGTTCTGAAACTTTTTTTGAAGCCACAGTAACCCCAATTGACTCGGCAATTATCTCATTTAAAGGAACCAAACTTTTAAATGGAATTGCATTCTCTGGAACAAATCCTTCTGGCCTGTCGGCTAATTCGTTAACTCTATTTAAAACTCCTATGATTAGCGGCTTTTTGCATTTGGGGCAAATATTGTTATATTTTTTTGATTCTACCGGCGACAAACTCAAGTTGCAAAGCCTGTGCCCGTCATAATGATATTTTCCTTCCTCTGGAAAAAATTCAACTGTGTACAAAAATTTGTTTTTGTTTTTTGTTTTTATTGCGTCTGAAATTCCCCAATAGCTCAACTCTGTGTCAAAAACATTTGCCTCTCTGCCAATTTTCTGAGGAGAGTGAGAGTCCGAATTAGAAATTAAAGTAATTTTGTCTAATTGGGACAATCTCCAATTCATCGCAGGATCCGAGGAAAGTCCGGTTTCAATTGCATAAATATATTTTGTATACTCGTCAAAACATTCTTCCAAAGAATCGAATCCTGATTTTGAACCAAAAACAGAAAACCAAGGAGTCCACGCATGAGCTGGAATAACCAAGCAGTTTTCGTCTGCGTCTAAAACAATTTTTGCCAGTTCTTTTGCATCTAAGCCCAAAATTGGCCGGCCATCTGAGTGCAAGTTTCCAATTTTATTTAGCGCCGCATTTATTTTTTCAACAGCCTCAATCGATGGCGCAAAAATTATTATATGAATTTTTCTCACCTTGCCCAATTTTTTATAAACACAGCTAATTTCTGAGGTTAAAATAAATCTGGTAGGCGAATCCGCATTACGCATTTTAAAAAGGCCTGGTTCTGCCGGCTCCAATTTTTCCTTTATGCTCTCAAACCACTTTGGATGAGTAAAATCTCCTGTTCCTAAAACCTTTATTCCTTTAATCGCAGCCCACCTGTCTAAATTATCCAAATCCATTGTTGGAGAAACGGCTCTAGAATATTTTGAATGTATGTGAAAATCTCCTATGAACTTCATATTTTACTCGAAATCGACCCGCCTTGATAATCCAGCTTATAAATATTTTTTCCGCCTAAAAACATCTCCTCTCTCCCGGAAAATTCGGCAAAATCTCCTTGTCCGCGATCCTGATACTTAAACTCCCTCTTTTCATATTCATGAATCCCTCCAAGCCGACATTTTTCCGATAGCTTAAAAAGCGCCTCTTTTAAAAAATTTGTTTCTAGTTTTCCTATACTGTCTCCAATATAACTCATACCCCAAACGGGTTTTAAATTTTGATAAATAACTTCTTGCCCAATAAACTTTTTATCTCCAACAAAAAAAACATCTCTATATAAAGAGTCTCCTTTCTGAAATTCAAATTGAACCGAAGATGAAAGTCTTGGATTTTCGTCGGGAGTGGCATTTCCGGCATAGGTATTTTTGCGAGCTTCGCATAAAAATTCTTTTAGACTGTCTAAGTTTATTACCCTTTTTTCTTCAAAGTCCGATTCCTTAAAAACAAATCTCCCTTTATTCCCGAATGCGTCCATTATAAATTTGCCTAGTTGTTTTGCTTCTACTACGTACCTTGAGTATTTATTTTTATTCTTAATATCTAAAGATGCCTGAAATCTAAATAAGCTTTTGCCATCTTCTAATTTAACAACGTCTGCAATGTCTCTAAAATGTAGTGATGGAACCAACCAGACAAAATCATTTATTTTCTGCCTGATTTCATCAAAGTAAACAAAAAGCAAATACAAACTTCTATCTGTTTTAAAACTTTCCTTTGGAAAATCTTTTACAAAATTATCATCTTTTTTGTGCCCAACAAGCCCGTTAACTTGAAAGTATATTTCTTTATCCTTATAATTTCCTCTTTCTTCTACGGCCAAATCGGCCCCCAGACTGTTTTTCTCTGGTTTAAAAACTATTAGCCGACCGACGGCTCCAGAGTTTATACAATCAATAACTTTGTCTTCAATTTTCTCTTGTAATTTTTCCATTACTTTTTTTAAAAATCTTATATTTATAACCTTTGCCTAATCTTAGCACTCTATACTATTTTTTCAAACAAAAACCGCGATATTTGTCGCGGACTTTGAAGAGGGGGCTAATAGTTTGCAACGACATCGGATTGTTTCTCGAGTCCAAATTCGGACAATGAATTGGAGTATATACACGGGGTTTTTAAACCCCAACCTGCTTCGTTAAAAACTACTCTGTCCTAGAAGATAACTTCGCACCCCCTCACTAATATTGTCATACACAAATCTACCGAAGTCAAGCAAGCTATTCACTGTTAACATACCTATTATCCACAGATTATCTACACCCTAGAAAATCTGGTAAACCCAGAGCATGGCACAACTTTAATTCCCTGCTTTTCTAATTCATCAATAAATAAATTAACTCCTAAAGAATCAGAAGAAATATGGCCCGCTATTACAATATTGACATTGGCAAGCTCAGCCTCTTTTTTGTGCTCTTCTGAAATATGCATACCAACCACTGTTCCAACTCCTGCCTGAGCCATTTTTTCGTACAATCTTGAAGAACCCTCTGTGCCGCCGGTAATTTCAGACAAAGCAATTTTGCCGCAGCGATTTTCCGGAGAGCCAACAAATATTTTTGGGCCAACGCCGATTTTCATAGCTTCTTTATACTCTGGAATTTCTTTAAGCAAAGCAATAAGCTCGCCAACTCTCTCAGGCTTTTTTTCTTCAACTAAATTCTTCAAAAATTTGGCTGCCAAATTGTCGCATGGAGTGTGAGAGTTCATTAAGTTAACATTCAACAATTTTGCAGCATCAACCGTTCTTTGGTGGTTGGACGAATTAACGCCCCTTGCAACTTCTGAAATTCTTTCGCGCATTAATCCTTCTGCCACGTTAATCGGTACTCCGTAGTAGTTGCAAACATCTGCCTGCAGCTCCATAACATCGGCCAATTGAGCCAACCCTTTTCCAATTGGGTGGTGAGCAATAACCAAATCAATATCGCCCAGCTCTTTTGCTATCAAAATTTCCGCCGGACTAATATCTATTCCCACCAAAACTTTTTTAATCTCTTTATCTTGTGCCACATTATAAACTCCGGAATCCAAATATGGATTTTCTAGGGCATCTTTATCAAAATCTTTTTTATCTTCTTCTGATAGTTTTTCAAATCTTTTTTTCTTTGAGTCCAACAATTTTTTAACACCATCTACTCCTCTGAAATCTGACTCAATCCCCATTTTAATCACTAAACTAAAAATATCTTTTGTTTTCATTTTTCTGTTTTATATTACTTTTAAATTTGTTTTTCTATTTCTTCTTTAATTTCACCTTCTATTGTTTCTGCCTCTTCTTTAAAAATCTCTTTAAAATTGGGGGCATACTCTTCAAAAAACTTTTCCTTTTTACCGTTATCTTCTGATAAGAAAACTTCTTCCATGACTTTTTTATCTTCTTGGCTTAAACTCAAATAAACTTTTTTAATAGCCCTGCCCGTCACCAAATCAAAAATCCTTAAGCTCAAATCCATTTCTTCTGTAGATAAGTTATCTAAAAAATTATCAGTTGTCATTTATTTTTTTTATCTTCAAATGAAAACAGATCATGCCCCATCTGGAATCCCTCCGAAAAACTTATATTACCCTTCTTATCAACTGCTTTTTTAGCAAAATCATAAAGCCCTTTTAATATCTTATAACCAGCTCCCAGCCCAATGATTGTGCCAAAAAATCCAGTCTTTGCCACACTTTTTGCATCCTTCCAATTTTCAGACGGACTGAGAAACGCCTTTGTCCCTCTAACAAAAGCTGAGTTTGATACAGGGTCTGCTGCATCTTTACTCTCAACCGCAGACACAGCTTTGCTCACAGCCATCTCTGGAGTTTTTTCTTCTTCTGATTTTGGTTCACCCTCTCTCATAATTTTATTGATTATTTTTTAATGCTTCTTTTGCAATTTGTTTATCGCTCCATGGAATTTTTTTGCCGTCCTCCAAGCACATCCATGGCTCTGAGCCTTTGCCAGTAATTATAACAACATCCCCAGGTTTTGCCAATTTTATCGCTTTTTCTATCGCCTCGCGTCTATCTAAAATTTTCTCGTGATTTCGGATTTCGGATTTCGGATTTCGGATTTGCGAAAATCCAGCCTCAATTTCGTCCATAATAGAAGCTGGGTTTTCGTCGTAGGGATCTTCATTTGTGATTATAACTTCTTTACAATATTTTCCAGCAATTTGCCCTAAAACCGGCCTTTTCCATTTGTCTCTTCCGCCACCGCAAGATCCCAAAACACAGACAAGCTTGCTTGCCCTGAGCGAAGTCGAAGGGTCTGCAAAAGTTTTATAAACAGCCTCTAGTTGCTCGGGAGTGTGCGCATAATCAACAATAACTTTTACGGGACTCTCTGAAACAACTTCCATTCTGCCAGATATTCCTTTTGCTTTTTCTAAAGCCTTTATACACGTGCCCAAACTAACTCCATAATTTTGGCAAACCTTAATTGCAGCCAGTGCATTCATAACATTAAAATCTCCCAATAAATTAAGCTTTAAATTTAAATTTTTCGCATCCTCTTTGCTAAAAGTTATTTTCTTCCTTGCAGAAACGTCCAAAAAATACTTCGAATTTTTGTCATCAGTATTAATAATATGAATATTTTTTGTGGCTCTAAATAATTTTAATTTTTCATTTCTGTAATTTTCAAAACCTCCGTGCGACTCAATGTGCTCTGGAGTTAAATTTGTAAAAACAGCCGTATCAAAATTTATAAACTCGTGCCGAAATTGCCGAATTCCCTCTGACGTAACTTCCAAAACAGCAAATTTGCATCCCGCATCTTTTGCCTGCTTTAAAAACTTTTGAATTACAGATCTGCCAGGCATTGTCATTTTATACTTGTTTTCCCATTCTTTGTCTGCCACCTTAAACCTTATTGAAGAAGCAGAGGCAACTTTTTCCCCATTCTCCTCCAAAATTCGGGTTATAAAATCAACAGTAGTAGATTTCCCGCTAGTTCCCGTAACTCCAATTATTTTTAAGTCTTTAGCGTATCCAGGAAACCTAAAAATAACAGCTCCCAAAAAAGCTAAACAAAAATGGTAACCTCTCAGCAAAAACTTCGGTATAAATTTTTTAATTGTTTCTTTAACCGTCATTTTATTAAATTAACACATATTTTGAATAAAAAAAAGCCGCCGAAGCGGCCATGCTGGGGATTAAAAACCCCATTTTCTATTTTTTCTATCCCATTCAAAATGGAAAACTGCAAATCTACATTCAACTTTAAGACCTCCCAAACCCCTATCCTTAGAGATTTCAAAACATATCTTGTTTGCAATCTCTCCAATCTCAAACTTGAAAACAACGCCGGTTCCTATCTCCCAAAAAACATATGGACTACCATTCAAAAATGCGAGAATTTCTATAATTCCCATCTTAAACCTCCTGTTTTGTAAACGAACAAAATAAAAACCTCTTTTTGAGAAGAGGCGTTTTAATTTCTATTTGTGTAAAAACGCGCCTTCTCTAAGAGAGGTTAATAATGCTAATAATTATATTTTGAAAAACCGTATAGCTCATGATTACTTTTAATTTACGCCAGCCAAACCCGTTTGTCAATTATTTTATTTTCCAAAAGCCTTATCAACACTTGCATTTAAGTCTTTTATTGCTTTAAAAAATAAATGCAAAAGGCCTCCTTCTTTTTTCTTTTTTGCTTTAATCGCTCCTTCATAAAGATCTTGCCCCCATTGCTGAATAGTTGATTCATCTACAGACATACCATAATCCCCAAAAAATTCCCGGATTTTTTCTGAATCTTTTTTAAGATCTCCACTCAAATTTTCCAATTTGCCACTGCAAGTATCAACTTCATAAATAAAATTTGCTAAAGCCCCCTTGCTAACAAATTTTTCAACAACTACTTGCAATCTCCCCTCCACGGCAGCTTGGATCGCAGAAATCATTGTGGCACCTTGCTCAGATTTAAGAACGAGATCTGTCCCAGGCTCTTCGTCTCCAGATGGTTTAAATGCTCCTGCTGATTCCAATGACGCATCGTATGTTTTTCTTTTTTCTGGATTATTAAGTACTTCAAATACATTAGCTATCTCTTTAAACTTTTTTGCATCACCTCCCTTGTCTGGATGATATTTATTTGCCAGCTCACGATATTTTCTTGCAATTTCTCCTGGAGAATCCGTAGAAGATACCCCTAAAATTTCATAATAACTTTTCTCTTTTGAGCTTGGGCCTCTTTCCTTATTTTCATTACTAACCGGTTCCAATCCTAATTTTATTCTTTCATTTTCCAGTTCAATTCTATCATTTTCGGCTTGTTTTCTGTCTCTTTCTGCTTTTTCCTCGGGAGACAAAACTACCAAAGCATTTTCTGGTTGTTCTGGAATCAAAATCTCCTCAATAAGATCTTGCCCAGCTTCTTGGTTTGATTTTTCACTCGGGATCAATTGGTCTGGTGATGTATTCATATTTTATTAAAGTTATGTTACTGCTATAAAGTTAAGCGACTCATCCGACAACACAGCATTTCCAATGTCGCTATATTTGCCCTCTAAGTCTCTGTAAAAATTGGCCAGCTCGCCTAATTTAATCTTCTTATTTTTCCAAATGATGTCTCGTTGATAATCAACTTCTTCATTAGGGGAAATTCCATAAATTTCCTTATATATTTGATCTACAAGTAAAATTGTCTTCATTGTTGGTAGCATTTCATTCATTACACTATGTTCAGAAGATTCTGGAGCACCTTTTTCGGTTTCCTCTATATGCATCACCTCATGATAAGCGGTAACGTATTTTGGAAGATATTTATCTCCACGGACCCATCCCTGATCTTCAACAACGGCGTGAACGGTCCAAGTGTTCCATTCATTTTCGGTGTCATAAATATACATTTTATTCGATGCGCCACCAGGCATTTTAGAATTGGTCCATTCAACAATATTATCAGTCGTCGCACCACTGTCTTTATGTCTTCTAACATATTCATCAAAATATTTCTTTGCAATTTTTTCCGCTTCCTCTCTTTTTTCCTCTGGTATTAAAAAAATATTGTCTGGATTATATAAAGCTCTTTCAAAATCAACTAATTCTGTGTGAGACTCTGCTTTATCTTTTAACGCACTTAGCTCATCTACGCGAGTACCAACTACTTTACTATCTAGCGTATGTTTTCCTGGAATTCTGTCAAAGTTTTGCTCTCTCTGAAGCCTTAGTTTGCGTTCTGCATCATTGCTAACCCCTCTTTCGTTTTCTTCGTCTGCCATTTTTCTCAAAGCATCCGACATTGCTTTTGTCTCGGGAGTCTCTCCCAAGATTAAATCGTCTTCTTGATTACCTAAATTTTCTTGCCTTGTCATAAATTTATCTTCCTAGACTCTTAAGTGCTAATTTTATTCTTTCTTCAGAATTTTTTATGTTTGTTGGGATACCACTCAGGGCTTCTTTGGCTTGTTGTTTTGAAAAGCCGAGTTGGATCAATGCACTTTCCGACTCGTCGGCGGAATCTTTTTTGTTGCCTAGCATTTTTATTTTTCCTGTGAGTTCCAAAATTATTGTCATGGCTTTTTTGGATCCGATGCCTGGGATGCCTTCAAATATTTTTTCGTCTTGCGCCAAAATTTTGTCTTTAATTTTGTCTAAAGATCCTAGGGCTGAAATATCTAAAGCAGACTTTGGCCCTACGCCCCGTATATCCATTAATGCTTCAAAAAACTCAAACTCACCATAAGTTAAAAATCCATATAAATCTGACTTGTCTTCTTTAAGGTTATGGTATATATATAATTTTACGGGCTGAGCAATTTCTGGCAATTTTAATAGGTTCTGGCGGTTTAAAAAAACCTTGTAGCCAACGCCAGCCACTTCTAAGATTATAAACTTATCGCGCTTTAGTATTATTTTCCCGTCTAAAAATGCTATCATCTTGTCTATTTTTAGTCTACCTCATTTTTACCAAAGATTAAAGGTTTTATTTATTCTCGTTTTAGGTTAACATATGTTGACCTGACTATTAAATTATGATTATCCCCGTGTCTCATAGACATAGCAAGCGTTGCGATTACCATCGAAAATCGTGTGCGAAATGTCACCTAAACCACCGCCCTTTGAAGTTATTTAACGATCTCAAGGCTGCATCTAATGCCGTATATAAAATACACTAACATTCCGCACCAAGTAGCCACCCGCGACCTTAATCACGGGCAAGATTCGCCTATTACCAAAATCTACAATATCATAAACTTTTATAAAAAAATAGCCCGATGCACATACAGAGACGTACAAAGGGCTAAGAATCCAAGGACAAGGACAAATATTCCAAGTCCAAAGGACATAGAAAGCTACTTGCTGAAGGCAAACCAACCGTTGGAGCCGTCGAAGTCCTCTATCCAGCTCAGGTCCGCTCCACGCCTCGAGTCGCGCCACCAGACACAGCAAGCGTCGCGACGACCAACGAAAAGACATTCCTCTGTCGCCACAACATACATTGGGTTGCAGCCGAGCTGCTTGTGGAGATTGGGATGTCTCTCGCCAACAACGAAAACTTGCCGCGGGCAGGTCCTTTTCAGACCCACGTTTTTTGCCCAATCATTGGCCTTATCCCAGCCGCCATTACCGGAAGGATAATTGAGAAGGATAATATCTTTCCCAATTTCTTCTTCGTCGGACGACGGATACTGGTCGCCAACCTCCCATACATTATAGCTGACCGGTGTATTGGGACCAGCCGCGTTGATGGCATCCTGCCAGTCGCGCTTCGGGCTGTAGCGAACACGGACAACATAAATCCGTGCACCCGGTGGCGGAACAATTCCGAGGGTTCCGCTTTTGAGATTATCCAAAAATTTGGAAAAATCACCATTATCCATAGCTCCCTGCCATGCATCTCGGCTAACGCCTTTTTCGTTAGCCATGCGGCGAACAGCCTCAGCCTGATTGATAGTCACAAGCGATTTTTTGCTCATAACTACCTCCTTTCATTGTTTTGCCCACTCCAAGCTCCGACAATAATCAGTGCCAGAAGCAGACGGTTTACATTTCACAAAACTACATTTAATTATATCACCTTTAAATGGTCTTGTCAAGCTTTCTAATTTATGTTAACATGCGTATTAGAAATATGAAGTTTGAATTGAAATCAAAATTTAAACCAACGGGCGACCAGCCACAGGCAATAGAAAAGTTGGTAAAGAATTTAAAATCTGGAGTAAAAGACCAGGTGCTTTTGGGCGTTACTGGGTCTGGAAAGACTTTTACATTGGCAAACGTTATACAAAAAGTTCAAAAACCAACTTTAATTATTTCTCCAAACAAAACATTGGCGGCCCAACTTTACCAAGAATTCAAAGAATTTTTTCCAAACAATGCTGTCCACTATTTTGTTTCGTATTATGACTACTACCAGCCAGAAGCGTATATTCCCCAATCAGACACATATATAGAAAAGGATTCAAAAGTGAACGAAGAAATAGACAGGCTAAGACACGCTGCCGTTCAGGACGTTTTATCAAGAAGAGACACAATTGTTGTAGCCTCTGTTTCTTGCATTTACAATATTGGCTCGCCAGAAAATTATCAAAATGTTTCTTTAGAAATAAAAATTGGGCAGAAAATAAAACGAAAAGATTTTATTCTGCATCTTTTAAATCTGCAATATAAAAGAAATGACATTGAACAAAAACCAGCCACATTTCGCGTGCGCGGAGATTTAGTAGAAATATATTTGGTTACTGGAGAAAATATTTTAAGGGTGGAATTCTTGGGAGACAGCATCTCGTCATTGCGAGAAGGTTTTGCAAAACCGACGAAGCAATCTAGAGTCAGTGCACAAAACTCTGGATTGCCGCGCTCGCCTCTTGGCTCGCTCGCAATGACGCCAGTTGCTAACTATAAATTATTTCCTGCCACTTTTTGGGTTGCTCCGCAGGACAAAATAAATATTGCAATAGAAAATATAAAATTAGAATTGGCCGAAAGATTAGGAGAATTAAAAAAACAAAACAAATTATTGGAAGCAGAAAGACTGGAACAAAAAACAAATTACGACTTGGAAATGCTGCAGGAAGTTGGTTTTTGCCATGGAATTGAAAACTATTCCAGACAACTGGAATTTAGAAAACCAGGCGAAGCCCCGTTCTCTTTGGTAGATTATTTTAATTACTTCAACCCTTCGACGGGCTCAGGGCAGGTCCCAGGATCTTTAATATTTATTGATGAGTCGCATATTTCTGTGTCGCAAATTCGTGCAATGTCCATTCAGGACAGAATAAGAAAAGAAACATTAATTAATTTTGGATTTCGCTTGCCATCTGCCACAGACAACCGGCCACTAACTTTTGCAGAATTTGAAGAAAGGCAAAAGCAAACAATTTACGTGTCTGCCACACCAGCAGAATTTGAACAAAAAAAAGCTGGCAAAAATATTGTAGAACAAATAATAAGACCAACTGGTTTAATAGAACCGTCAATAGAAATTAAAAAAACTGAAAATCAAATAGAAGATTTGATGAAAGAGATAAAAAAAGAAACCGCAAAGAACCATCGGGTTTTGGTTTTGACTTTAACAAAAAGATTAGCAGAAGAAATTTCTGATTATTTAATTGATAAAGGAATTAAAACTCAATATTTACATTCAGAAGTAAAAACAATGGACAGGCCAGAAATTTTAAAAAATTTGCGCCAAGGCAAATATGATGTTTTGGTTGGAATAAACCT
>Ga0172381_10007386_pt1 | contig 10887 bp, 12 predicted proteins | sample Leawel6488metaG_FD_119754 | JGI IMG/M metagenome (GOLD analysis project Ga0172381, IMG submission 119754) | Leachate microbial communities from a municipal landfill in Southern Ontario, Canada - Leachate well 64-88 metaG | ecosystem: Engineered > Solid waste > Landfill > Unclassified | place... | reverse complement strand
CATTAACCCCAAATATCGCCGCCGCCATATCGGCAACCTCCTCGCCCAGCGTCTCTGCATTTTTACGTAGACGGGGCTTTTTTTGCTCGACAACCGGCTTCGGTTGCGGCGCATCCTCGACACTTGGCTGGGGGGCTTCGCAAACCTGCGCCATGACGATGTTCTTAGACTTATCGTCAAGTTCTTTTCGATAGGTCCGCAAAATATCTTCTTGACTTGGCCCCATCGACCTCCCGTCTCCCGAGCAGTCCCGCGCTTCAGGAGTGCCCCGTTTCACACACATCGCCGCGAGCGGGCACGCCCCGCAGGCAACGCGACCAAGCCCTTCACGTTGCGCACCCCTTCGCCGAGCAACTTCCTCGCGCATATCCTCCAATGTCAGATTTCTCAATCCTCCTTTTTCGCGCATCCCACTCATGACTCAAAAAACGTCTCCGTACTAATTCGCGTCGAAGCCACTCCTCGCTCCACCAATCCTCGCGCCATAGCCGTCACAAATCCAACCGATCCACACAACAGATAGCGCGCATCGTCCGCCGCCTCCACACACTCATCAAGCACGATTCGGCCTACGCGCATCGGCGCGGGCGGGTTAGCCTCTTGTGTAATATGATAGCTCGCGCGAAATCTTACACGGGACTCACGAATCGCGTCGATCTCTCTCAGATGCGCGATTCCAGCCGAAGATTTATTGCTATAAAACAAATGCGCCTCCCTATCCTCATCCCGTCTCAACTCGCTCTTTAGCACGCTCCACACTGGGCTAATACCGACTCCGGCGCACAGACACACCAGCGGCCTTAGGGTGTTCGGATTGAAAAAACCGTAGGCGTTCGACACCAAAAATACATCGCCTCGTTTAAGTGCATGGAGCTTTCCTGAATATTCACCAATGTTCTTAACCGTGATACCTATCGTCGGCTCATGCGGTGCCGTGCAAAGGCTATATGCCTTACCCTCAGACGTCGTCGTTCCATCAAAATACACCGTTACATACTGGCCAGCCGCATAATCGAGCAACGAACCGTCTTCGAGAGTAAAATAGAGCGTCACCACATCCGTAGCATGCCGATCGATCCCCGTAACGACAGCGGTGTGCTTTTCCATCAGTGCACCACGCATTCTTTAACAAACCCCGCCATAATCTGGCGTGCTTGTTCCATCTCGCCATCTGTAAATGAGTCGCCGCCCATAAACTGTGGGCTAACGATCGCCTCGGCGTCTCGGTAACGTTGCAACGCGAATCGATCCGCTCCACAAACTAGTTCACCCACTGCATAAAAATCCTCAGGCACGAGCTGCCCACGAACAATCGTCGTCCGAAACTCGTGCGGCACAGTCTTGATGAGCGCAACACTCTGCATAATGGCACCAACGTCGATTGGACGCGCCGCAATCTGCGAGTAGCGATCAAGCGGCCCTTTGATATCCATCGCGATGAAATCCACTAACCGCTCGTCAATCATCTGCGCCAACACGCCCGGATGCGTCCCGTTGCTATCAAGCTTCACCAAAAAACCCATGGACTTTAGTCGGCGCGCGAATTCGGGCAAGTCCTTCTGCATTGTCGGCTCGCCACCACTGATTGCTACGCCGTCGAGCAGCCCGCGGCGCGTCTCCAGGAACGCTAGTATATCCTCTTCGGGAATCGGTTCGATATACCACTCCGGTAGCACTAGCTCGGGGTTGTGACAGTAGCCGCAACGCATATTGCACCCGATGGTAAAAATCGCCGCGCAGGTATGCCCCGGATAATCGACCGTTGAAAACTTTTGTATCCCGCCAATCTTCATCGCTACTTCCTTGTCAACGCACTATCGTAGGTGTGTCGCATCGAAAACTCCGCCTTTTTGCCCTTATTCCACTGTTGCACCGGGCGCAAAAACCCAACGACTCGTGAGTACACTTCGCACACCTCGCCACACCGCTCACACGTCGTCTGCTCACCACGCAGATAGCCATGGTTCTTGCACACACTGAAGCTTGGGCTGAAGGTAAAATATGGTAACCGATAGTCATCGCAGATCTTCTTCACGAGTCCTTTGAGCGTCTGGGCATTATCAACCCGCTCGCCAAGAAAGAAATGAACCACCGTTCCACCAGTATATTTTGTCTGCAATTCATCCTGGAGCTCCAGCAACTCAAACAAATCATCGGTATAATTCACAGGCAGATGTGTCGAATTGGTATAAAACGGCGCCGCGACTTCCCCGCCAAGACCATTGGCAAAATGTGCTGTATTCGGAAAGTCTTTTTGGTCCAACTGCGCAAGGCGATAGGTCGTGCCTTCCGCCGGCGTCGCCTCTAGGTTGTAGTTATTCCCCGTTTCATTCTGAAACGCCACCAGCCGATCACGCATATAATCAAGCGTCCGTTCGGCAAATTCGCGCCCTTCTTTTGTGCCTATATTCACACCGAGCAGATTCTCCGCTGCTTCATTCATACCAATCAGCCCGATTGTCGAAAAGTGGTTTTTCCAATAGCTACCAAATCGCGCATGAATATCCCGCAAATAAAATTTCGTGTACGGATACAGATTCATATCCGTTAAATGCTCGAGTGTCTTACGCTTCACCTCGAGTGATTCTTTTGCCTTTTCCATCAGATGCTCAAGTCCGGCGCGAAACTCCCGCTCGCTCGCGCTCTTCAGTGCCAACCTTGGCAGATTAATCGTCACAACCCCCACGCTACCGGTCATCGGGTTACTGCCGAACAGGCCACCACCACGATACTCCAATTGCCGATTATCGATACGCAGCCGGCAACACATGCTCCGTGCGTCCTCGGGGCTCATATCACTGTTCACGAAGTTGCTGAAGTACGGAATCCCATATTTCGCGCTCGCTTCCCACAAATTTTTAACGACAGGATTATCCCAGTTAAAGTCCTTGGTGATATTGTAGGTCGGAATCGGAAACGTGAAGACCCGCCCCCTCGCGTCGCCTTCGCACAAAACTTCAAGCAGCGCGCGGTTAAAGATATCCATCTCCGCTTGGTGGTCTCCGTAATTCGTATCAGCAATCTCACCCCCGATCACGACCGGCTGCCCTGTCATATACGACGGACACTCCAGATCAAGCGTGATATTCGTGAATGGTGTCTGGAACCCCACACGGGTCGGCACATTCACATTAAACACGAATTCCTGCAACGCCTGCTTCACCTCTCGATAGGTGAGGTTATCATACTTAATAAATGGCGCCAGCAGGGTGTCGAAGTTGCTGAATGCCTGCGCGCCAGCCGATTCGGCCTGCAAAGTGTAGAAGAAATTTACCACCTGTCCCAAAATTGACCGAAAATGCTTGGCGGGTGTACTCGATATTTTATTTTCCACCCCAGTAAATCCGGTTCGCAGCACATCCTGCAAATCCCAGCCCACACAATACACGCTGATAAGGTTAAGGTCGTGTATATGCAGGTCTCCCGACCGATGGAGCCGGCCAATTTCAGGATCGTAAATCTTGTTCAGCCAATAAGTCTTACTCACTTCGCTCGAAACATAGTTATTAAGCCCCTGCAGCGAATAGTCCATATTGCTATTTTCGTTGACCCGCCAATCCAGCCGCGAAAGGTATTGGTCGACCATATCAACATGCGTCGCTTCGGCAATCTCGCGAATTTTCTTGTGTTGATCACGGTATATGACATATACCTTTGCGGTTGCCTTGTATTTCGAAGTGATCAGCGTGTCTTCGACAACATCTTGGATCTGCTCAACAGTCGGCACCTTCCGCGCAATCGTTTGTTCAGCTTTTGCCACAATACGCTCCGCCAACGAATACGCCACCTCTTCACCGAATTCTCCAGTTTCGAGACCAGCACGTTCGACTGCCGACATAATTTTTCGGATATCGAATTTCACTCGGCGTCCATCGCGCTTTTTGATTGTTTGAAACATACCCCTCCTTTTGGCAAGCGAAAACAAGGCATCTCGTGCCCGCACGCCTATCAGTGTATTTTTATTTGTTGATTTAGTGCGCTTCGCCTCCCAGCGAGAGCGCCACGGAACACCATATATAGTGCTTACCCTAAATATATGACCACACCCGTAGTGCGTCAACTCTTGAAATTCCACAATTTTGGTATTGTAGCTCCATATATAGCGCAGTTATCCACAAAAAATACGCTAGTCCTGGTATGCCCAGAACTAGCACAGTAATTATCAATCCGACTATAGTGGCGGAATTACGCCAGGACCAACCGAGCCGAGCGCACCCGAATATACGAATCAATCCGACTCACGGACCATCCGCGCTCATGAAGTTCATTGCGCAGGTAGCCGATCAACGCCACGCGAAACGCACGCTTACTCATCCCCCTGCTTGAAATTATCTGCTCGAATGTCTTCTTCTTTCGAAGCTGACGAAACTCCTCTGGCGACAAGCCAAGCAGCTCGGCGCGTATTTCCGCCTTGCGATCATGTTTTTGCAATAGTTTATCGAATTGCGATTCGTGGCGGTTCTTCTTGCTACGCCCCAAGTTGCTAATTCCCGGCATCGCGGCGGCGACGGTTGTCACCACGAGTAGAGAGGTTACTGTTTTTGTCGATAGCTTCATAGTTAGTTATCTCCTTTCAGTAGCATTACGCTTACGTAGTTCTATCATATATCGTGAAAAGGCGTGAAAAGAACGTAGATTTTGCAACGGTCCGTTTAGAGTATTGCTATACTAAGCACATGAAACTACATGCACGCCGTACGCAGCCTCCCATGGGAACCGATAAGTTCCTCGCCGCGTTCGAGGGACTCGAAGGCGGATTCGCAATAGGGGCGGGCGTCCTTGCGGGTATGAGCTTTATCGCCACGATCGACCGAAGCACCCTGCTCATCGCTGCGATCGTCAGCGTCATCGTGAACGGATTCAATTCCGCTTCCGTAAAATATTCCAGCGAGCACTACATGGATGAACTCGATGGTCACGAGAAAAAAGACAAAATGCGATACTACTTCATGCCTGCTCTCGTGCAATTTATCGCCTACTTTGCCATCAGCCTCATATCCATCGCTCCGCTCTTCTTTGTTCGCGACAACGACAATGCCATACTCTACAGCTGCATACTGACGGTAATCGCCTTGTTGTTTGCAGGTTACTGGCGCGCCTCGCTCCTCCGTATGCCTCGATGGCGCGACGGCTTCGAAACGGCAATACTCGGTGCTGGCATCATTTTCATAGGCTACACGTCCGGCTGGATGATCCACGTCATTATCGGCGCTTGAGCAAATCGACTAAATTTGTTATAATTCCCAAAGTCGAAAAGACGATCTTGGGATGTCGCCAAGTGGTAAGGCACCAGGTTCTGGTCCTGGCATTCGGGGGTTCGAATCCCTCCATCCCAGCCACGCTAAGAGCTCACCTTTGTGTGGGCTTTTTGCGTGGCTCGAGAGATTTGAACCCCCGGTTTTGCGTAGCAAAACGTCGCGGGGTTCGGCGGAGCGCAGCGCACAAAAAAGGAGCTCGCTCATTTCTAGAGCAAGCGGAGGAGGTTTTAGCTGTTGTTCCTCATCCCCAGCCAAAAAAATACTGCGTGCACTCGTGTTTATGAGGTGTTTTCCTTTCCCGAGTAGCTGAGACTTCGAACACGGACAACTTGGCGCTGATATGTCTTTAATCAGGAACGATCGCGGGGGTATCGACAAATTCGGAATATATGCTATAATATTCACCGTCAAGCAGGACATTAAAAAGGAGATGCAATGGGAACAATCAAAACCGTCGCAACATCCCTGTTGCTGGCGGCTATTGTCGCGCATACGACAGCCACTCCCGCCGCCGCACAGCCTACGGGTTGCCAGATTGGCGTCGGGAGGCTCAATCAGGCTGTCGTGACGAACTGCGGCCCAGAAGACTGGCAAGGTGACCCATTCGCGTGGGTACAAGCCATCGGCGTATGTACGGGAAAGGTCTTCGGGGTATCGTATGGGTACGGACTGGAGGGGCCGAAGGTCGCTCCCGGTGAAACTTCCGAAACCCCACCTTGCGTCGGTCATATCACGGCCGGGTACGCATGGGAGAAGAGCCGTCCATCAAATCCCAGCACCATTGTTTGACATTACCGGGGGCGAGTCACGGCTCGCCCCCGCTCAACATTGAAAATAGATTCAACGATAAACTCAGGAACCCGAACGAGATCATCACTACGAATCCCGGCACGATGATTCACACTTTGCAACCCACCCCTAAAGACTACCGTCGAGCCAGAGAATCCCAACAGAAAGAGAGAGCTGGAGTATATTCATCTTGTTATGATACGGGCACCGGCATAAACGCAAAAAACAGCAACCACCACGCTCATGCTTTGCTATACTAAATCGCATGGAGAGCAAAAAGCCGCCGTTCATGCCCTTGTCATTGTGGCTCTACGTACCAGGTCTAGTGTTTTTCATCTATTTATTTTTCGCCGTATTCAGTTATTCCGCCGAAAATTCGAATAATCTCATCGTTTCTGGTTTACACTTGATTGATTTTGGCGTGCACGAAGTGTCGCATATCGTCGTAGCTTTCTTACCACCCCTAGCCGTCGCGGCAGCCGGCTCGATCGGTGAAATAGGCTTTACGTTTCTGATTCTGTACGCAACCCTCAAAGCGAAGTCATACTTCGCGACGGTATTCGCAGCCTTGTGGGTCATGCTCGGATTCATGAGCGTGGGCCGCTACATGGCCGACGCCCGAGCGCAAGTCCTCCCGCTCATGGGCCCCGGGGATGCACCGCAGCATGATTGGAACTTTATATTTTCGCAGCTCGGCTGGCTGAACGCCGACACTATCATCGGTGGGACTGTCTCGGCAATCGGGGTTATCATCGGAGCATGTGGGCTACTCCTCGGATCGTACTTGATAATCTTAAAAGTAATCAGGCGCGCGTAATCGGCTAGCCACATGCGAACCAAGCTATCCAACACCCACTGGACTAGCAACTTTATGATATAATATAGATACTAGACGGAGGAGCCAAGAAAATGAAGAGCAAATCTCAATTTTCAGTTCAATATATCAGCGTCATGATAGTACTTGCGATAGCCTGCGCCTCGCTCGTCGCACTCCATCCGTCACCCACGTATGCAGCGACGAGCATGGAATACCTCGTCGGACTCGGCGACTCCCGCGCAGCTGGTGCCGGCTTGCCACAATACGAAACCGGCACAAACCGGAATAATCAATACGATACGGCGTGCAAGCGATCACCGTATGCTTCGATAAACTATCTCGCCGAAGCTACGTCGACCCCAGTCATTAACGTAGCCTGCTCGGGCGCAACAACCGATGACGTCTACGAATCTTCACGCGTGAACGGCAGCCGCGTACCATCGCAGATTTCCCAAATTCCCGCATTCGTGTTGACCGACCCGGACACGACATTTGTCGTTCAAACCGGCGCGAACGATATCGGCTGGGCAGCATGGCTGCTCCGCTGCTCACGGGCAACCTGCGGCGGCCGGCTTGACTCAGCGTCAACGAAAATCTTGCTCCTCAATTACGAACGACGTCTCAATCGATTGATCTCAACACTCCGTAGCGCCGGTGCTTCTGGCCATATCATCGTGACAGGCGTCTATAACCCCCTCCCGGAGGTATCGACATTAGCAAAGTACGACGTAACACGGGCTGAAGCAAACTGGATCGGATCAGTTATCGATACATTCAACCAAAAGACGGCCAAGGTCGCATCCCAGACCGCAAATACAAGCTACGCTCCGATAGATCTCGACAACACCGACCTCCAATCTCTCAGCGACACGATGCCGTTCCATCCGACTATCCAGGGTCAGCAAGCCATCTCCCGCCAGCTCCTGCCGGTCGTTAGTCAGCAGTAGCCGCCACACCTCGAACACCCCCCCATGATGCGCTCAGGATTCCGCAACCTCCACCTTTCCCGCCCATACTATCTGGATAACGAATATGAGGCCGTTTGCTCGGGATATGCTGCTCGTGTTATGATGCCAAGCAAAGGTAGAACTATGTCTCTCATAAATAACGCCATCAAATCAATAAAAAGATACCCTCTCGAAACAGCCGTATTCTTTTTGGTAAGCATAAGCCTGGCATTTGGCGGATTCGTCATCGTATCAACGAAAGCCACTACACTGTTCGCGCGTGCCGATGCCAATACCGCGTCGATCTCTGGTGGTGCGCAGATCATCTCAAACAGCACCGCAGCCAACGGCAAGGCCATCCAATTCGCGGGCTCGGCAATAACCGTGCCCAGCCCGACGCCAGCCCCCAGCTTGCCGGCAAAAGCGTGGTTCGCCCCCTATGTCGATATCACCTCATGGCCAATCTACGCCGTTGAACAGCTTGGGGCTACACCGAATAAACTGGCTGTGATTTCCTTCATCACACCGTCGTCTTCAAACCCATGCACACCAACATGGGGAGGATACTACACACTCGATACCGCAGCGAGAGACCTCAACCTTGATACGCGTATTTCGCAACTACGAAGTCAGGGCGGCAACGTGACCGTTTCTTTTGGCGGGGCCGTCAATAGCGAGCTTGCAGTCGCATGCACCAACCAAGCCAGCCTCGCGCAGGCCTATAGTTCCGTCATCAATCGCTACCAACTGAAAACTATCGATCTTGATCTCGAAAATGCCGGATTGAACGATCAGGCCGCAGGCGATCGACGCGCCAAGGCATTAGCCGACGTGCAAACCGCGATGGCGAGCAAGAACCAGCATCTCGATATCTGGGTCACGCTACCTGTTACCCCTGCTGGATTAGAGCGCGAGGGCACCAACGCAATCGCCACGCTACTCCGCAATAAAGTCAATCTGGCTGGCGTTAATATCATGGCGATGGACTACGGCAGCAGCCGCGCAGCTGGCCAATCAGTACTGAACGCGTCGACAAGCGCACTTGATTCGACACAAAAACAAGTAATCGCATTATATCAGCAGGCTGGAATATCCCTCTCCTCCGAAGCTGCATGGCTGAAAATGGGGATAACACCGATGATTGGCCAGGCGGATGTTCAAGGTGAAGTATTTACTCTCGATGACGCCAAAAACCTTAATGCCTACGCCCAATCCCATAAAATTGGCCGCATGTCAATGTGGTCCGCAAACCGAGACGTGGCGTGTAGCGGTGGGCCATCAGGCACAGCATCCAGCTCCTGCAGTGGGATCTCGCAAAATAAAGCCGCCTTCTCCGCTACTCTTGGAGCCGGCTATGCCAATAGTTTAAAATAACGTACTGCTGAAATCTGCGTTTTACTACTATGAAATCTAAAAAATCACTCACCTTCACCATCCTCGCCCTAACATTTGTTGCGCTCGTAGCCGTAGCCGCCACGGCGTTAGTAAAAAAGAACGAAGTCAGAACCGCCTCCAGCTACGAAGACGCCGACGGATGGATCTATGCCTGCACGCAGCCAGTCCGCGTAAAAGATCAGGGTGCCACATACGGCAACGGGACGCCGAGCCCAACGCCCATAGACGAAGCCGAAGCGCAGCAATACTGCCACCGCGTCGGCATAGAATAAGCCTCGCATCGCCAGTCGACGACCGCTCCAGTTTTACCGATTACTGATACTCGCACGTTTTTGCAACGCCCGGGATCGGATCCCCAAACGTCCCGTTACTACAGGATATACTCGCATTAACGTTCGTTTTCACGAAGTAGGTACTATTAGCGCCGTAGCGAACTGTTCGCGTGCCACTGAAACTACATGTCTGGTTTTCGTTCGCGCAATACGTCCAGGTAGGCAGTGGTGCGCCAAGTATATATGACACAGCAGCAGCGCTGCCATCAGGGTTAGTAATCCCTAATTTCGCGCACACGCCAGCTGCGTCGACAGCATTGTCTTGAACCGCTGGCTGCCCGACTTGCTGGTAATACTTATCACCGGACTGGAGTTCCGCGCCGGTCGCCACCTGAGCACTCGTACCGCAATACGTGAACGTCTTATAAATCGACTGACTCAGATTGATCGAAGTAGTCGTATCGGCCTGAAATTGAGCATACGTTGGGCTCACGCTATTTATAGACTGATAGGCCAATACCTTGCGCGATACAGCCTGAAAGTCGGCTCTCAGAGCCGATGCTTGAGCGCGCTTCTGGATACCATTGTATGACGCTATCGTCACTGCTGCCAAAATGGCAATAATAACGATGACGATGAGTAGTTCGACAATAGTGAAGCCACGTCTCAAGTAGGTTGCCATACTGAACTAATTATAGCATGTGCGCCACGCTGGATAGCGATAGCGCTTAACCTCAAAGTGCCAATATCATAAGGCACGGTATCGATAGTCGACACGGCACGCTCCGTCACACCCGCGCCGAATCACTCCGTAACAAAACAGTTACGGTTTTCGCTTGACTGCCAAAATGAGGAATGTTACTATTCTCCGGAAAGGTATCATTCAGTCAATGATCAGAAAAATCACAAAACTCCTAAACAAGTCGCCTCTGGAGACGGCAGTCTTCTTGTTAATTGCCGCAAGCGTCGTTGTTGGCGGCCTCGCTATCGCATCGACCATGGCCATCAACCTATTTGCGCGTGCCGACGCAAGCACCGCCACGACCACAAATGGTGCCAAGATCGTTTCGGACGCCACCGCAGCCAATGGTAAGGCAATTAAATTTGCAGATGCCACGACCACTCCTCCCGCCGCTCCGCCCACTACACCAATAAAAGCAATCGCCCCCGGAATAAAGTGGGATTGGATTATATCGGGTACGCCATCGTCAAAACATCTAGACGCTTTCCCCTCGTCGCGTAAATTGATAGACATCGACCTGGAGAATACTAGCGCATCAACCATTAACTCGTTCAAGCAAAAAGGGATCATTACCATCTGCTACTTTAGCGCAGGATCGTACGAAAACTGGCGCTCCGACGCGAGCAAGTTTCCGAAATCGACTATCGGAAAGAGTAACGGATGGGCT
>Ga0172381_10007385_pt1 | contig 10887 bp, 11 predicted proteins | sample Leawel6488metaG_FD_119754 | JGI IMG/M metagenome (GOLD analysis project Ga0172381, IMG submission 119754) | Leachate microbial communities from a municipal landfill in Southern Ontario, Canada - Leachate well 64-88 metaG | ecosystem: Engineered > Solid waste > Landfill > Unclassified | place... | reverse complement strand
CCGAAGGGGATGAACACCTGGACGACCATTGCAACGGGACTCACGGGCCTGGAGTATACGGCGACGGGACTGGATCCGAAGCCTTCGGAGTACGATTTCCAGGGAATCGATGTGGTGACCACGACGAGCACGACATCCAACGTGGTGGCAGTGGCGACGGCGGAGCAGGCGGCTCGCACCATTCAGTACACTAGCTCCTACCCTGCTGCGGCGACGAACGGCATGTTCCAGGACATCGAGCCGTTGGAGTCTGCAACCGTTGGCAACATCGTCGATCCTGGTCGGACGATCGCGTCAAACTTCAACAACCTGTCTAGCTACACTCGCGCCGCTGGGCGTACCATCTATGGGGTTCGAGTTCTGCTTGGTAACATGAGCCTTTCGCCAATTTTCGGAGGAAAGCTGATCATCGGCCTCGCGCAGGGATGGAACGGCAATTGGACTCCGAACATCACAGGGATCGGAGAACAGAACGCGATCACCGACAATCTCATGACCGGATGGCAGAGAGCGACCATTGGAGGCGATCCGCTGTTGCCGATCCCTGCCGCTACCTCCCGTGCTTCGGGGATGCCGTTGCGGTGCGTTTGGACCGACTGGATGAAGATCGCTGCAGGCTACAGCATCGGCATCCCCAGCTGGGACTTCCTGACGCGCTTTCTCCTCCCCCCACGTGCAACCGCCCCCTACGCGCTCACGCATGCCAATTGGGGTGCGGCCAACTACGAGCGATTCGGCGTGCTCGCAGGCCGCAATGATGCGAGGCGTCGCATGTGGGTTGCAGCAGATAGCGGCGACCCAAATGAGGACCATCTGCGCGCAGAGGGCGACTACGTTACAGATCCTGCTGCAGCCGGGAATATCAAACTGGTGGCCGGACAGTGTCCGCCGGATGGTGCGAATTTTGTCCAGGACGCCTATGGTACGCCAGGGCCGACCCACACACCAATTCTTGCGATCGAGTATTCCCTCGATCCTCTGGAGGCATGATGAGCAAGCACCTCTGTTACTTGTGGACTGGAGACTCTCTTACTGAGGGCTACGGCGACTCTCTCACCATTTCGTGCCAAGGCATCCCCGGGCGTTTCCTGATGGCGTCCATCAATACCGCAGGCACACCCACAATGATGCACGTCAACGCGGGTGTATCCGGGAGGCTCGTTCCGCAGTACATTGATGTCGCGCAGTCGATCATTGAGGCCGACCCGACGAAGTACAGCGCCGTTGTCGTTTCGATCTGGAGCCCCAACATTCCGCAGGGGGAGCAGCCGGGATGGTGGCCGACTCAGCCTGAGAACCTCGCTGCGATGGTAGCCGCTCTGACTGCGTTCGAGGCATGGCTTTTGGAGCGCAGCATTGTATTCATTCCGGCATTCGTTGCGGGTTCTCCGTTTGAAATGGGCTCAGTGCGACGGGCGGCTCTCCAAGAGCACATCGACGCATGTTATGTGAAGTGGCCATGGCTCCTCAATCTGAATACTCCCGTCCAGGATCCAGCGATTACCGATGGTCCGTATGTCGTGAGCACCTACTGCGACGACGCAACGCACGTCAACAGTACCGGCTTGGATCTCCAGTACTCCTACGCGTCCACACGTCTCATGCCAGCATTTCAGCAAGCGGTGGAGTTCTACGGGTTCGTTGAGCCATGACCCCCGCTCTCCGCATTCTTGGGTGGCTTATGGTTCTATGCGGGTGGATCCTGTCTCCGGAGGTGAGGGTGTGAAATACCGCTTCTACAACTCGATCCACGTCCTGCGCCACGGATGGGCGCAATCGGAAACCAACTCAACAGAAGGATCTGCCATGCTGATTTGCCTAGCTCCCGGCCACGGAGGCCATGATAGCGGATGCGTAGGACTCCACGGGCTCCGGGAATCAGATCTCAATCTTGAAATCTCTGGGAGGGTTGCGACGTGAGCTGAATTGATTCACAAGCCTCTGAGTTAATTTCGCCCATTAACAATAGGCGTCAACTACTGAAGTTTCTTAGTAACTGTAGATAATGACACGTAAAAAAAGCCTGCTGGGAGATGATCCCAGCAGGCTTTTTGTTTCTTTTAACGCAACTTTTTACCGGTGCAATTCGTTGAGCATCGCAATCAACTTCGGATGTGGATACAAGTCATTCTTTCCGTCTTCCCGGTAGTTCACATGAAACGCAATCGCCTTTTCACCGAAGCGTTTGATATCGTAGTTAAAGTCGTCCCAGGTGAATACACGCCCCTTGTCTAGCACGATATTTTCATTCTCGCAGTGATACAAGATCAACACGCGAAGAGCTTCGATCTGAGCGGTGGTGTAGCTCTGGTAGTAACGATGACCACGGAATTCCTTACCCAGGTCAATCACCTGGGATCCAGGCACCACTTTGTTCAAGTAGTTGTAGTACTTCCCCAACCTGAATGTAAGTTCACCGTAGCAACAAACCTCGATAGCAACGGATTTCCTATCGTAGTAACCTTGAGGCTTTCTGGTAGGATCTTCTTTACCCTTCACCCCAAGATGGTAAGCGAAGTACCTGGAATCTATGGCTTTGATGATCTTTCCGTCCCACTCGGAATTGCCGTTGGTTGAGATTCCACCTACGACGTTATGAGTTGCGATCCTAGCGGGATCGACGTCCCATCCATCGACTACATATGTCGGGTTCGAAGAGCCCGCAGTATGGTGCAAAACGATTTGATTCTTCTTGGTAACTTCCTTGATATATTCATTATCGGGAAGCACCAGCTCTTTTGCGTATATCGACATGGTAACTGCCTTTCTGTTCTCCTGTGATGAGCGTTTCCAAATGGTCTTTGTTTACAATCAATCCTGACGTATGACGATTGCTTACCGAAGTTCCTTCGAAGTTGTTAAGATATTCCTCGACTGAAGACAGTTCAGGATCCCTGTCGGGACTTTGCAACACTTTGGTAGACCAGCCTGAGAAGTTCCTGTAATGGAGATCGTCGAAGTTATCATTGCTTACGAATCCATCCCCGCCGTTTATTCCGTAGATCAATACCCGGCACCCCGCTACCAAAGCTTCTCTGACCACCCGTCCGTAGCCAATGACAAGATCATAACGTTGGAACCAACGGCTTATATTCACAACTCCGGCATCTTCTGGTTGGCTGTGCATGTCATATCCGTGGTTGCTCAAGATAGCCTTCAGCTTATCCTGATATAGGTAGCTGGTTCTGATATCGCAAAGCAACGCATGCTTCTTGGACCTAGTCAAACTTGTAGCTACTGGTTCAACGAAGTTCTCGACGTAGACTTTATCGGTATTGGTTTCCAACTCGTAACTTCTACCTGACAAGCATACCACGCTGTCAACGATACTTCTTACCTTGCTTGACTCGTACAAATCGAACATGGTTCCGTGCTTCACGAAGTGAACTCTATCGCTGAGTTCACGACACCTGGAGGCTAAGTCGTTGTAATTGCATAGAGCCAAATCGAAGCGTCCTTCGACGTTGGTAACGTGACAGGTGAAGCCTTGAAACCAATCTAAAACACCGGTATTATCGGTTTCCAAACCTTGGAACCAGATGTGAACTTCATGACCAAGCTTCACAAGCTCTACGGCCGTGGTGTGCGACCAAGTAACAACACCAGATATGCGGGCATGCCGAAGAGCTATCAAGATCTTCATCGTGCGGACTCTTCGTCGTCAGAGCTGTGGTCGTCAGAACCGTGGTCGTCAGTATCAGTATTGTTATCACGGTCTTTATGCTCCGCATCGGCCCTAGCCTTGTCCGCCATCAATGTCATTGCTTCGTCATGAGCTTTTACAGCAGACAAGCAAACACCCAACACTAAACACGTCACGCACATCGGAAATACGTAAACTAGATTCCAGGAATTCCACAGGCACCAAACCCAGGAAACATGGAAGCCGAAACAAAGAGGGCACGTGATTAACCCACGTGCCCAACCCCACTTGCAGAATTTCAAAGCGTAAGAGATCAAGAAACTGTTCTGGAACGCTATTGTAACTCCAGCAGGAACCAGGAAATCAAGCAGCGACATCGCCACGTGCGACATAAGCTTGCTTCTGGCGTTCGATGTTCTTGTTGTACTTGTTGCAGTACGCGAGAATGATATCGTTCGGAGTCATGCCAGCCGCGAGAGTTTCAGAGATGAGAAAGTGCCAAGCGTCGGCAATCTCCTCTTGAATGTCCGCGATTGGTGCCTTCGACTTCGACCACCACTTCCAAGGGATCGCATCCTTGAGTTCGATAACTTCACGAAACAAAGCTTCCGCGTAGTTAGCCATCCACTTGACTGCGTTGGTGTTCGGGCCGAGGGTCGTGGTCTCCGGGTAGAACTTCGCACTAGCGACTTCCTGGCGAAATACCTGCGTGGTCAGGATCGATCCATCGTTGGCAGTGATGCCATTGTTCAAGAACGTAAAGTCGTTCAGCTTCTCCTGCATCAGGAACATCATCGCGAGGTTATCCTGGATATCCTGCGGCAAGGCGAAGAACTTGTCGATCTTGTCGCTCTCGGAGTTTTCCTGTTCGTTTACTTCATTATCAGACATTCACGTCTCCTTCACTACGAACGGTGTTTGCGGCCTTCTCCAAAGCCGCCTTCTCTTGCTCGGCTTCATGAGCAAGCCGCGATGCCTTCTCCAAAGCCCACGAAGCGTAACTCGAATCAGGAGCTTCGATATTGTGATCCTTCGGTTTCTTCACGCCTTCGAAGAACTCGAACCAGTTCAACCAGAAATCAACTCCTTCGGTCTCTCCTCCTTCAGGGAGCTTGCGCTTCATGGACCAATCGAACTTCTTGATCGCTTCGATGAGAATCACATGCTGGGCTTCGGAGAGGATCAAGTAACGATCATCGAAGTCGTGCCTACCACGGGTATCGAAACTCTTCTTGATCTTGGAACGAAGTTCCTGAACATCGAAGAAGTCGTGTCCGGCCTGTACAAGCGCCTGCGCATTGAGCATCGCCATGTCCAAACCAACCAAGCAGGAAACGATCTCGGATCGGTTGATGCGCTTGATTGGAAGCTTGCTGGCTTCGTCGATAATCTGCTTGCCTTGTTCGTCGAGCTGATCTTCGATGTAGTTGACTGTACGAGCTTCCGGGAAGCTGAGAAGCAATTGCTTGTCCGACATAGTTAAACTCTCTTTCTATCGTGTGTGGGTGAGACGCGCTTCCAATTCAGCGCGTCGGTGTTGTGGGAAACTGAAACCGCCGATGATAGTCAAGACCTTGATGCCCTTCGTGCTTGCTGGATACACACCAACATGCAAAGTAGCGTTGGTTCCGCCCATCATGCCTAGCAACGTGGTTCTGGCAGATTCCAAAGCTTCCGATGGGATCGTACCCAAGACGTTCTCATCTCCGGTAACGATAATCGCAGCGTGTGTCGCTCCTTCGACATTGAAACCATCAACGAGAACTGTCTGGCTGAGATTCAAACGAATGGCACGTGCGATATCGTCTTCGCGCTCGTAACGTTCCAGCGTGTTCAAGCCAGCGGTGATCAGACCGGATTGCAGGATCGTGCCATAGTCCTTGGGATCGAACGTCATGAAGCGACTCTGATTCGCGCAGATCGTGTTGAATATATCGAACAAGGTCGCTACAACGTTGTTGGTCTTGTCGAATCTTCCAATTGCGTCCTTAGCCATCTTCGTGACACGCTCATTGTCGACCAGGAACAAAGGCGTAACTGTAGGCTTGTTCGCGGAGTCCAACACGTCGTTCATGAATAATCCGGTATTACTGAGCGCCGCACCACCTTCGCTCCGATTCGGAAGTACCGCAATCACGCCGACACGCCTTGCGGCTTCTTCCTTGGTGTAGCCGCTGTGATTTGACAAATACTCGCGAGCCACGTTCAAGATAACAGGAGTCGCTCCAGATCCGGATCCACCTGCGGTAGACGTACAGATGAAGATGTAGTCCAACTTCTTGAAATACTTTGTCATCGATGCAGTAAGTTCACCACGAGCAGAGCTTGCCGCCTTGGCTCCGATGGAACGATCCTTGCCAGCTCCGTCGTAACCGGCAGGTACTACGCGGTATGCTTCGGGAATCGATTCGATATCCTTGTGCGTTGTGTTGAAGAACAAAGTCCTACGGTAATCCTTCTTGTCACGAAGAGCATACACGAGATTGCATCCAGCCTGTCCGGCACCGATGAATCCGAAGCGCAAACCCTTCGGTGCGGCGTCTTCCAGATCTTCGTTCGTTTCGTGAAGTTCAATGTCATCCAAGGACGACATGTCCAAGTCGTTCATAGTTTCATCCTCTTGTTTTTGGTTTCGATAACCCAGTTGATTTGAGTCACAAGTCGTTCAATCGAATTGTCCACACCATTGATCCTGTCATTGTGGAATATCACATCCCAAGCATCATCCGGGAACGCTCTCCACTCAAGTTCCGACAAGTGCAGAGCCCAAGGCTTGCACTGAAGGAAATCCTTTCTCCAGATATTCTCGGCTTTGGTATCACAGAACTTGACGAATGTTACGCACCTGCTACGCTTCGCTTTCTTCTCCCAAGCCTTCAGCGCCGAGAACTCGACGGCGAATCTATGATCGTCGACGATGATCGTCGTTACTCCAGCACGAATCAACACTTCGGCATTCTCGATTAACTTCCTGGCGAAGATATCGTCACCGTAGTTCTTCTTCATCAGGAATCCAAAGTCCTGCAAGTAACGTCGTCCAGCTTCGTCCTTCAATCCACTCCAGCCACTCTCAAGTGCGGCTTCCTTCAAGTAAGTGGCGAAGCTCAACCTCCTGCCATCACTGCGAGTCATCAAACCTTCCGCATGTGTGGACTTGCCGCCTCCGGACGGCCCAGCAATCACGATCAAGTGCAACATTCTCTACTCCTTATCGACAGTACGTAACCCAAACGTGAGTTTGATTTTTGTGTGACTTCGAACAACGTGACCACGCCATCCCGATGAATCAACTTGCTTTCCAATTTCGATGACGAGTCCTGGAACGTCGGCCTGATTAGAAGCATCGAGTTGTGCATCTCGATCTGATTGGCCGCTGTCATCGTAAGTAACGCATCGTCGGATCCAGGAATATCCGTCAGTTTGAAGATCTTGTTCTTCGGGATCTTGTCAATCGATTTCGATGCACCAATCAACCTATAGCCTCTGGACTCCTTGACTATCGATTCTGCGTTACTGGATTGGCATGATGTAGACAAGAGCCCCATCCTCGGTAAACATGAACAATCTGGAATCGTACAACAGCACTCGACACGTCTTGAGTGCCTTCATAGGGGATAGGAACGCCAACAGCTTTTGACCATCGGTAGTTTGTTTGAACTCCTTGCCCTTGCATGAGACAACTTCGAACGCCGTTGACATCTTGGCGATATCGTTCCTGTAAGTAACTTTACCTGAACTGAAGTCAATATCCAACACATTGTTCGCTTTGGCAAGTTTGTTGATGTCCAAGGCGGTGCTGAGAGCGTTGCACAAGGATAGCGTGTTGATCACGGCGTCCATGCTGTGCTTGGCATCGGACTTCAGAACTTCTTCATGCAAGTAACCTTTGACATCGGCCACGTCGTATACGCCAATGGGGTGATAGACGGAGAATCCGTTGCCAGTAATGCGGAACATGGAATCATTCGCACCAAGCTTCACATCGTCGGAACCAATCGACTTCACGATCTGGATCAAAGCTGATCCAGGAAGAGTCATATCCATGTTGGGGACTGATTCGTCTTTTCTACAAAGCATCGCGGCGCACACGCAATCCGATGCAACCAACGTCAACTCGCCCTTCCGCGCTTGGATCTTGAGCGGCAATCCGTAACTTGGAAGGGAAGTATCGAACGACGAATACATGAGCTTGGATGCGACATCGGTGACGAACTGCTTGGTGAGGACAAGATCACACTTGATCGGATCCGGCTTGTTCGCAATCACATCCTGGACATCTCCGCTCAACTGGACATTGCCGCTCGTAGTTCCTGACTTGAAATAGAGCTTGTTTCCCTTCAGAGTCAAAGTCACCGTCGAGTTCGGGAACTTCAACGATCCCAACACCTGAGCGGTAACAACAAATGATCCTGTCGAGAACACCTTGGCCGGTATCTTCACTGTCGCATAGACTGCAAGCTTGGAGTAGATCAGAACCAATCCGTCTTCATCCACTCTAATGAGGAGGGAATCGACGGACGACACTGAACCGCCATCCGTTCCGAATAGGTCTGAATTTCCACCACCGAACGATCCTGAAGACACCAGAGTGCGCACTGCTGAAGTTATCGTCTTCGTGTCAACGGTAAAGCAACAATCACCTAAATCCTTGGGAGGTTCAGCTTTGTCCAACGGATCCTTGGATTTCGGTTTCTTCGCCTTGTCGGTGATGGTCTTCTTGGTCGTCTTATCTTTGATCTTGGGTTTCGATTTCTGCTTAGGTTCCGCTTCGACTTTCGATGTTTTTGTCATGGTCTCGCTTTCAAAGATCGGAGTCAGTTAAAGACATCTTCACGTTACTTCGTTTCACCTTCAAACCCTTCTTCGGATCGAACTTTAACGTCGCCACGCTTCCAGGTTTCGGGGACTCGCCGTCGTCCGGGCCGCTATCCAAAGGCCCTAAATAGGAGTCCATACGCATGTGAGCGAAGTCGGCAGTCAAGTAGAAGTCGTACTGCTCACTACCACGCGCCTTGGACTGTTCGATGGTCAAGAAGCCCTTTTGCTTGTCTTCTTCGGTGCATTCCCACTTGAACCAGAAGTTAGCGTGGTGACCGATAGCTCTGGATCCGCGAATCTGACCCTCTTCATTCAACTGAGCAAGAAGAACGATAACACAGTTCATCTGCTGTGCCATGCGCTTCGCATATCGAACGATATCCCCTAGAATCTGATCCTCTCGAGCCCCCTTCGCACCTACTTGCCTAAGCAAACTCACATAGTCGATGAAGATGATATCATACTTGAATGGAGACAACGCATGCAAACACTCCTGGATAGTTATATCGCGTGACGGAGTGTACAGTGTGAATCTGGAACCCTTGGACTTGTCCATTCTGTCGAATTCGGCGACGACTTGCTTCTTCTCATCGCGTGACAGGCTACCCAAGTGGATCTTGCTAACATCGAAGTTGGCTATGTTTGCAAGCATGCGCTCGGCGATTTCATGCTTGGACATCTCCAAGGACACCAATGCCGTTCTGTAATTGAACATGCGATACATAGTTGTGAACAACTGAACTGCCATGACGGACTTGCCGCCACCAGTAGGTCCAGTTAGCACAACTAGATTCGATCTATCGAATCCTCCGGTACGCTGGTCGAATACAGACCATCCGGTCTTGATACGATCCTTGGCTTGCTTGCCTGCCAACACTTCCGCGACGATATCGGCAAGTGCGGATTCGCCGTCGACACCACCATGGACCATGTCGGTTTCACTGCCATCACGCCTGATGTTATACAGCGCCTTTTCCAGGTACCGTTCGATCTTGGCGATGCCGTCGATTTCATTCCCGTGCTCGTCCTTGTCCTCCACACCATCAGGTGCAGACAACACGTTCGTTATCTTCTCGTGGAGATCGGCGAATACGCGCTTCTTGTAGGAATGGTTGAGAGTATCGAGCGCCATCTTCGTAGAGTTGATGCTCTTGAGCGGCTTGAACTGCTTGCTTGCAGTCTTGACCGCGACTGCAAGTTCTCGATTCAAACGCAGAAGCTCCGGAAGTTCTTCGAACAGAGGAGGGAGATCGCCGTTGTCGATAACTCTACGAATACGTCGATACAGCGCTGATGTGTTCTCGGTTCCGAAGTGCTCTTCACGCAAGCCCAATGTCAGTTGAGCACGCAAACTAGGTTTCCTGGTGTCGCACCATGTTCTTAGAATGCGGAATTCAGTTTTTTGATCTGCGCGTTTCACGAAACGACCTCGAATGGTTCAGTCGATGTCATCATTTAAGTGTCTCCAACGTTCCGCCAGCCACGTTATTTTCGTCGCTAAGTGCGAGAATCACGTTGAAGTTCATTTTCAATACGTTGTGAATCAAATACCAAGGGTCTTGCTCTTGACCAGCGGTCATAACAACCAACCGCATGCTTCCATCACGTTCACGAAGGAAGTCGCGAACAGCCCAGGCAGTCGCCGGACTGGGAATGTCTGTTATACCGTAGATCAAGTACAGATCCGATACAGGTATGTGCTTGAAGCTGTCGCGAATCATAGTTGCAGATACGCATCGGCAGGTAAGTCCGCCCTTGACTCCGGCTTCGAAGATCGAACCTGCGCATTCGAATGCGGCTTCATCGGTTGGTGAAGAATACAATCCGATGATGCCGTTGATCTCGCCATGCCGAGACATACCCTTTTTCAAACTAATAACCCAACGCTTTTGACGCATTGCATCCACGGTCTTCGGGAACTCTCCGCCGTAAGTGTAATCCTGGAACACCATCCCTTTGACCAGATGTCCCATGTATCTCTGGGGCAGTCCAAGGCGATAAAGAACCTTGTCGAAGTCCGACATCTTGTGGTAGGTAGCATGGTCTTTTACTCTTAGAAGCTTCACAAACTACCTCCCATATTAGTTAGTTGAATAGTGCTGGATCTTTAACAACGGCGTTGTTGATCTCTCGTTGCTGATTGAACTCCGTCTCGGTCAAAGGTACCCAGTTGTGTATCAAGATGTCACTGCATTCATGCACACGCTTGAGGCACCCGGCAAACAACGCTGGTACGAACGACTCCGCACTCGACACGAAGATCGTCGATGTATGATTTACGGAAGGTGGCTCATCACTGTCACGTGACGTTAATGCGGTATACACGACGTACCAAGCGTACATGCCGTTCGCATGTTTGTACTTGGTGTCTTGAGCTTGTAGCAACATGATGACAGCCTCAAGCGCAAGAAATACGTCTTTGAATT
>Ga0172381_10007384_pt1 | contig 10887 bp, 11 predicted proteins | sample Leawel6488metaG_FD_119754 | JGI IMG/M metagenome (GOLD analysis project Ga0172381, IMG submission 119754) | Leachate microbial communities from a municipal landfill in Southern Ontario, Canada - Leachate well 64-88 metaG | ecosystem: Engineered > Solid waste > Landfill > Unclassified | place... | reverse complement strand
TGAGTGGTCGCTTACTTCTCGGCCGAGAAGTAAGCGACCCCAAAAATTAAGTTGTTCTTTTTTAAATAAGTTTGGAGAAAATTGCTCCAAACACAATATGAATAGGGGGAGGTAAATCATGATAGGATTTACTTAGTTAGGGTTAAAAAATCCATCTCAGCATCCAATTATATTAGATGAAAGATGGTGGCTACAAAAAGGCTTTAGCCCATCATACTACTCCTGTACTATTTGTTCTTGTAAGGTATTGCCCGGCGCGTCGAAAGATGCGCCGGTTTTATATTGTGCATTTCTTGACTATTTTTTCTGATAATGGTATTCTCTTTTTCAGTTCTTTTTTAAGTAGGTCTAAAAAAGCATAGGAGGTGTTGGACTAATCCGCCAAGATAAAAACTCTTGGAATAGTCAAACGATTTTAAAATCGTTCGGTTGCCCATCTGAAGGGTAATGAACGTGCGCTCAAAAAGCGCAAAGCAAGACTTTTTCCATATATTTATGTCAAAAACTCTGTCCTAGCTTTACGAAGAGCCGGTTTACTTATAATCCCCATTGATTGTTGACAGTATCACGATAGTCAACCATGGATAAGGATTATAGTATTCCGGCTCTTTTCTTGTATATATATTTGACAAATATACTATTTCATGATAGCATACACGTAGAGTTCATTTATGTTATGTATTAGCGTCCTTTAATAAGAGGAGACTGATCATGAAATGAATGGAGCATGCGAAAAACCTCAAGAATCCGAACCACCACTTAGAATGGTGCTTAGGACAATCTTGAGGTTTTTATCTTGTTTAAAATGCTTGACAAATATATATACTATGTTATGATATCTACAGACCTCTCAATCTTAAAGACGAGAGGACAAAATGCGGTTCTACCAGTAGATTAAAAAAATCTAAAAGGGGAGGCGCTCATGCACAACAAAGATCCCGTTTTTTTAACAAAGACCTATACGGCGAAATAAAAATCGGCGCGTAAGGCCCGCCATAATTGCATGCAATTTGTGCAATTCGCGGGTATTTAAAAACAATGATTTAAATCGGAAGCGGTGTGGCGAGAACTTTAGTTCTCGCCACACCGAATAAAATTTTTTGGGGGGTCTCAATGAAATACCGAAGTTGGGGGTACCGAAACACATTCGGCACCCCTTAAAAAGAACCCAGAGAATAAAACCAGCCTAGCCAGCTGGTTTTTGTATTTTTCCGTATTCTCTTTATGGTATGTTTGACTCAAAAAAAAATAAGTGATACGATATTTACTGCGCGCGTATGTATTCGTTCTTTAAGATTTAAAAGGGCAAGTTTTACCTGGTCATGAAAATTTATGGAGGTGTAATACCCAGTAAACTTTATCTCCAAAAACACCCTAGGCACATCCAGGATTGGGTGGCTCACATTTGTGAGTTTTAAAAAAATCGAACAGTCTCTCTCCTGGTGGGAGTAGTTGAAATACAGCCGGCGGGTCTTTATGACCGCCGGTTTTTCTATTGATAAATACAGATATGAAATGTTATAATCAATTTATGAATACAAACGAACAGCTCCCAAAAGAAAATAAATATATAAAGGCGGAAAATTTCTTACCGGCTGGTAAAACTATGGAGGATATCAGCTGTGTAAAATTAAGTACCAAAAATGGTGAATTAAGATATCAAATAATTTTTAAAGGTAATGCGGAAGATAATCAAGATAAGTGGATTTCAGCACTAGCAGAAGACCCAGTGAGACAAACATCTGCCATGAGTGAATTTGCTGAAGTTTTCAAAAATCACAATATTGAAATTGATGATGAAGAAATAAATTAATTCACTAAACATGACGGAAACTGCTTTATATAGGAAATATCGACCAGCAAAATTCAAGGAAGTTCTTGGACAGGATCATATTGTAAAAGTTTTGGAATCTTCCATTATAAATGGGAATATTGCCCATGCTTATATTTTTGCTGGAGCACGAGGAACAGGAAAAACTAGCGTCGCAAGAATTTTAGCAAAAGAGATAGGAACAAGTGCAAACGATATTTCAGAAATAGACGCCGCTTCAAATACTGGAGTAGATGATATTCGAGCACTAAACGAATCCGTAAGTACACTTCCTTTTGAATCAAAATACAAAGTTTATATCTTGGATGAAGCACATATGCTTTCAAAATCAGCTTGGAATGCACTTTTAAAAACGATTGAAGAACCGCCAAAGCATGTTATTTTTATATTAGCTACGACAGAAGCAAACAAAATTCCTGAAACAATTATTTCAAGATGTCAGACATTTTCATTTAAAAAGCCAACACAAAAAGTCCTCAAAGATGTTGCAATGGTTGTTTCAAAGAAAGAGGGTTATGTACTTGAGCCAGCTTCTGCAGACCTTATCGCCTTGCTTGGAGACGGTTCTTTCCGTGATACTCAAAGTATCCTTCAGAAGGTTATAAGTGCCTCAAAAGACAAGAAAATCAGCCCAGAAGAGGTAGAAATAGTCACTGGTGCACCAAAGTCCGAGGTTGTGAACGACTTCATAAGGGCAATAGATGAGAACAATCTAGCACTAGGACTTGGAGCAATTTCAAAAGCAACAGAAGGGAATATTGATATGCTTTTGTACTTTAAACTCGTTCTTCACAAGATGCGTTCTGTTTTGCTTTTGAGAAATCTAAAAAGTTCGGAGGAAAAGCTTGCTGATGAAATGACTGATACTGATTTCAAGTTTTTGAAAGGGCTCGCAGATAAAAAATCTTCAAAAATAAATTCTGAAACTTTACTTACACTTTTGTCTTATTATGATATGGTGAACAAAGCTTATATCCCAGAACTTCCACTTGAACTTGTTTTGACTAAATTAATAAATTAAAAAACACCCGTAAGGGTGTTTTTTAATTTTAAATTAGGTTTAACCTATGATAGGTGTTTTGAAACAAGCTTTGTCATTTCAAACATATCTACTACAGCCTTGCCTCCAAAAACTACCTTCAAATTTGCATCAGCCATAATGTTTCTCTTTTTAGCTGGATCTTGAAGATTCTTGCTTTTGATATAAACCCAAAGCTTTTTTACAACTTCAGATCTTGGCATAGGACCATTACCAACTACTTTTGCTAAATCTGCACTAACATTCAAGGGCTTCATAAACGCTGAACCTTTTTTTTCTGCCATTTTTTTGTTTTGCCGTCCGCTTTAGGCGAATTAGGCTAAAATTATTAAAACTATTAATATCTGTATATTATAACCTTTTATCTATTATAAAACAACGTTGTCCACTTAAAGCAAGATATAAGGTCACTTTTTAACTAAAGGGAAGTTATACAGCTGGACGTAGCCTTGTATACATAAGATGAATCATAAATAACGTTTGGAATATCAATAAGACGAACACCGCCTTCAGTGTTTCCATATCCGCGTAGAAAACCATCTCCAACTTTTTTAAATATCACATCTCCAACAGATGTTGTTCCTTCGGAAAGGAAAGTGTAGTCGGCATACAAGATACCGTTTTTATATGTACCTTTTATTGGACCGCTTGAACTATCTTTTTCAGCATTTTTTATAACAAGAGTTCCTTCAACATTTTCACCATCTTGAGTTGAAACTTTTAAGCTATAAACATCATTTGCCAGGTGGGCAACATAACAGCCTTTAATATTTTCTGCAGTAGTTATTTTATTTACTATATTATCTTTATTAATGTATATAAAAGTGCCAATGATTATTAAAACCAACGACATAACAATTATTTTTGTATATCTTTTCATAGCTAAATTATAACATATGGAAATTGGTTATCTATGCTATATCTAGTGGGGGATAATAAGAGTGCGACCGCATCCTTATTATCTACATTGACAGAAATGATTATATTTGAGATAATATCGTCAGGAAAATAAGTAGTTGTTTAATATATAAAAAAAATGGAGGTGTGGTATGAACTGGAAAATGATAATACTTTCGGCTATCCCTTTTATCCCGGTAATTGTGTTTCTTGTAGCAACTTTTATTTGGTGCTGCAAGGCAGATAAACGGGAAAAACTCCTTAAAGAACAGCATGAGCGGGAGAAAGAATAGAGATGGAAATTATTGATACAAAAAGGAGGTGATTCATGAACATTTGGTGGACAATAGCATTTTTCGTACTTTGGTACGTGTTTCTGATGTTTATATTTCCCTATGCGTTGATATTTTTCATATTCATGCCAAAGCTATTTCGGGATTTAAAAAATAAATACCCGGATAAAACAGCTGGGGAAATATTTTTGATAATGAAAAAGGCAACTGAAGCCGAGGGAAAATAATTTTTCCCTCGGCTTTTATGTTTATTGTAAATCTTTACGAACCTTCATTAAAAGTTTGCCGAGTTGATTTTCGCCTTCGCCTTCCTTATTCGTGCCCCAGTAAAGGTCGTTCCACCAATTCATTTCTTCAAGGTGCATCTGTCCTGTGTCGAGAAGTAATTTAGTGTTTTCAGGATTAAGAAGGGGATTAAATTTTTGTGTGACTAAGTCCGTCATAATTGTTAGCTTTCTTTCAGCCCATTCTTCTTTAGTGCATGCATCATGAGGTTTATTTTCTTCATTATGTTTAATTGCTTCAAGTTCAGTACAAGTTTGAAAGTATCCTCTATGTTCAGGTTTCCATTTTGCGGCTTGATAGGCGAGTTCAACACTTTTGTATTCTACGTCGTCCAAAAAGACTTTTGCTGGCCAAAAATTACTAAGGAAACGATATGGACCCATAAATCCTTTTACTTCTTTATCATTATGAATTACAAATTGTTCCCATTCACCTTTTTTGTATTGGGTTCCGCTTGGTCCTATGTCGGTGTAGAGAATTTTTTTCATATCAATATTGTATCAGAAATTTAAAGAGGTGGCTGCCTCTTTAAATTTTGCATATATAAAAATAATTTCAGCTTGAAATTATTCGTATTTTAAAGTATTCTTCATCCTGTTAGATTAAAGTCGGGTAGGGACCTGACTTTAATACTAGAGAACGTTCGTGCATTGCAAATTTGAGTTTGGGAAGGGTTGAAATTAGGGGTGGGACCCAAATTTCAAAGACGGAGGCTGACGAGCCGAGTTGGGGTCGGCGTAAATTTTCAGCAGAAAATTATATGTGACCCAAAGGAAAAGCTGAATAGCATAATATAGAAAAACAAGTTTTTCTACGTTGAATTGATAAAAAGGTTTGAATTGACATAGGTTGAAATTTTGGTTGCGACCAAAATTTCAAGTATTAACTTAATATTGGGGGATCGTCTAATGGTAGGACGCGTGCCTTTGGCGCATGCAATCGGGGTTCGAGTCCCTGTCCCCCAGCAAATAACAAAAAACTGATGTAAATTACACCAGTTTTTTGTTATTTCTGGGAGGAAGAAAGTGCTTGAATGCACTTTCGTCAGGGACTCGAAAGGATTTGCGGTTTACTTGCTGAGTACAGCATGTCGCAAATCCCGTTTTACTTTTAGTGAGTGTCGACGAGCTTAAAAGTAAAAAGAGATGCGAAGCGGTCCCCGTAATTTTTTGAGTTTGGGTTGGGACCCAAAGGAAAAAACTAAGTTTAGAGTTTGTGTTATAATCTGAATATAATTATGAGTAAAATAGATTTATCAAAATTAGATAACGAAGAACTGTGGTTATCTTATGGTGAAATTCAACAAGAACTAAGAAAACGTAATCTTGCCAGAACGAATAATATGGTTGGAGAGCGCGGAGAATTTTTAGCCGTTGAAACTTATAATTCAATTTCGGGCTTACCAAAATTACAGGCAGCACCTGAAGGTACTCAAAATGTTGATGCTATAAGTCGCAAAGGAGAAAGATATAGTATAAAAACAATTTCTGAACCTGGAACTACCACTGGGGTGTTTTACGGATGTGGAGATAATAATGATACTAATCTACCAGAAAAGAAATTTGAGTATGTAATTATTGTACAAATTTATAAAAATTATAAACTTAAACGAATTATTGAATTAACATGGCAACAATTTCTTAAATACAGAAAATGGCATAGTACAATGAGAGCCTGGAATTTAAGCGTGACTAAAAATTTAGTTGATGAATCTAAAATTATTATTGATAATTTTAATAATAATTAATACTATTAAACGCATCAAATTTTTGGTATTATAAATATATAATTATGAAAAAAAATATTAATGCTGTAGATTTTTTTTGCTCTGGCGGAGGTATGACCTGTGGTCTCAAACAAGCTGGAATAAATGTCATTGCTGGCATAGATAATGACCCAAAATGTAAAGATACCTATGAAAAAAATAATATTGGTTCAAAATTTATTTTAGCTGATGTTTTTGATTTGAAAGAAAAAGATTTGCAAAAACAACTGAATCTTAAAAAAAATGATGATAATCTTGTTTTAATTGGATGCAGTCCGTGTCAATTTTGGTCAATTATAAGAACTGATAAAACCAAATCAGCAAAATCAAAAAATCTTCTTACCGAATTTGAAAGATTTGTTCATTATTTTAATCCAGGATATGTTTTAGTAGAAAATGTTCCAGGTATTCTTGGTAAAAAAGATAAAAGTGGATTAGATAAGTTTGTATCTAATTTAGAAAAAAAAGGATATAAGGTCCATTATGAAATTATAAACATGAGTAATTACGGAGTACCTCAATCTAGAAGAAGATTTTCTCTTATTGCAACAAGATTATCAAAAAATAAAATTTCTCTTAAAACATCGACAAACAAAGTATCTCTGTTGAAAGATTTTATTGGTGTCAAAAATGGTTTTGCACCAGTTCATCCAGGTAATAAAGATTCCTCAGTTTTTAATCACAATGTTGCTGGTTTGACTGAAAAAAATATTGAGCGCTTGAAAAAAACACCTAAAAATGGTGGTTCATGGTTAGATTGGGCAAATAATAAAAAATTAATGAGGAAATCTTATCGAGGTCAGGGTTTTAAAGATAATTATGGAAGGATGTGCTGGGATAAACCTGCTCCAACAATAACAACAAAATTTTTTAGTATTTCTAATGGTAGATTTGCTCACCCTGAAGAAAATAGAGCAATTTCCATTAGAGAGGGCGCCACATTACAAACTTTTCCAAAAAAGTATATTTTTTATACGAAAAATCTTGCAGATGCAGCAAGAATAATTGGAAATGCTGTTCCCCCAATATTTGCAAAGCAACTTGGAGAGGTTATACTAAAAAATCATGACCCAAAATAAGAAACAACTTAGCATGACCTTTACCCCAAATACAATTGAACATTTGGGTGTAAGAATGTATTCAACTTTACCTCCAGTTGTAGCCGAACTAATTGCAAATTCACAAGACGCTGACGCAAAAGATGTGTATATAACTCTCAATGATACGGAAACAAAAGAAATCATTGTTTCTGATAATGGACACGGCATGTCCTTCGATGATATTAATGATAAATTTTTAAGGATTGGACGTAATCGACGCAACGATGAAAAAAGTCAAGTATCTCCTGGTGGAAGAAAAGTGATTGGAAAAAAGGGTTTAGGAAAATTATCATTTTTTGGTATTGCGCATGAAATAGAAATACAAACGACACAAAATTATAAAAGAAATTCTTTTGTAATGAAATGGAGAGATATATTATCTAACGAAGATAAGGACAAACAGAGGTATTATTCTCCAAATATATTAGAAAATGATGTTAAATCAAAGGAAAATAAAGGAACAACTATTATTTTAAGAGACATCCAGCGTATTACTGATTTTGATTCAAATTCTCTTGCTGATAATTTATCTAGATTTTTTATTATAGATTCAGATTTTAATATTTATATTAAACGTAATGATGAAAAAGAAATATTAATTTCTAATGAAAGAAAGTATTCAAATTTAACTAAGGAAATTGAATGGAACGTTCCAAAAAATATTGAATTAGAATTTGAATATGATAAAAAAAATGAAATAGAGGGACATTTAATTGCAACAGAAAAACCTATTCCACCAGTTACAAACATGAAGGGAATAACTCTATTTTCCCGTAAGAAACTTGTTAATATTCCAGAATATTTTTCAGACAGCACCTCAAGTCACTTTTTTACTTATCTAACAGGTTGGTTAGAAGTAGATTTTATAGATGATTTTGGAGATGATGTTATAGGTACAAATCGACAATCATTAAACTGGGAACACCCTGAAATGATTAAGTTAAGAGAATATCTACAAAAAATGTTAAGATGGCTTGAGTCGGATTGGCGTACTAAAAGGGCAGAAATTAAACAAAAAAAATTAGAAAAAAGCACTGGATTGAAAATTGGTGAATGGAGAGAACATATTCCTAAAAATATAAATGATAATCTCGATTCGATTATTGGTGCTTTAACAAAAGATGCAGAGTTATCAGATGAAAAAGCCGCAAGTAGTTTGAAAGGGTTACAGAATATAATTAAACCTTACCCATATTTTCATTGGCAGAATTTACACCCAACATTACATAAAGAGGTATTTAATTCTTACAAGAATGAGGATTATTACAATGCAGTTGTTCAGGGAGTTATGAGATATATAAGAGAAATACAGAGTAAATCATCAAAGAAATTAACTGATTTGGATTTGATTAAATTTGTTTTTTCGCCAGATCAACAACCTAAGCCAGCGCCGTGGATGAGTCCAGAATTATCCGTAACTAAAAAATTTAAAAGACCCAATGGCACAGAATTTGAAATTTTAACACAAAGAAATATTTCAACTGGGCATGGATTATTAGCAAAAGCTATGTGGCTAGCTTTTAGGAGTCCGATGAGCCATGAGTGTGCTTCAGACTTAAGAAACTCTGGTCTATATATTGAACAAGATTGCTTAGATGCCTTAGGTCTTCTTTCTCATTTATTTCGTAGACTTGATACTGCAGAAAAATTTTAACCATATACCAAACCACACTATTCAAATTTAATTTTTTGCTTCTTAACTCATTTTCCTGTATAATCTTTCTATGTCTGACCTCAAAAAACTAACAGAAGAAATAGTAAAATTTAGGGATGCACGAGACTGGAAACAATTTCATAATCCAAAAGATTGTGCCATTTCTCTTTCTCTCGAAGCTGCAGAGGTTTTAGAACATTTTCAATGGAAAACAAATACAGAAATCGAAGAATATCTAAAAGACCACAAAGACCATATTGCTGATGAATTGTCCGATGTTTTGTATTGGGTGCTTTTAATGAGTCACGATTTAAACATAGATATTTTGGAAGCTTCAAATAAGAAAATGGAAGAAAACAATAAAAAATATTCTGTAGAAAAATCAAAAGGTAAACATACTAAATATAATAAACTGTAAATTATGTCTGAGATTAAAACTTTTCCTTTTGATAAGGACAAATTTGATCAAATAAAAAGTTATGAATTTGGTCGTAATTGGCCAGTTGTTTATCTTATTGAAAACAGAAAGGAAATATATATTGGACAGAGTAATGGTGTTTATAGTAGAAGTAAACAACATTATGAAAACCCAGAAAGAAGAAAACTTGAAAATATTCATATTATTACTGATGATGAATATAATAAGTCAGCGACATCTGATATTGAAGCTTGGTTAATTGAATATATGTCCGCGGATGGTATTTTTCTTCTACAAAATGGAAACGGCGGTTTACAAAATCATAATTATTATGATCGTCCTAAATATAAATCAAAATTTGAAATAATATGGGACAAACTCAGAGAGCAAGGACTAGTAAAAAATACTCTGATAGATCTTAAAAATAGTGACTTATTTAAATATTCTCCCTATAAGTCTTTAACAGAAGATCAGTTATTGATTGCAAAACAAATTACTAGAGATCTTCAAAATAATATAGTAAATACCTATATTGTGGAAGGGAAACCTGGAACAGGTAAAACAATCCTCGCAACTTATCTTTTTAAATTTTTGAAGGATAAAGAAGAAACAAAACACCTTAAAATTGGTCTTGTTGTACCAATGGCGTCATTACGTAAAACTATAAGTAAAGTTTTTTCAAAAATAAAAGGTTTAAAATCTAGTATGGTTATAGGCCCAAATGATGTTGTGAAGCAAGAATACGATCTTTTAATTATCGATGAAGCTCATAGACTACAAAGAAGAAAAAATATTATGGGCTATGGTTCGTTTGATATGGTAAACAGAAAATTAGGCTTTTCTAATGACGGAACCCAACTTGATTGGATTATTAAATCTTCAAAGCATCAGATTTTTTTCTATGATGAAAATCAAAGTGTTAAACCATCTGATATTAGAGCTGAAGATTTTAAAAAATTAAATTCAAAAAAATATATACTTCACTCTCAAATGCGTGTTGAAGCTGGAGAGGAGTATATAAAATTTATTGAAGATATTTTCGATTTAAAAATACCCAAAATTAATATTTTTTCTAACTATGACCTTAGAATTTTTAACGATATAAATGAGATGGTTAATGAAATAAAGATTAAAGACAATAAACATAAATTAGCTCGTGTTGTTGCTGGTTATGCTTGGCCTTGGCATACAAAACCAGGAAGTAGATCTGAACAAAAACACGATATTGAAATAGATGGGTTAAAACTCATTTGGAATTCAACAGCTCAAGATTGGGTAAATTCTCCAAACGCTATTAATGAGGTTGGCTGTATTCATACAGTACAAGGTTATGATTTGAACTATGTTGGTGTAATTATTGGACCAGAATTTTCATATGACCCAGAAAAAAGAAAATTTAAAGTAGATAAAGAAAAATATTTTGACACAAATGGAAGAAATGGTATTACTGACCCAAATGAACTTGAAAGATATATCATTAATATTTACAAAACTTTATTAACACGTGGAATTAATGGTACATATATCTATATTGTTGATGAAAATCTTAGAAATTATTTTAAAAGTTTATTTGAACAAAAAGTAATAAATAACGTAAGTAGAATT
>Ga0172381_10007383_pt1 | contig 10887 bp, 26 predicted proteins | sample Leawel6488metaG_FD_119754 | JGI IMG/M metagenome (GOLD analysis project Ga0172381, IMG submission 119754) | Leachate microbial communities from a municipal landfill in Southern Ontario, Canada - Leachate well 64-88 metaG | ecosystem: Engineered > Solid waste > Landfill > Unclassified | place... | reverse complement strand
GGCGTAGGTGGCGGCGTTTAGTTCATCCAGGGTTGCCCCTCCAAGCGCGAACGCGCGGAGTGTGTGAATGAGGGTCTCAAGTGTCGGATCGTCGGGATACGCCGCGTAGTAGATTGGAAGCACGTACTCAGCCGCATCGGCGGCGGTCAACCGAAGTGCGGTAGGTGTCGCATAGCCGACGATCTCCACGGGCATGACGCTTTTGTTCACGCTTTTGTCGTTCTCGCTGCATCCTATCCCGCGTCGATTGCAGCGCACGATAGCGTCCCCACTCCGCACGAACGGCAACAGTCCGGCAACCGAGAGGGTGTGATACCCGCGCTCGCAGAACCGTGTGTTCTTAACGGGGGGCGTCCACTCGTTCATGCGGTACTCGAACCCAGGCGATCCTCCGGTCGGACGTGAGTGGAACACGCCCGGAGATACCTCGGGCATCACACGATAGATACAGTCGTCTTTCTTCACAGTAACACTCCTTCCTACTTCTTGGGTGAGCCTGGACGGTGGAACGCGCCGGTCGAGTCCTTGATGTTCTCGTCGTAGTTCTTGCGGCGAGCCTTGAGGTTGCGCGTACCCTTACGATTGTACACAGAGTTAGCCATGTGTCAAGTCCTATCTGTCTTTCGCCAATACACAGTTCTGGCAATACTGCGCGGCACACCCCGTGCTGCGCCCGTCGCGCAGATCACAAACGAGCGTGTCGAACGTCACCGCGCCGTATTGTGACACACCGAATCGAGCGGCGGGGATCACTTCGCAGGTGCCGCGCTTCTTCTCCTGCGCCCTGGACGCTTCTGCTATCTCGTCGGCGGGCACGTCGAGATGCGCGATGTTGAAGCTCATCGTGCAACCGCCGTAGCAGAGGCTTCCCATGCCGCGCTGGCCTCGGCCACGTCGGTGAGCCAATCCACACCCTGAACGATGCCTGGGGTGGTCTCGGTGGACGCGGCGAACGGGATGGGCGTGGCCGTACGGGGGATCGCCATGATCTCAACCGAGGCGACCGGTGCAGGGGTCGGCGACGGGAGGGCTGTCACCAACGCAAGGGCGAGCGCTAGGATCGTGGTTTTCATCGGGGGTTCACCCCGCTGTCGCAGGGCGAGAGTTCGCACCAGTCGTACTCGGCAAGCCAGCGCCCACTCGTCGTCTCGTCGAGTTTGACCGCGACGAGCACGCTGTTATCCGCACGGAACCATCCGAGGACAGTACCGATCTCACCCTCGGTGTCGATCACACGCTGACCGGCATAGACGTCTATGACATCCACCTCTACTACGTATCCGCTTACGTGGTCGATCCCGTCCGGTGTCGCGTCGGGGTAGTATTCGAACCGCACCGCGAGCACGTTGACAGGTTCGCACTGCAGACATAGATCACCGAGCGTATCCTCGTCATTCCAGAAGCGTCGTGTCCGCATCAACATCGTGTATCCCCTCTATCCGTGGTTAAAGTAGACGCAGGCGTGCGGCTTCACGGGATCGTACGGGGTCAGTCCTGCCGTGAACAGTCGTCTCCGGTACTCGTCGGGACCGTTGATTCCGCATCCGTCGAATGAGAGTGTCGGGCGCATGGTTATCTCCCTTCGACCTTGGCGAGCGCCGTGTTGATGTGAGCATAGGTTGCCTCAATATCGGCGGTGTCTACTGCTTCATCACCCGCGAGAATCAGACCGACAAGCCGCGCGGCATCCTCAAGCGCGAGTTCCATATCTGGTGTAGCGGCGATGAGTGCGGCGTTGGCGTTGCGCTCGTCGCGTAGGCTCTCCCATGTGCGCCTCAACTCTTTGCACAGGTTGTCGTCCTGCCAATCGGGGTAGAACCCAAGTGAGGGGATGAAGGTGTTTGTCAGCGATGCAATGGCGCACCCCCTACGTTCGGGGTGCATCACCATACACGGCCCCTGCGCATCATTCACGGTTCTCCACGGCCCCGGTGTGTGCTTCTGCTCACTCATGATCTGGTTATCTCCCTTCCTACCGCTTGTCGATGGCATCGCGCAGGGCGATGATCTCGAAGCCGATTGTGTCGTAATGTGAGTATAGTACCGTGGGGTCGGTCTCACGGTACAACGTCTCAGGATGAACCGGCGTACCATTCTCAAAGAACTCGGCGATGAACTCGACAGCCTCGAACAGTCGCCGCGTCTCGTCGGGGGTGAGATAGTATTCGATTCCGTACAGCGTCGGCGCAGGGAGTTCGTTGTCGATGAAGTCCCGCGCCTCCTGCTCTGAAGCGAACCCGCCCATCATGCTTCCGACTTCCTCACCGACGATCTCGCTCGTGGCCTCGTCGTCCACCGCCACGGTGTAACCGGTGATCTCGCCGTCCTCACCCTCGTAGTCGGGCATGATCCAGAATCCTCGGTATGACTCACCCATGTTGTCACTCCTTCGTAGTCGTGTTGGTCGTTTTCTCGGCGTCACACTCTCTTTGCGATGGTGGCGGGGGATCGAGTGAGACCGGCCCCGCCACCACCTTTCGGAATCGCGTGTGCGCCTCCTTTCGATAGACCCATTCTCCCACACTCACACCCCATTGTCAACCCCTTCTTTTGAGGAATGTGAGCGCGTCGTGGGGGATCAGTCTTTGCTCAGGTACACCGCGTCGCCGCGTCGTGAGACAGTGATGTACGCGTACTGCGGATACCGGCGCTGCGTGCTCTTAAAGCCCGCGTAGACAGCCTCCGGTGTGCGCGTCTGCCAATCGTACTCGACCGGCACCGCTCGATCATCGCTCGTATCGAACGCGTCGAGCAGCGCCAGGTATTCGCTCGACGTTTTGCGCGCGGGAACGTGATCCAGTGGATCGCCGAACATCATGGTATCCATCGCTTCGACCTTTCCTCAGAACGGATGCAGAATGTTACCTAGTCTAACAGAAACGAACTCGATTGTCAAGTTTGAGAACGAACTTTCTTCGAACTTTCTTCGAACTCGACCAGAACCGAGAAAGACGGGGAAAGTCGTGCAAGTCTGTGACCTGCGGTTATGTGTTGGACTTTCTCTCTTTCCCGATAAATAGTCTAAGGAGTCTCTATAGAAGAAACAGTGGATATTTGCTATAGGGGGACTTTTGCAAAAACAACGATTATCGGGAAAGGCTTGTCGAAATTGTGCCTCTGACCTGCGAAAAGGTACTGGCATGAACTTTCTCAGAACGGGAAAGGTTTTCGATTCGGAGAAAGAACCGCAGGTCAGAGGGGGTGCGAGGTTCCGAGGGCGAGATCAGCGGTCGGAGACCCGAGATTCTCGGTCCCAAGGGTTGACAATCCGAGCCGTTGATGGTACACTTCGATGATGAGCAGACGCAGACTCACCGACGCCGAGCGCGCCGCGAAACCTGTCTCCGGATCGAAGGAGAAGGTACTCTCCGACATAGGCAGGTACATGGAGAATCCAGAGAGTCCGATGGTGTCGCATGGAGTCGCCAACAACGGACTTCGGACGACCGACAACATGAACGTCAGTCCGTCCAAGATGTACGAGGACGGCGGACACAAGATGCGAGTGGTGCAGTACCTCGCGAACCGAGCGAGCACGGCCAAGTGTCCAAGGACCGCTGACGGTATGTTCCATGAGATCGAAGCATTCCTCACGTTCTGCGGTAATGAAAGCGTTCCGCCTACCATCGGTGGATTCGCTATCTGGTGCGGAGTCACTGTCACGAGGTATGACCAACTCGTGCGCAACAAGGAGCACGCCGAACTGGCCCATGCGGCAGGAGTGTGCAAGGAGATCATCAGGAACTTCCTGGAAATATCTGCCATGGACGGCTCTCTCAATCCGATCGTATACTTCCACAACAATAAGGTTTACTATGGGGCGGTCGAAAACCAGCAGGTCACGATACGTGTCGAGGACAACACCGGAGAGATCAGCGATGAAGAGTACAACGAACGGGTCCGACTGATGCAGACGAACGAGATCGAGTTGGAGCAGGACGAGACCGGCGCATGGGTCGAGCCGAGTCAGTAGTATGCTGCTTCGATCAGGATCGCGAGAAGCATCAGGAGCAGGGCGAGCAAGAATCCGAAGCGGTACATGAGGTCTTCGTACTTCACTGCTATCTCCCTTCGGCTTTTGAGAGTGCTTCATCGATCAGTTGTGCGTTGTGTGAAGTGAGTGCGTAGGTGCGGAAGCCCTCGATGGTTCCGCTTCGCAACGCACACAACGCCTCATACATCAGCGGTACGGCAGTCGGATCGAGACCAGCACAAGCGTTCACGCACGCAACGATGCGCTCGGCGTTGGCTCTGTGCTGCTTTCGATATGACAGCAGGTGAGATACGCTGGCGATGATGTATCCGCTGTCATTCTCGATGTAGTGGTCGGTGGATTCCCGGCCAAGAGTCGTACGCGACATCGTGCCCACGTGCCACGGTTCCGGTGTATGCTTCATCGTGCATCCTCCTAAAAGAGTTCGCGGGCGGCGTACTTACCACCAGCGTACGGCAGGGCATTGTCACGGATCAGCTTTTGCAGTCGTGACGTGGTGTGCGAATAGTACCGATTGTCGAAGTGCAGAACCCTGTCGGCGAAGTCGAGTGTCAGAATGCGGGTCGAGTAGGAATACACTTGATACGACCCGTGCTCGTCAAAGAATGCGTGAGCGCTGTTGCCCAGGAAGGGTTCGTGATCCGCTAGCGCCCATGCGATATTGTCGTAGTTATCGTACATGGTGTCCTCCTTCATCGGTGACTCTATGACCACTCTGATCCTCGGTTTCGAGAATGTCAACACCTATTCTGGAGTTTTTCGAGCGAGGTCCGGAGGATGCGAGAAACCGAGGTAATGCGGTCCCGCCCGCTCGTGCTCTTCCCCGGCCACGCTCCACCGTGGTGCAGTGCCCGTGGTTGGCGCGGCGCTCGCGAGTGGTCCGTTTGGGATATGTCCCTGGCGCGCTCTGTGGCGCTCTGTGGCGCGTTTGGGTGCTCGGCAGGGGTCTAGTACCATTCCGTATGCCCAACGTCTGCAATCGTCGCATATCGCACCCCGTACGTCGGTTTTGATCCTACGCGCTGGTCCCTGCAAAGCAAACGCGACGACTCCCGTGCTGAGTCGTCGCGCTCGTGTTCGGTTGTAGCCGCGCAGGTGGCGCTATTCGGCGCTCACGTCGATACAGATACCGCGCGCGTTGTCGTAGATGCTGCGCTCATTGTTGCGTCGCGCCAGTGCTAGGGCGATGTCCAGATCACTGATTACGGTCACGTGGTCGATATAGAGTAGGTTCGAATCGACCCACGTCCCGATATACTGCGCGTTCGCTGGTGCCGTCTTCGGCCAGTAGTAGCCTAGGATTGTCGCCACGTTTGTCAGATCCGGCGCCAGGCCGATACCTACCTGGGCAATGTTGCCGACACCGACGGTATAGCCTGTCGTTAGTGTGACAGGCGCGCCTGTCTCGCGCCTGAACGTGCCGCCTCCGTTCTCTCTGGTCAGTCTCGCGATGCGGTCGAATGCTGCATACGCAGCGTCTTTGTCGTACTGGTCTTGTGTGTGCATTGGTCGCGTTCCCTTCTGTAGTCTCGGGCATGTGCCCGCACCTCTGATTGTACGCCGATCCCTAGTGTTGTGCCCATCAGGTTACATCAGGCTTCACAACAGGGGATGTATGCACAATGGCGCGGTTTTTGTCGGCATGGTTGGCATGATATGTGCTGTCATTAGCATGTGCTAATGTCAACCTTAGTGTATGCGTAGTGTACAATTAGCACAGGCATACCCCCATAGTTGGCATGAAATTTGAATGTAACGTTTTGTTGACATGGGGGCGTGGTTGGCATTGTTCTTGTCGGCCATGTTGGCATGGAATTTGCGTGTACCCCTCCCCTATTGCGACGTTACATAAGGAGCGCCTGTCACCCGTCCGATCACCGAAAATCCCCAAAAAGGTTCCTCATGACACCCCATAGACTGTAGTCTGTCAAATACCCATCAAACAACAGGCTATAGTCTGTGTAGCAATCATTCCAGCTAAAGTGATTATCGAAACAACAACTATACTCTCTATGATCCCGTTGGTACAGACCCCTCTGAACACTCACTTTTGGTGGGTGTACCTACCCAGTCCTGCCAACTCACATGCTTGTAAGTAGCACGCCATGTGAGTTAGTAAAATGAACCGCATTACAATGCCCGATTCGCTTTCCTGTCAATACACTCGCGTAAAGTAGCACTCAACGACCGGTTACACGAGGGGAATGACAACTATACTGTGCAATTGAGCATTCAAGTTGTCAATGAGGAGCAACGACCCCATTGAGTAGATCAACTCAATGACCTGAGTAATCAGATCGCTTGGAGACCCAGAAAATAGAAAAAGACCCCCGGAAGCCTCCGAGGGTCTTACCCGTCCCCCACAAGGGATCGGGGCAATTCTTGGCACACCGCCTAGGGATCGGACCCAGACCGGAGAGGTTTGGAGCCTCGCCTGCGTCCAACGCGCGGTGCATGTTGGTGAGTGGAGCAGGAGTCGAACCTGCACAGCCACAGCGGGAGGGTTACAGCCTCTTGGACTCGCCAATGTCCAGTCCACTCACGGTGCGTGTGTCGGCTGACAGGATAGGCGCGTAGTGAACGTCGCCTCGTTTTACTTCTTGTCCGTCCGTCCGTCCGTCTTACCATACTCATCTGGACGGTCTTGCCCGCGCCGTATCGCTACACCGGACAAGTTCTCCTGTCAGTGATTACCAGCCCTGCGCCGGTCTATGTCAAGGTCCAACACATCGGACCATCGACCCTGGTCTCCCGAGGAGGACTCGAACCTCCGACATCCTGGCTCCAGACCAGGAAGGCTACCAACTGCCCTACCGGGAGAGATTGATGCAGCGTGAGCGGATCATCGGAACCACCCATTCCTGAGATATGCCTCCCCGCTCCGCCGCATCAGATATTGTATCACGACTAGATGATGCTGTCAAGCCGATCCCTGGTCGCCAGGATCGCCTCGACATCCCGATCGGTCAGCAGCCAGTCGTGGTAGGCGTTCGTGAGATCCGTGTGCTCTGCACCGCAGATGTCGCACGTCCCCGGCCAGACGCCCATCGAGGTCTTGATCTGGGTGCCGTACAGCTTCGCGCAGTCGAAACAGATGTCGTACCGACCGTTGGACCCTGGGCGGTTCATCGTTGCACCATCATCGGCGGGGCTTCATCCAGACAGACCCAGACGCAATTGAGGATTCGTCCCTCCTGATAAGCATATGCGCGTTCGATCTCCACACACCTGACCAGACCATCCCCGAGACTCTGATGAGCATAGATCGCCGTCGCGGTATCGAGACGCTCCAGATCGTAGCGCAGACTGACGGGTTCTTCGCTCATTTCGTCTCCTCCACCGGTTCGAACACGACAATACCGTGTAGAACCTTCGTCTTCGGGTGCTTGTTCTTCCCGCGTCCGAATAGCATGACCGCGCCGGTCGGGTCGGTCACGAGCACTTCGACCCATCCGTTCGCGTCATCAGCGGCGACGGCATACGGTGCTTCGACGCCATCGAGTAGCACGCGCATACGGTGGGGTGGGTACTTGGTGACGAGCCGCACATCGAAACAGGTCATCGTCAGTTCCTTTCCTGCGTCACATACCGATGAACGCACGCGGGCGGGGCGTCCGTGTCGAGCGTGATGACCCGGACCTCGTACCCCCCAGCATCGCGCCAGCAGAGGTGGTGACATTCCAACACGCGCCCGCCGTTGGGATAGTCGTTCTGAACCTTCTTTATGGTGTACCAGTCACATCCGTAGCAGGTCATCAGTTCCTCCCGAACTTCAGTCCTTCGAGGCCAAAGAACACCGGGATGTTGCGATCCACGGCGTACTTGATCTCGCGACGGACCCCATCGGAAGCGTGCGTGAGATCGTCATCGCACACGTAGAGCAGATCGCACCGCTGCAAGATGCCCAGATCGTACTCGTACCAGAACTCCGGGCAGTGCGGGTGGAGCACATCGAGCAGGAACGACGTGTGTGGGACGTAGGGAAGATAGCCGAGATCGACCAGCTCCGCCCACGCGCGCATCGCCTCGGCCATGCCCTGCGCGGGATTCGCGGTGTAGTAGGCGGCGACATAGACGAGCGGACGATCGCGCAGACCGTCGTAGAGCATCTGCTCGGGGATGGCCAGACGTGGGTGCTGATCGAGAACGGTCTTCAGGCTCATTTGGGTTCCCACTTTTCGGGACCGTCCAGCGACACATTCAGACACTCAGAGCACGGTATCTCGTTCCAAAGAAGCGTTTCGTGCTTGCATGAGAAGCACACGCGATCCTTCGCGAGTGGAATGGGGGGAGCGGTCAGCACTTCGTAGAGATAGCCCATCGCGTTGAAGATCAGCGCGCAGAGGGCTTCCTCCAGTCCCTCGCGAGACGGCAGACCGCGATGTTCCATCCACCAGTCCATGAAATGCCGCCATGCTGACTTGATGTAGGCGTCGCGCGGGATGCCGTGCTGCCAGTTGTCGCTGTCGCGCATCTCACCGTCGGCCTGAAGTCGATGCTTGTGCATGTACTCGGCGTAGCGCCGGATCACGAGCGGAGAGTAGAATCCTTCGAAGTCCAATTTGTCGTCATCAGAATCTCTAGTTGCTCCCGATGAAAAAGTCCTCACCGAACACCTCTTTCATTTTCTCTTGGCGTCTATCTCCGAGCCATGGAAACAGATGAGGCGCAATCTCCCGAGCCGCCCGCCAGGTTGCTGTCCATTGGTAAATGGGTTTCGTAGTTCCCCCGTTCCGAGGATATGGCCCCGAGATACTTCCACCACCCACTACGCGTTGAAATCGAGAAAGAACGTCGTAATCTGTCATTCCGATATACAAGCATGGAGTTTTGGATCGAGACCCGTCTGACACCCGACGTTTTCCAGATTCTCGGATGCGGACACACCCCCCTCCCTCGAACAATCCAGCGGCCCACGCCCACTCACTATCGCGCGTCGCGCCGGTCTCGAAGTGTCTCATCGGGCCATCAACTCCGCAGTATAGGTCGCCAAGACGTAGGCCGTGAGTACCAAGAACATCATCAGCCCCGCATCCAGCGGCTTGCGCGTCTTGACCGCGATGGCGAAGCCACCGAGAGCCAACAGACCGCAGAGCACCGTCAGGATTCCAGCCAGATACTTCATTCGAATCTCCCTATCTTCGTCTCTTTGAACGGTGAACGGGTGGTGCCTGGGAACCAGAGCACGCGCGGCGCGCTCTTGAACGTCAGCGTCCCGTCGCGCTTGCAGATCGGGCACGTCGCGGGCTGATTGCGATCGTCAGCCTTGCGCCGTTCCTCCCAGACGTGCCCGAGGCAGCATTTGTAGTCGTAGATGGGCACGCCGATCAGTCTCCCATGAGGATGTAGCGCAGCCAGCACTCGATACACTCGTTCTCGATCGGATCGACGTTGAGATATCCGGCCAGATCACGCTTGAGCCAGCATTCATGCTCTACGAGCGGCGGACAGAGGTCGGTTTCCATGCTGCCGAGCATCGTAGCCATCTCCACAAGCCGATCGAACGGCATCTCTACGCGCAACTCGTCCATTTGGCCTCCTCAAAGGGGTGTTGTGACCACTATAGCCGAGAAAAGGAGCGAAGTCAAGCCTTTTTCTTGACTTTTTTCACGCCCATGGTGTATAATCCGGGTCGTGATATTCCTCCCCGCCACTAGACCGTGGGCTATCGAACCGGTGATGGCCGCGCTGAACGCCTCGGATATTCCGAAAGAGGCGTATCTGCTGCTGGATGCCCCAGGCTGCGGTGGATGGTACGACGCTTTCGTGGACTCTGGGTGGCAGATCAAGATGATGGCGACGGGGAATCCCGAGCCTCCGGAGGACTACATCGAGCGCCGCACCCGCCACCTGGCGATGCGGCGGCTCTCTCAAGGTCTCACGCGCCAGTTCGGACGGGTGCTGTACCTCGAAGACGACACATTGGTGCCTCCCGAGACGTGGGGACCACTGAATCGACTGCTCGATCTGGGATACCTCGCTGCATCCGGCGTTCAGCGTGGACGGCGACAGTGCCGTGCTTGCGGCATCTGGCGTGCGGACTACGATAACAGGATACTCGACCCGTTCGAGCCGGAGGGGATTACGGAGGCCGACGCCGTGGGGCACTACTGCCTCTTGACGTACGGTAACGTGTATGCTAATCTACCCATAGACCCAGGACCGGGGGAGCCGGTTGACGCGGCACACACGCGCCACATGGCTCCGATCGCGGTCGATACGGCGGTCTGGTGTGGGCACCTACTGGAATCCGGCGAGATCATCAGATAGGGAGCGTGGATCGATGGGTTGGAGCATCGGCGAGGATGACGGTCGCGACATTGGCTATGGTGTGCCAGCGACATGCGACTATCCAGGCTGTACTGAGAAAATCGACAGAGGCCTGTCATACGTCTGCGGTGGTGAGCCGTATGGTGGCGATGAGGGATGCGGGCTGTTCTTCTGTGAGGACCACCTCGGATGGGGTGAGTCCGGCAGACAGCTATGCGAACGCTGCATCGACGGCGAGGAACCATTCGAGCCGTCACCCGATGTGCCAGAATGGCTTGAGTACAAGCTGAACGACCTGAGTTGGCAGGAGTGGCGTGACGAACACCCAGAACAGGTCGTAGCGATGAAAGCCGCGCTCGGTGGCTAACGTCGATCTATCGATCCTGATCTGCTCACTGCACGATCGGCAGATGCAGCGCAATCGGTTGATGAGTCTGATCGCACAGCAGCCCCCTGATCTGCTCGATCGGTGTCAGGTCTTGGTGGACATCGACAATGGTCAGATCAGCGTGGGTGCGAAACGCAATCGGCTACTCGACGCTTCGATAGGAACGTACGTCGTCTTCATCGACGATGACGACACCATCACAGAGAACTACCTGGGGGAGATTTTCACCGGGATC
>Ga0172381_10007382_pt1 | contig 10887 bp, 20 predicted proteins | sample Leawel6488metaG_FD_119754 | JGI IMG/M metagenome (GOLD analysis project Ga0172381, IMG submission 119754) | Leachate microbial communities from a municipal landfill in Southern Ontario, Canada - Leachate well 64-88 metaG | ecosystem: Engineered > Solid waste > Landfill > Unclassified | place... | reverse complement strand
TTAAGGATTGAATGGCGGAAATAGGAAGTCGAGAAATAATACCGGCAAAAATCATAACCGAAGTACCGTTACCAATACCAAATTCATTAATAAGTTCACCTAAGAAAATCATAATCATAGTACCAGCCAACATACTAGCTATCATAGCCAAAATAGTTAAAGGAGAAAGAACGGTAATAATATTTTGAGAACGTAAAATGGTATACATACCAAAAGCATTAATAATAGCAAAAGGAATAGTAGCAATTCGGGTATATTGATTAATTTTAGCTCGACCATATTCCCCTTCTTTTTGAAGAGCTTCAATTTGAGGTACAATCAAAGCTAAAAGCTGCATCATAACTGAAGCATTGATATAAGGATTTAAACCTAAAGCAGCAATAGAAAAATTAGCTAAAGTACCTCCAGAAAAAATATCTAACAAAGAGAGAAGTTGATTTTGGGCAAAAAATTGTTTGAGAAGAGCTAAATTAACACCAGGAACTGGGATATGAACAATAAGGCGAAAAAGAATTAAAATACCTAACGTAAAAAACAATTTCTTTCTAAATAGAGGTGTTTTTAAACCATCAATATAAAGTAAAAGAGTCTTAGCAAACTGATTCATTAATCTATGTTACCACCCGCGGCAATAATTTTTTTAGATGCAACTGCAGAAACCAAAAGACCTTTAATTTTTAAAGCTTTAGTAATTTCACCAGCTGATAAAATTTTGACGGTAGCATTTAATCTTTTGAAAGATATTTTAGTTTTTTGGGATAAAGAATTTAGATCAACCAAATCATTGACTTTAAACCATTTGTCTAATTGAGACAGAGTAAAAGTAATAACATTTTTTTGATTACTAAGACGATTTTTACCTCGTAAAAAAGGTAATCTTTTAATCCAAGATTTTTTGATTTTAGTACCATCAAAAGTTAATTTTGTTTTACCACGAGCTTTATCACCTTTGGCACCACGACCACTAGTGTGACCACCAAGACCAGAACCAATACCACGACCACAACGTCGACCTGGTTTAGTAGTAATTTTGGTTAATTGGGTTAAAATTTCCATATTATTTTTGAAGTAAATTTAAAGCTTTAAGAGTAGCCCAAACATTAATAGATTTGTTTCTAGATCCGATAATTTTACTAACAACATCTTTAATTCCACCAAGTTCAACAACGGCTCGAACAGGACCCCCAGCAATAAGACCGCTTCCAGCTTTACCTGGACGCATAAGAACAATACCTCCTTTGAATTTTAATTGAATTGAATTAGAAATAGTTCCATTAATAGTAGAAACTTCAATAAGAGATTTTTGAGCTTTTTTAATACCTTTTTGAATAGCATCAGCGACACTCTTAGCTTTACCTAAACCAACACCAACACGAGATTTTTTATCACCAGAAACAACCAAAGCAGTAAAATGAATTTGATTACCACCTTTGGTTTTTTTAGATACACGTTTGATTTGAATAACTTTGTCAGTAAATTCACTGACTGGTTTTTCATATCTTTCGTTTTTTCGATTTTGATTATTATTATTGTAAGCCATATTTAAAATTTTAAACCTCCATCTCGAGCACCATCGGCAAGAGCCTTAACTCGTCCATGATAACGATAAAGTCCTCGATCAAATCTAATTTTAATAATTTTTTTAGACAAGGCAATTTTAGCAATAGCTTTACCGACATTAGTAGCTTTTTCCGATTTAGTTCCTTTTATATCTTTAATAACTTTAGTTGAAGATGATGCTAAAGTTTTCCCATGTTTATCGTCAATTATTTGAGCCCAAATATGTTGATTACTACGAAAAACAGACAATCTAGGAATACCTAAATTTTGAGAAATTTGATTTCGAACTCGACGTAAACGTCTAATTTTTGGATTATGTTGAATCATATTTTTTAGGCTTTAGCCTTTTTACCAGCTTTAAGTTTAATAAATTCGTTAGCATAACGAATACCTTTACCTTTGTATGGTTCAGGTGGTCTGATTTTACGGATATTGCTGGCAATTTGACCAACTATCATTTTATCAGCACCAGTAATAACTATTTTTGTTTCTTCTGGAACTTGAAATTCTACCCCAACAGGTACAGTAATATCAACTGGATGAATAAAACCAACATTTAATTTTAAATTATTACCATTCAATGAAGCTTTATAACCAGTGCCTTTTATTTCTAATTCTTTTTTCCAATGATTTTGAACTCCTTGAACCATATTATTAATATGAGCTCGAGTAGCACCATGACAAGCTTTTACCTTTTTTTCTTCAGAAATACGACTAACAATAACCTTATCGTCTTTAACTTCAACATTTATTTTTAAAGGAACAGTTAAATTTAAAGTACCTTTTGGACCAGCAACAGTAACCATTTTTTTATCAATAGTGACGGTAACTCCAGTTGGAATAGTTATTAATTGTTTTCCAATTCTTGACATAGTTTTAATAAATTTCAGCAATAATTTCACCACCAAGACCTTTAACATGTGCCTCTTTTTGAGATATAACACCAGTTGAGGTGGAAATAATAATTAATGATTGGCGAGTTTTTCCCCATGGTAAGGACGAATTTTTTTCATAAACACGTCGACCTGGTTTTGAAAAAATTTTAACTTCAGTAATTTTTGGTTGATTATTTTGATAAATAAGATCAAGAGTTATTTCTCTTTTAACTTCATCTGTAACTGAATAACCAGCGATATAACCATATCTTTTTAAAAGATCAGCTATACTGATACAAAAATTGGAAGCTGGAGCGACCATTTTTTTCTTACCAGCACGATAAGCATTTTTAATTCTAATTAAAAAATCAATAGAGAATGATTGCAACATAATTTTATTACCAGCTAGACTTTTTAACACCTGGAAGCATACCCTGATGAGCAAGCTTACGAAAGCAAAGTCGACAAATGCCGAATAAACGAATAAATCCTCGTGGACGACCACAAATAGCGCATCGATTGTGATGTCGAACGCTGTATTTTAATTTTTTTTGTTCTCGAACTATTTTTGCTGTGGTAGCCATATTTATTTTTCAAAAGGAAAACCTAGAGTCGATAATAACATTTTTGCTTCATCTTTTGAAGTGGCATTAATATTTAAAGTAATTTGTACTGATCGAATTTTATTAATCTTATCTAAATTTATTTCAGGAAATAAAGTTTGATCTTTGATGGTTAAATTATAATTACCAGCATCATCAAAAGCATTAACACTCATACCTTTAAAATCACGAAGACGAGGTAAAATAAGATTAAAAAGTTTTTCAACAAAATTATACATACGAACACCACGAAGAGTAACCTTGAGAGCTAATGGATCATTTTGACGAATTTTAAAAGATGAAACGGCTTTTTTTGCTTTACAAAGTTGTGGTTTTTGACCAGCAATAGCAGTAATTTCTTCAATAGCAGTATTAAGTGATTCTTGACTTTCACGAGCCTCAGCAACACGATAATTAATAACAATCTTTGAAAGATGAGGTAAAGAAAATATATTTCTTTTTTTACCTAATTTTTCAATTAAGTTTTCTTTAATAGTAGTTTCTATAATATTTTTAAGCATAATTATTTTTTACCGCCCGAGACGGATCCGTTTTTAACGGAAGCAATTATAACGGCTTGGCATTTTTTACAAATTCGATATTTTTCACCAGACTTATCAATTTTATAACCAACTCGAGTAGTTTTTTTACATTCTGGACAAATTAGCATAACTTTAGAAATGTAAATTGCTCTTTCTTTTTCAACAATACTACCTTGATGACCTTGGGTTGGTTTTACGTGTTTTTTAAAGATATTTAAATCTTTAACTACCACACTAGATTTTTTAGGAAAACTTTTAACAACAACACCTTCACGACCTTTGTCTTTGCCAATTAAAACTTTTACTTTATCACCTTTTAAAATTTTCATATTAGTAAACCTCCTGAGCCATGGAAGCAATTTTATTGAATCCTAAATCTTTAATTTCACGAGCAATTGGTCCAAAGATACGAGTACCTCGGGGATTGTTTTGAGAATCGATAATAACACCAGCATTATCGCTAAAACGAATATAAGAACCATCAGTTCGACCAAATTCTTTTCTAGTACGAACAATTACCATTTTGACTTTCTCTTTTTTCTTAACTAAACCGTTTGGAATGGCATCTTTAACAACAGCTAAAACAATATCACCAATAGTACCTTTCTTGTGAAAATGACCTTTATAGACATGAATGACTTGAACGCTTTTAGCGCCGCAATTGTCAGCTGATTTTATAATACTTCTAAGTTGAACCATTGTTAGATAGATTTTTTAATAATTTCGACAGAAGTAAATCTTTTTAATTTACTAAGAGGTCGAGTTTCTCTAACTTTGATAATATCACCTGTTTTAGCAGATAAATTATTGTCAGAATAAATTTTTTTGTGTTTAGTAACAATCTTTTGATATTTTGGATGACGACTAGTGTATTCCAAAGAAATAACGATAGTATTGGACATTTTGTCAGAGACAACTTGTCCAGTAAATGTTTTACCGTTATTATTAATAATAGTTTTATTTTTCATTAGTGCTTTCGTTTAAAAGAGTAAGAATTAGGGAAATTTGTTTCCTAATTTTTTTAAAAACAGAAGTATCCTTTTGATTGCCAGTGGCACTTTTGGCATTAAATTCAATTAGATTTTTACGTAAATCAAGTAAATTTTTTTTAAGTTCTACTGGACTCTTTTGTCTGTAGGAAATTTTATCAGTTTTTTTCATAAAATCCACTCTTATTTTTTGCTAACAATTTTGCAAATAACTGGTAACTTGGCAGCGGCTAATTTTAAAGCTAATTTAGAATCAGCTTCATTGACACCAGAAACTTCAAAGATAACACGTCCAGGCTTAATAACAGCAACATAACCTTTAACATCGCCCTTACCGGCACCCATAGTACCTGTTCCCTTTTCAGTAATTGGTTTATCTGGAAAAATACGAATCCACATACGACCATTTCTTTTAGTAGCATGAGCAATAGCACGTCTGGCAGATTCAAGTTGATTAGCAGTAATCCAACCACATTCAAGACTTTTAAGACCATATTCACCAAAAGTAACTAAGTTACCTTTAGAATTACCTCTCATCTTGCCGCGAAATTGTTTTCTGTATTTAGTACGACTAGGTTGTAACATAATTAGATTAAACAAAGATAAACTTTAACACCGATATATCCAGATCTGGTTAAAGATGGACATTCGAAATAATCAATTTTTGATCTGATAGTACTTAAAGGAATTTTACCTTCAGAGAATTTTTCTCGACGACCGATTTCAGCACCATTAATACGTCCTGAAAGAACTACTTTAATACCTTTAGCACCAGAAGACATAGATCTTTCAATGGCTGATAAAATAATACGACGATAAGGCATACGTTTAGTAAGTTGATAAGCAATTTTTTCAGCAACTAATTTTGCCGAAAGATCGGCATGTTTAAATTCTTCAACTTGAATTTCGACTGATTGTTTACCACTGGCTTTAGTAAGTAGTTTTTGAATTTCTTTTTTAATAACTTCTAATTCTTTACCACCACGACCAATAACTAATCCTGGTCTAGCAACTACAATAATAATTTTTATTCTTTTAACTGATCTTTCAATTTGAAGACTAACGACACCAGCAGAATAAAGTTTCTTTTGTAAAAAGTCACGAATATTTTTATCTTCTAAAAGATAAATTGGATATTTTCTGGCATTGGCAAACCAACTAGATTGCCACTCTGGACTGTTTTTGACAGTTTCCAATCTAAAACCAATAGGATTAACTTTTTGACCCATATTATTTTTGAACTCCTTTAATAATTACGACAAGTCGACTATGACGCTTTTGAATTAAACCACGGGCGAAATGGGATCCATGAGATTTGTCCATACGCTTAATTTTTAAAGCTTCGTCGGCTTTGATAGTATCAAATTTTAATGAATTAGTATCTAAGTTAAAATTATTTTTAGCATCAGCAATAACATTTTTTAGAGCTTGAACTAAAATTCGAGCAGCTTTAGTGTTGATAAATTTAATACGATTTAAAGCTTCATTTGGAGTAAATTTACGAACCTCATCAACCATAAGTCGGAGTTTTCGAGGAGAAATTTGAATATTTTTATTAACATATTTAGCGGTTTTAAAAACAGTTTCAATTTTTTCCTCAGATTTAACTTCAACTGGTTTTTCTTTAACCTTACTGAGATTTTTTTTCTCAATTGGAGTTTTAATAATAGTTTTTTTAATAATTTGAGCCATATTTTTTTACGTTTTTTCAATAACTCTTTTAACCACACGACCATGACCTTTAAAGGTACGACTAGGAGAAAATTCACCTAAATTATGACCAACCATGTCTTCAGTAATGTAAACACTAATGAATTTTTTACCATTGTGAACATCAAAAGTACGACCAATAAATTCAGGCGCAATAGAACTACGTCGAGCGTAGGTTTTAATAACTTGATTACCACCTTTGGCAATCTTGTCTAATATGTTTTGGTCGATATATGGACCTTTTTTAGAGCTTCTAGACATTAGGTTCTGTGCTTAATGATTAATTTATTAGAGACTTTTTTACGTTTTCTGGTTTTTTTGAAAGCTGATTTACCCCATGGTGTTTTTGGATTCATACCGATAGAACTACGACCTTCACCACCTCCATGTGGATGTGAATGAGGATTTTGAGCCACACCTCGGACAGTTGGTCTAATACCTCGATGACGAGATTGACCAGCTTTAGTTAATTTTTGATTTGAATGATTAGAATTACAAACTTGACCAATAGTAGCTGTTGAATCAGAATTAAAAATACGAATCTCACCAGAAGGAAGTTTAACAACAGCTTTTTTACCATCAATACTTTGAATATAAGCGGCAGAACCAGCACTTTTTACTAGTTGAGCTGGTTTACCTTTTTGAAAACTAAGAGCATGAATAGGAACACCAACTGGAATATTTTTTAAAGATAAACAATTACCATCTTTAATAGGAGCATTTTCACTAGAAATAATAATATCGTCAACTTTTAAATTAGTAGTAGCTAAAATATAAGATTTAGAACCATTTTCATAGGAAAGTAAGGCAATATCTGCAGTACGATTAGGATCATATTCAATACTAACTACTTTAGCTTTGATATCAAATTGTTTTCTAAACCAATCAATTTCTCTAAGGTAACGTTTTTCTTCGCCACCACGATGACGAATAGAAACATGTCCTTGAGAATCACGACCACTGATTTTCTTTTTGATAGTTAATAAAGATTTAAGTGCCATATTTATTTAGTATTAAGTTTAAGTAATTCTATTTTAGTATTTTTAGGAACTGTAATAATAGCTTTTTTACGATCGGATTTTTTAATTGGTTTACGTTTTTTCCAATCAGTTTTATTTTTACCTTTTAAAATTACAGTATTAACAGCAAGTGGTTTAATTCCAAAAACAATTTTAAAAGCGGCTTCAATCTGACCTTTGGTGGTATTTGGACTAACCCAAAAAGCATATTTATCTTGAGTCTGTTGACTAGCAAGAGCCTTTTCAGTGACGATTGGTTTTAAAATAGTAATATTTTGGATCATATTTATTTAAATTGATTGATAGCTTTTTGGCTAAAGATTAGATAATTTTGATTTGATAAATCATAAACATTAAGAGATTTTAAAGAAAGTAATTTAATGTTTTTATTATTACCAAAAGCTCGTTTAACAGGTATTAATGTCTTAGTAGTAATAATCCCAATTTTTCGACTTTTTGATAATACTTCATCAGCAGCTTTAAGTCCAGTAATAAGTTGGATTCCAGCTTTAGTTTTAGGATTTAAATCTTTAAATTTATCAATGATAATAATTTTTTTATTGTTAGCAAATTTGGTTAAAATAGCATTAAGGGCTTGGGTTTTCATTTTTTTACCCATTTTAAGGGTATAATTTTGATGACCATCAGGACCAAGAGCACTACCACCACCAACAAAAATAGGAGCTTTACGAGAACCATGACGAGCATTACCAGTACCTTTTTGAGCCCAAACTTTTTTGGTAGTACCATTAACTTCAGATCTATTTTTGCATTTAGCAAAAGAAGATCTTTGATTGGCTAAATAAACACGAATAGCTTGAGCAATTAGGGTACTAGAAACATCGACATCAAAAATAGACTTTGGTAAGGTTATTTCGCCAACTTTTTCAGCTTTAATATTATAAATTTGAGATTTCATATTATGATATTTTTTTGATAGTAATCCAAGAATTAAAACTTCCAGGAACTGAACCTTTAATTAATACTTCATTGGTTTCGTGATTAATAGAAAAAATTTGAAGACCAGAAACAGTGGTAGTTTCAACACCAAAATGACCTGGCATTTTTTTACCTTTGACAACTTTTCCTGGAGTTTGAGCACCAATAGAACCTGGATGACGGACACGATTAGATGAACCTAATAAAGGTTGCTTTCTAAAACCATGACGTTTAACAACACCAGCAAAACCATGACCCTTAGAAACACCAACAATATCAACTAAATCACCATCATTAAAGACTGATTCAATAGTAATATCATTACCGACTTCGGGAATTTGATCAGAAGTTAATTTAAATTCTTGAAAAAAACGAGGTTTGATATCCAATTTAAGTTTGGCTATTTTACTACTAGTAGCTTTATCGATATGTTTTTTTGAATCAAAAGCAATTTGAACAGATTGATAACCGTCTTTTTCAATAGTTTTAATTTGAGTAACTTTAATAGGTTTAGCAATACATTTAGTAACGGCAATACGTTGACCGGTTGGAGTGTAAATGCTGGTCATTTGACCTTTTTTAACGGGAAATCCTGAAATCATAGTTACATTTTAATTTCTATTTCCACTCCAGATGGTAAATCCAAATGTTGAAGACTATCGACAGTGCGAAGACTTGTATTTGAAATATTGATAAGACGCTTGTGAGTTCGAACTTCGAAATGCTCACGAGCATTTTTATCAGTATGAGGACTGGTTAAAACAGTAATAGTTTTTTTTTCAGTAGGTAAAGGAATTGGTCCTTCAACTTGAGCACCAGCAGTAACCGCAGCCTCAACGATTTTAATGGCTGCTTCATCGATAATACGATGATCAAACGATTTTAATCTAATGCGGATGCGGCTACCTTTGCTCATAAATTATTTGGTAATTTCGGTAATAGCACCGGCACCAACGGTCAAACCACCTTCGCGAATAGCGAATCTTTGACCAGCTTGCATAGCAACCGGTTTTATTAACTTGATATTAACAGTGGCATTGTCGCCTGGCATAACCATTTCCATACCTTCTGGTAAAGTAAGATCACCAGTAACATCAGTGGTTCTAATGAATACTTGAGGACGGTAACCACTGAAAATTGGGGTATGACGACCACCTTCTTCTTTTTTGAGTAATAAAACTTCAGCTTTAAACTCGGTGTGAGGAGTAATTGCACCTGGTTTTGATAAAACTTGACCTCTTTCGATGTCATCTTTTTCAACTCCGCGGAGTAATAATCCAACATTATCACCAGCTTGACCTTGGTCTAAAAGCTTATGAAACATTTCAACACCAGTAACAACAGCTTTTCGAGTGTCTCTTAAACCAACAATTTCAATTTCATCATTGATTTTAACAATACCTTTTTCAATTCTACCAGTAGCAACGGTTCCTCGACCTTTGATTGAGAAAACATCTTCAATTGGCATTAAGAAAGGTTTGTCTAATTCACGAACAGGTTCAGGAATATAGGTATCAAGAGCTTCCATTAATTTCTTAATAGATTCAACACCATCAGCATCTCCATTGAGAGCTTTAAGAGCAGAACCTCGAATAATTGGAGTTTCTTCACCTGGGAAACCGTATTTGGTTAACAAATCACGAATTTCCATTTCGACGAGATCCAAGAATTCTGGGTCTTCGACTAAATCACATTTGTTTAAGAAAACAACGAGAGATGGAACGTTAACTTGTTTAGCTAAAAGAACGTGTTCTCTGGTTTGAGGCATAGGACCATCTGGTGCAGAAACGACCAAAATAGCTCCATCCATTTGAGCAGCACCAGTAATCATGTTTTTAACATAATCAGCATGTCCTGGACAATCGATATGGGCATAATGTCTGGCTTCAGTCTCATATTCAATATGAGAAATAGCAATAGTAACGATTTTGGAAGCATCACGAACTGTACCACCTTTAGCGATATCAGCATAAGATTTAGAACTTCCTTGAATTTTAGAAATAGCGGCTGTTAAGGTTGTTTTACCATGATCAACGTGACCAATGGTACCGACATTAACATGTGGTTTATTTCTTTTATAAGTATCTGCCATGTTTTCTCCTTTTTTATTTTTATTTATTGTCTTTGTTAAGACTAAATTTGTAATTAATAATATTTTAGAATAAAACGCTTTAAGATTGTATCAGCTAGTTTCCAGCTTTGCAATAATTACGTTTGAATTATTTAGAATTGGTTTTAGTAGTTAGGTTTTCTTGGATATCACGAGGAACTGGGTCGTAATGACTTGGTTCCATGTAAAAAGAGCCTCTACCTTGGGTTAAACTTCTGATAATAGTGGCATAACCTCTAACAGCTTCTAAAGGAATAAAAGCATTAATAGTGGTGAAATTACCTGATTCAGTAGTGCCACTAATTTGACCACGTCTTGAAGATAAATCACCAATAACTGAACCTAAAAACTCTGATGGAGTATTAACTTCAAACTTCATAATAGGTTCCAAAACTAATGGTTTAGCGGCAACAAAGGCATCTTTAATAGCATAAGCACCGGCAAGTTTGAAAGCCATTTCAGATGAATCAACTTCATGGTAAGTACCATCGTAAACAGTAATTTTAATATCAGTAGCAGGATAACCAGCAATAATACCCTT
>Ga0172381_10007381_pt1 | contig 10889 bp, 12 predicted proteins | sample Leawel6488metaG_FD_119754 | JGI IMG/M metagenome (GOLD analysis project Ga0172381, IMG submission 119754) | Leachate microbial communities from a municipal landfill in Southern Ontario, Canada - Leachate well 64-88 metaG | ecosystem: Engineered > Solid waste > Landfill > Unclassified | place... | reverse complement strand
TCGAACCCGCGACCTTCCGCGTGACAGGCGGACGCTCTAACCAGCTGAGCTACACCCCCATATCTAGAACGGCGGCAAAACAGTATCGCAGCTATGCAGTATTGACAACGAAATACGCAGGAATCGCCATCTGCATTCCGCACTACTGAATATAGAGAAGTGGATTCTTTTTCACGCCTTTGAGCTGCACCTCAAAGTGCACATGAATACCTGTAGGACCATATACGAGTCCCGTAGCACCCATATCTGCGATCTTCTGACCGCGCTGCACATAATCTCCTTTCGAGACATTCAGTTCTTTGTTGTGGGCATATAAAGTCACCAGATCGTTGCCATGATCTATGGTAATAACATTGCCATAGCCGCCATTCCATCCGTATTCGGCACGGATAACCCTTCCAGCTTCCGCTGCGTATACCGGTCCGCCGCCTTTATCCTGCAAATCCAGCGCATAGTGCCCACCATGATAGTACTGTGTGATAAAGCAATCATCGCTGCATGGCTTTTGCAGAACACCCACGGTCGGGCTCGGAGTGAAGGATGGTGGAGCCGGCGGCGGGGGCGGCGAAGTATCCTGCTGGGATGGTTGCGGTTGTGGCTGTGGTTGTGGTGTCGGCTGTTGCGCCACCTGCGTTGGCGGTGACTGCACAATAGGCTCTCCTTCGGGAACAATAAGTTCCTGGCCCGCCATGATGAATCCCCCCTGAATTCTGTTCTGGTCGGTAATACGCTGTACGGGCACACTATACATTTCCGCGATGCCCAACAGCGTCTGCCCGCGCTTGACTGTATGCAGTACGCCATCCACAGGCAAGATGAGCAACTCCTGGCCAGGATGAATGGATTGGCCTTCTCCAATATTGTTGGCCCAGGCAATGGTCTCTTTGCTAATGCCATACAAATTAGCAAGCCGTTCCAGACTCTCGCCGTCTTTTACCGTGTGGTACGAACCTTCGGCATACGCACGACGCGCGCCCTGCTGCGTGAGCGACGATGACTTCATCAGAAATCCTTCTTCTACAAGGAGGAACTGAGAAGAGGGACCATTCTCTGCCGGCGGTGCCAGCGCCGCTTTGGGCACATACGGAGGCATCAGCGTGCTCAGAGCAAAAACACCGAAACACAGCGCCTGCACGCGCAGTGACAGCCAATGGTGTATAGGCTCATGAGAAGAATTCACGAGGGGCTAGGTTACACGACAGAAACATGCATCGCTTCCAAAATCGCCTTCATATCTGCATACCGCTCCCTGGAATGGAACAGGACAATAATGTACTGGCGACCGTTCTGCTCAATGAGAGACACGAGACACTGGCCCGCATTATCTGTGGTACCAGTTTTTCCGGCAACCACGGGTGATGATGCAGCATGGAGAAGCGCATGCGTGTGGTTTAGTGCCAATTCGGTACCCTCCAGGCTGTACACTCGCTGCCACCTGCGACCCATTCGCTTGGCAATATCGGGCTGCCGCAGAATGAACGATGTGAGCACCGCGGTATCCCGTGGCGTGGAGTACTGCGCCACACTATCTAATCCTGCGGGATTCGCGTACGACGTGTTTGTCATGCCCAGCTGCGTCGCCCTTGCATTCATGGCGTCTACGAACGCTGGAACAGAACCGCTGTGGTATTCCGCCAATACAACAGCCGCATCATTTGCGGAGGAAATTAAGAGCGCGGAAAGCAAGTCGCCAACCCGAAACCGCTCGCCGGAAGGCAGGTGCACTTTGTTCCCTACGATGTCTTCTATCCCCTGTGGAATAACGACGATTTCATCCATATCGTGATTCTCCACGATGAGCAACGCTGTCATGAGTTTGGTGATGCTCGCCATCGATCGGCGCACCCGCCCATCGCGCTCGTACACAACCTGTCCGCTGCGCGCGTCCATCAACAGTACTCCCGATGCAGAGAGCCTCCCTGCAAGCGCCACGGGCGGCGAAGGCGGAGCGATAGCCAATTGCCCTATCCCATTGGGAATGCCGACACGGGCACCGATGGGTACCATGCCGATCAGCAGGACCGAAAGGAGTGATGCGTACATCATGGATAGCATACGGCTATGCGCAATTACAGGGAAGCTCTCCGGGTGTTTTCATGGGGCGCGATGGCCTCAACCGTCAAGGGAAGCAGGATGACAAACGCCTATGCGCATTGCGGAACATATGTGAACGCCACAGCCTCTTCATTTGTATACCACTCGATCCACCAGCCGAAGATCAATGTATTCCTCTACTGCTTCTATTCCGATCGTCTGCAGGAAGAGGCGGTAACGTAAAATGTGTTCTTCCACAGATGTGCGCGTATCGCACCAGAGCGATATACGCTTTTCAGAAGAGCCTTCCTGCACAAGCAAATGGAATTCCTGACCGCGCATGTACACGCTGCGCAGCACAGTTGTGTGTCCAAACTGCGTTTCCAACGCGCGTTCGGTTGCCTGCATACGCTCTAGGAATGGCGGCGGTAACAGATGGTCGCCAGGTACGGGCCGCGCGCCCCAATCCACGATGCGCAATTCGGGTAGATCATTGGCTTCCTGCGGTGTTGCTGTCTGCACGTACCAACCCTGCGCACTCATGAAATTGCTCCATGCGCCCGATGCCGTCACTGGCTCACGTTGCTCCTCATCCGGACTCACAATGGTAATGCGCGCAACAAGAGGTTCTAACTGCGGTGTAACGCGCAACGTATCCGGATATGCTTTTTCCACTTGCACCAAGGTGATATCCGGCATCCGGGATTTGAGCAACTGATATACCTCCAGGCGGGAAACGAAGAACGGATGGCGACCGAAGAGCGGCGCCAGAGCAGTTTGCACTTGCCCGATATCCAGGCGGGGATCCGTGCGCACAACACTGATTTCGTGCACCCGAACAACAGGCGAGAAGAGTAAGTACGCGAACACCACGACACCTGCAGCACATATTCCAACCAGCATCCAACGCAGCAAATAGACACGCATGGAGGATGCAGTACTGCGTACGCGACTCCACCATCTCAGAAATTTCTGGCGCCTAAATTGTGCGTGCTTGCCGCGCCGCCGTGCGACGAGAGCGCGCATTTGCTTGGAAACAGGCCGATTGTACCGGCGCGGCAAGCGCCGGGCAGACTTGAGTGGCACATCACCTATCCTAATACGGAATGAGTACACTGACGATGATTGAGTTTGCGCCACACTCCATACACAATACAGTGTGTCCCTATGCGCCTGGCATTCATCGCCGACTGGCTGCCGACATACGCTGGCGCTGAACGCGTTATTGCACAGTGGTGTTCGCTGTGGCCGGATGCGCCGCTCTTCACCACAGTCGCACAACACGGAAAGCTGGGACCGCTGGATCGCGCGGATATCCGTGCGAGCGCTCTGCAACGCTGGTATCGCATCTTGGGCAACCACAAACTACTGCTGCCATGGATGCCCAGAGCTATCGAACGCATCGACCTGCGCGGTTACGATATTGTTCTGAGTTCGTCACACGCCGTAGCCAAAGGTGTCATACCGCCCAGCACGGCAATACACATATGCTACTGCCACACACCCATGCGTTACGCGTGGGAAATGGAGGAACAGTACCTGCAGGACTTTCGTGTACCGGCATTGCTTCGCAAAACCGTGCGCAGACGCCTCACGGCTCTGCGGCGATGGGACATGACAACAGCCAAACGTACGGATGTTTTCATCGCCAATTCTTCTACAACACAGGAACGTATTGCGCGCACATATGCACGGGAAAGCACCGTAATACACCCTCCCGTGGACGACCATTTCTTCGAAGCACCACTGCACCACGGCAAACGCACATCGTACCTCGCCGTGGGACGTCTGGTGCCATACAAGCGCTTTGACCTGCTCATTCAGGCGGCGAATGCCTTCGGATTTCCGCTCGATATCGCCGGCACGGGACAGGATGAACAGCGCCTGCGTTCGCTGGCAGGTCCGACGGTACGCATGCTGGGGTACGTGCCGGAAGAACAGCTATCCGCCCTGTATGCCCAGGCGCGGGCTCTACTCTTTCCGCCATTCGAAGATGCCGGTGTGGTACCGTTGGAAGCGCAAGCATGCGGCACACCCGTGATCGCATACGGGCAAGGGGGAGCGCTGGATACGGTTTTAGACGGGGTGACCGGTCTCTTCTTTGCACAACAAACCATCCGGAGCCTGTATAATGCCCTGCAGCGGTTCGATACACTCCATTTTGATCCTGAACAGATACGAGCGCATGCACAGCAATTCAGCGGCGAGCTATTCCGAGGACGCATGCGCGCAATGGTGGATGAAATTTGGCAGACCAAATTGGCAAATGAGCATGCCGGGGAATTCGGGCACTGAGCACTTCGCCCTTTTACTCCCGCACATCCATTTCATCTTCTATGTCACCTACCAACTCTTCCAGCACATCTTCCAGTGTCACGATTCCTATCGTATGCCCATTGTCCTGCACCACAGCCAGATGCCTTTTTTTATCCCGGAAAAGGCAGAGGAGTGCGTCGGCATTCTCCGATGCATCCACGATGAGGCACGGCTGGATAATGGTTGCGACATGCATATCGCCTTTGCCTTCGATCATAGACTGCAGGATGTCGTAGCTCATGACGACACCCTCGATGTCGTGAATGGCATTACCGAATACCGGGAAACGCGAGTGATTCTCGCGGAATACCTTTTTGGCCGCTTGGCTGATTGTCTCGTTCTTATGCACACTGATAATATCTTTGAGCGGCGTCATGATATCCTGCGCGGTCTTGTCGTTGAGAATGAACGCACGATGCACCAGCTGGCTTTCGTCGCTTTCGATGTGTCCTGCACGACGCCCCAGATTTACCAGGGAACGGATTTGCTGCTCCGTGCCGATCTTACGTTCTCCACGCTTAAAAAGTCGGGTGAACTGTTCCAGGAGCCAGATAACCGGGAACATGAGCACCATAAGGTAGGACACAGCAAGAGAAACAGGTATGGCGAGGCGTTGGCTGTAATGGATACCAATGCTCTTGGGCAAAATTTCCGCAAAGAGGATGATCCCAAATGTAAGAGCTGTTGTAACAACCGCCAGTATCGCATCACCATAGAGCCGAATGGTGACGCTGCCAACGAGCATGGATCCGGCGATGTTCACGGCATTGTTGAGCACGACGATGGTATTGACTGCCCGTTCCAATGATCCGTGGATATGCGCAAGCATGTTCGCCCCCTTCCGGCCTTCCTGCACAAAAGCAGCAACTTCCGGCTTCGTAATAGAGATGAGTACGGCTTCTGCACATGAGAAAATACCGGACAGCACCAGAATGCCTGCAATGAGCGCGACGAGCTCTAGCATCCGCTGTCTTCTGAATATGTACGTGGCTTCTGCGCCTGGACTTCGTCGTTCACGGGATGATGATAGCAGTATCTGGTAGAATTGGCATATGGAACGCAAGCAAAATTCCCATAAGGGCGATAATGGTGTAGTCGCAGTCATTGGAGGATCGCGCACAATGCACGGCGCTCCGCTCATGAGCGCACTGGCAGCAGAACGGAGCGGAGCAGACTTGGTGCATGTGCTCCTCCCAGCATGTCACCAGGAAGTCGCCAAGATGACGTCACTTAATTTCCAAGTGCATCCGTTTAGAGGAGAAAGCCTCGGCAGCGCCGATATCGAACCGATCTTGGAATTGCTCGCCACCATGGATTGTGCGGTACTGGGACCGGGTATTGAACACCACAACACGGAAAGCAAGAAAGCACTCCTGCAGATCGTGGATAGCGCCAGTTGCACACTCGTCTTAGACGCTGCGGCGCTCCAGCAGGAAACCCTGCAGCTCACGCGAGACAAAACCGTGGTACTCACGCCGCACCTTGGCGAATTGGAACGCATGGGCATTATGCCGGAAAGCGTCCAGGATGCTGCACGAGAGTACGGAGTCACCTTCCTGCTCAAAGGAACAGAGGACACCGTACTCACTCCCAATACCGATCCTGAACGCATCACGGGAGGCAACGCCGGTTTAACGACCGGCGGCACAGGGGACATCTTGGCAGGACTAACTGCCGGACTCATCTCACAGCATATGGAACCCCGGGCAGCATGTATCCTCGCCAGCAACGTTATAAAAAGCTGTGCCGATGTGCTGCTGGAGGAAAAAGGATTCGCCTACACCGCCTACGACATTATCGCTTGCCTGCCGCGCACATTGCATAACCTTTCACCAGCACATTGACGCATGGATGTGCCGTTTCGCATCTTCGAACCTTTTGCTGACCGGCTGCACGTTGCCATTTTCGGCAAGCAGGATTCTGCGCAACGTGTACCAGAGAATGGAATCGCATCACTTCAACAGGTACATGGGAATCGGTCGGTCGTGATCCGCGCCCCACAGGACCGAATACAACAGGCCGATGGCATGGCAACGGATGTAGTCGGCCTCACGCTCACGGTGCGATGGGCCGATTGCCAAAACTTCATCATCTTCGCACCGCAGGCCAACGTGATCGGCGTCGTCCATGCCGGTTGGCGCGGCCTGCTCGCAGGTGTACTGCAGAAACACTTTGCCATGCTCAAAAACGAATGGGGTATACGCCCTGCAGAAACCTGGGTTGGAGCAGGTCCTTCCCTGTGCACAGCATGCGCTGCATTCACCAATCCGCGCACCGAGCTTCCTGGCATGGATGCGCGGTTTTTCCATGGGCGCCATGTCGATCTCTACGGCATCGCTGATGCGCAGCTTGCGGCCATCGGCGTACCGGTACAGCACCGTGAACGTATGGAGGGTTGTCCATGTTGCCAAACACATCGCTACTGGAGCTACCGCGGCGGTGACCAGGACGCCGTACTGCAGGGAGCAACAAACATCCTGCTGTGCAGCCTCCTCCCTGCATAGCAATAACAACTATCCTTTACACGATGTAGAGTTTTCTTACATGCACATTCTGTTGGACACCTGTATTTTTGGCATCCGTTAGCTCTGCGTTTCAAGTTCAATCATTCGACAACCGCGTGCTCCATTCATACGATACATGTGTCTCAACGCCCCGTTAGTGCAGACACGTTTCTTCTCAATCAGCTTGTGAACGGGAGACTAAATCTTCGTTGGCTGCGGCCTTCGGATGCGGTCACCCACCTGACTTTCAGGGGACAAGCGCTGCTGCACGACGGTCGTTTGGACGTACCCCGCCATTGAGGTCTATCCTGCACCTGTGCCGCATATTGAAGAGCGCATCCTGCAGGCCGACTCCCTCCTTGCACCCTACGCGGTAAAGCACGGCAATAGCCTTGGGCGCGCGTACGAGGAGCCCGGTGACGCAACACGTTTCCCATTCCAACGGGACAGGGGACGCATTGTGCATACGCAATCCTTCCGAAGGCTCAAGGGAAAGACACAGGTTTTTGTCGGCGGACAGAATGACCACCACCGCACGCGCCTGACACACACTCTGGAAGTTTCCGGCGTCAGCCGCGACATTGCGCGAACCTTGCGCCTGAACGAGGATCTGGCAGAGTGCATCGCGCTGGCGCACGATCTTGGCCACCCGCCGTTCGGTCATGCGGGTGAAGCTGCGCTGAATGGATGGATGCAGGGGCACGGTGCGTCCTTTGAACACAATACACAATCACACCGAATCCTCACGATCCTGGAAGAGCATTCATCCCATCACAAAGGGCTCAACGTGAATTACGAGATCTTGGATGGCCTGCTAAAACACCGCACACCTTTCGATGCTCCGCAGACCAAAACCCGTGATCGTTCGCCGTCACTGGAGGCACAAGTGGTGGACCTCGCGGATGAGATAGCGTACACCGCACACGACTGTGAAGACGGTCTGCGTGCGGCGCTCTTCACCGAGGACGCAGTGACAGACATTCCACTCGCCGCGCGTGCGCGGCAGCTGGCCGAACCGCGCGGTACATCGTTACGCGGTTCACTTATACATCTTCTGGTGCAGGACTTGTACATGGCAACAGAAGAGCAACTTGTGTCACAGCGTATTACTACACTGGACGCTGTGTATACCGCCAAAAATCCACTCATCACCTTCTCGGTATGCATGCGAAAAGAGTTGGATACGCTGCGCGAATTCCTGTGGAAGAACATGTACAACCATCCACATGTGCTACAGCACAATGAAACAGGAAAACAAACGGTATTAGCTCTCTGTGATGCGCTCCTCCTCCGCCCACCGCGGCAAGTGGCGATACTACAGAAACGCACGAGCGGTTCGCCTGCGGAAGCAGTGAAAGATTACGTCGCAGGCATGACGGATGCCTATGCCCAGACACAACTTACTTTGATGACAAGAACGTCTGCGGATCCACATGCTCACCGTTGACGATCGTTTCGAAGTGCAAATGCGGCCCCGTCGTCATGGAACCAGCACCTTTGCTCCCCGGCCGACCGCCGGAAAGTGCAATGGGATCACCCGCGCGCACCTGGTCACCCTCGGCAACGAGGAAGGATTCTGTGTGGCCATAGAGCGTTACTACACCCGCATGCCGCAAGATCATGTAGTTGTACCCATACCCGTTATCTGCCACTTTTTCCACTATGCCGTCTGCAGCGGCGCGCACTTCCGTACCCTGCAGCGCAGGAATATCGATGGCATGGTGCGGCATGCCGAATATCTGCTCGTACTCCTCATCCAGGAAACCCGCCGAGATACCGTAGATCGGTTCTATCGGCCATTGCAGTGCAATCGGTACACCGCTCACCGTGCCAGCAATGCGACCAGCCTGTGCTTCGGCTTCCCATAACTGGTGCAGCGATGCCAGCAGGTGTTGTTCCGTTGCACGCTGGTCACGCAGCAGAGCAATGAGTTCCTGCCTGCTCTGCAGTAGTTCTTCTACGATGTCTTGTTGCTCCGCCGTTTGCGCGATAGCGAGCGCGGATTCAATTGCGCGGAGCTGGTAACGCAGAATCTCTTCTTTACGTTCCAGCAAAGCGCGTTCTTGCCTCGACTGTTTCACCTCACGTTCCGCTTCCTGCATGGCGAGCACCGCATGTTCCTCCGGACCGCCCGCAGGGGCAGTCACAGATGCCTGCACTGAATACTGCTGTTGCTCGCCTCGTATCATATCCACTCCTCCCGCCCACAGAAAAACTCCCGCACCCACCGCGAGCGCCAGCAGCGCCGCACGGGGATTTGGAATGTGTATTTCTATAACCATCAGAATATTCTAGCAGAATATCGGCTTTGGAGCCACGGCATGGAACCTTATTTGACGAATTTCTCCGCGAATGCGGAGACCAGCTTACTGAAAAGCATATGGAATTCCTCCACACGATCTGGAATGGGTTCAAACGAATCCTCTTTGACGTAGAGACCCTGGTTAATTTCTATCTGCACGCCCGGTACCAGGAATGGCGGAATACGGCGTCGGTGGCAATGATGCCCCAGAATGTATTTCCCCGCGTAGGGAAAATTGATGCGCACCGAATAACCGCGGGCTTCAAAGAACTCCCGGAAAAATACGGTTTGCTCACGGGTACAAGTGGAGAAATTCATGTTCCCCACATTAATATCGGGGCGCGGTTCCCCGTTATCACGTTTGAGCTTGGGTCCTATCGGCAGGTACGAGTGGCCGTCGATCAGAAATTGGACCTTCGCCATGTGGTCATCGATCTTCTGATGATACGGATCATGGTATTTCTTGATGAGTGCGTCCGCCGTACTCTGTGTCGGCTCCCGTTTGTACACGCTTTTGCCATCCCACGTGGTATGAACAATCACGCCTTCCGCAGCCTGCTCATACTCGCGGGAAATGTCGTCCGGGGCACGATTCACATCCACGATCACGCGCGAAATAGGATTGGTCACCAGGTACGCGTCTTCGACGTTGAATATTTTGTCCGTGTAGAGATCTGTGTACTGCAGCAACTCCTCCTGAGAGAGCAACAAATCGTCCGTCACTTCTTCGGGTACTTGCGACCCGGCATGCGGAATGGAAACGAGAATCGGGCGGCAGCTACTCTCCGCGTTCATGCGTGGTGGAGAGGGAGTAGGTATCGGTAAAAAATCGACGAGCGGGCAGCACAATGGTTTCTTCCCCGCTGCGCAACACGACACTCGTGACTGTGAAGCGCTGCACGGTTCCGCTGATATCGGCAATGTGCACGTACTGGCCACTGTGTAATTCTTGACGCAATTGGTACACGGCAATGGCGTTTTCCAGAATTGGCCTTGCCGCAATCACCACACTCACAGCAAAGACAATGATGACAGCACTGATGGCAATCATGACATTCGTCGTCAGAAACGAGAGATTGATACCAAGGTGCTCCACGACAAGTTGCAGCACGAAGAGCAACACAACAATGTACACCACGCGCCCGGCAATCACTGCCAAACGCTCCTGCACTTTAAGCAAGGTCTGCTCTACGAACACCTGCAGAAATCTGGCCAACAGCATGCCGAAGACGATCATGAGTAACGCGGCAATCACCTGCGGAATAAAGCGTGTCACCACGGCCAGCGCGCTGGAAACCTGCTCTAAATTCAGTGTGTCGGCGGCAAAGATGAGCGTGATGAGTACACCTAGCCAAAAGAGGAGCAGGGCAACGATTTGCGAAACGCTCCTGTGAATGCCGACATTGTGCAAGAACTGCTGCAATGGCGTCTTCCCCGCAAGCTTATCAATGGCGAAGAACTCCATGAGACGCACCGCCAAGAAGTAGACACCGACCGAAATGAGCAGCCCGATGCCGATGATAACGACGGCTAGTACTGCTTCCGGGAAGATTTCGAGCGTCTTTTCCAATGTTTGACTCCAGGCTTCTGCAAGCATTGTCTGCAGTCGAGCAAAAATGGATTCCATGCGGTTCATCATAGCAAATTCCCATACAAACTACCAGCATGGCTGTTATTTCTACTCACCACTGGCGGCATCCTGCACCGCCTGAGCCACTACCTCAACCACCCGC
>Ga0172381_10007380_pt1 | contig 10889 bp, 7 predicted proteins | sample Leawel6488metaG_FD_119754 | JGI IMG/M metagenome (GOLD analysis project Ga0172381, IMG submission 119754) | Leachate microbial communities from a municipal landfill in Southern Ontario, Canada - Leachate well 64-88 metaG | ecosystem: Engineered > Solid waste > Landfill > Unclassified | place... | reverse complement strand
CCTTCAGACGTTCCAGGGTGAGTTTGTGACCAATTATCCGCTTTTAATGGCGGGGTTGACCATTACCGCCTTACCTATAATTGTAGTGTATTTATTGATGCAGAAGTATATCGTAAAGGGCGTTACCGCAGGAGCGGTCGTAGGGTAAAATGCAGCATAAAGCGCAAAGCATAAAACGTAAAGTTGCAGTGCAAAACTCAAAACTTTTGGTTTTAAGTTTAAGTTTTGCGCTTTGCGCTTTGAATTTTGCGCTGTCTTTCGCAGAAGAGCCGCCTACTTCCGGAGATTTGATTGTTAAGGCCTGGGCCGCGCACGGCAAGAAAGATGTGGAAGCAACTTTTAAATATACCCAGGAGATCATTGACTTATATGCACAGGAAGCAAACGAGCAGCAGGCGTCCTTAAAATCGCTGCCCAAGAGTAAAGATGAAATCAACGCGGTAGCCTCATTAAATAACGTGGCTACCGCGTATTTTATTCAGGGGGAATCATATCGCGATCAGGAAAAAATTGATCAGTCGGTAGAGGCCTTTAAGACGGTAGTTGATAAATACGGGTTTGCCCAGGCCTGGGACCCTCGCGGCTGGTATTGGCAGATCGCCAAGGCGGCAAAAGAAAGCATCATTAAACTAAAGCCGGAAATCTATCCCCAGGAAGCCGCGGAAATGGAAAAGGCCGCCAAACCAGTAAGTCAGTTGCCGACCAAGGTCGCGCTTTATGACCCCGGCAAGGAAGAGTTCGTTAATTATGAAAAATACGGGAAGTTCGAAAATGTCGGCACAAAGGATTATAAGTATGTGGTAACCGATCAGGAGGGGTTAAGTGCCGCGGTTGGCGAAGGGGTGTATCCTAATACCACCTCTTTGAGATGGGACCCCGAATACAAGAAGGCGCTGAAGGAAAAACGCCTGGAGGGCAATCATTGGGATTTTGTGCATTCCCCTGACCTGGAAGCGGCTTTCTTAAAGTGGGCAACCGCTCCGGAGCCCCCGGGAGTCAGGCTTTATTACACCGGGTTGATCCTGGAAAAGTCCGGCCTGACCGCCCAGGCGATAAAATGCTATTACGCAATTGTCGTGCATTTTCCGGGAAGCTATGGTTGGACCTATTGGCACACCCCCTGGTATGTCGGCCAGGCTGCGATATCAAAAATAAATTATCTCTTGCGCAAGAACCCCTCCCTGGGTTACCGGCTGGTAGATGCCGACATCAAAATCGTTAACGGCTATGACCACGATATTTCAAACGACGGGGTAATTACCAATCCCGGTAGATTCGTCAAGATCAGCGCCTGGGAGAAGCTTAAAAAGAAACTTTCCGCAGAGGCGCCTAAACCCAAACGGCAACTGGGTTCCGGAAAGGTCCACCTGGTCCAGTATGATAACCGGGAGTGGCAGTTGATCGTTGACGGAAAGCCTTATTTTGTCCGCGGGATCACCTATGCCCCGACAAAAGTAGGAGAGTCACCCGATAACGGCACCCTGACCAACTGGATGGAAAACGATTTCAACAAAAACGGCAAGATCGACGGGCCGTATGATTCTTTTGTCGATAAGAACGGCAATAACCGCCAGGATAAAGACGAACCGGCGGTGGGCGATTTCAAATTGATGCAGGAGATGGGGGTTAATACGATCCGCCAGTACCATCAACCTTCTGCGGTGAACAACGAGCTGTTGCGTGACCTTTATAAAAATTACGGTATTCGGGTGATCATGGGCGACTTTTTAGGCAAGTACGCCATCGGAAGCGGTGCGCCCTGGGATCCGGGGACCGATTACAATAACCAAGAACAGAAAGAGAAGATGCTGGAATCGGTAATCAAAATGGTTAATCAGTTCAAGGATGAACCCTATATATTGTTCTGGCTCTTGGGCAATGAGAATGTCTACGGTTATGGTTGTAACGCCGATAAGGAGCCGGACGCATTTTTTAAATTTGCCAATGAAGTGGCCTTAAAGATCAAAGAGATCGATCCGGAGCATCCCGTGGCGATCTGCAGCGGAGACGTGCTCTATCTGGATAAATACGCCAAGGATTGCCCGGATATCGATATTTTCGGCACCAACGCCTACCGCGGGGAAGAAGGTTTCGGATTGCTCTGGCGCCAGTTAAAGGAAGAGACGGATAAGCCGGTTTTTATTACCGAGTTCGGCTGCCCGGCCTACGCGCAGAATAAGCCTTTAGAGACAGCAGAGGCCTTACAGGCGCAGTATCACCAGGGGGCCTGGGAGGATATTGAAGGCAACGCGGCATTCAGGGACGGGGAAGGTAATTCCATCGGCGGTGTAGTTTTTGAGTGGGCGGATGAATGGTGGAAGGCTTATGAACCATTCGTCCATGATACCAAGGGGCTCTTTACCGGTCCTTTTCCCGACGGATACATGCACGAGGAGTGGCTGGGGATCTGCGGGCAGGGTGACGGAAAGTCGAGCCCCTTTTTGCGCCATCTCAGGCAATCTTATAATATGTACAAAAAAAATTGGCACAAGTAGAATCAATTGCGCAAAAGAAAGGAGGAATCAGATAAAGAAAACCCAAAACTTATATTTAAATTCAAAGATGGAAAACATAAATGCAATTAAAAAGTAAAAGGGAGGTGTGGTTGAAATGAAAAAGTTTCTAGTACTAATGCTGTTGCTTTGCCTGGCGGTTCCCGCTTTCGCCGCAAAGGAACAGGGTAATAAGGCCAGCGAGTTTATCGTTTACATCGATAAAACCAGCCCCGATAACCATTTTGTCCCTTCGGGGTGGATGGGGGATTATGGCGATATTAAGATGAATGACCAGGCCATGGATAATCCTCATTCCGGTTCGACCTGCATCCAGTTTGATTATTCCGGTAAAAAAACACAGAATAACGGCTGGGCCGGTGTTTACTGGCAGAATCCCGCGAACAACTGGGGTTCGAAAAAAGGCGGTTTTGATCTTACCGGGATGACCAAGCTTACATTCTGGGCCCGCGGCGCAAAAGGCGGGGAGATCCTGCAGAAAGTAGTGGTTGGCGGCGTGGGAATGGAGCCAAAGGCCGCGTATCCGGATTCCGCGAAGATCGAAATGGGGCCGGTGGAGCTGACTGACAGCTGGAAGCAGTATACCATCAATTTAGCCGGCAAGGATTTGTCTTCGATTTCCGGCGGTTTCGGATGGGTTAGTACTTCCGACCTGAACCCGAACGGCGCTACTTTTTACATTGATGACATCAAATTTGAAGCCGATCCATCGATGAAGCCGGAAGGGAGAAAGCAGGAAAGCGTGCCTTTTTATGTCTACTCGGATTCACGTTCCGCAAGCAATCATTTTATCCCCTCGGGATGGATGCCTAATGCAGCTACCGGAAAGGACCTGAAGTTTGAGGCCGCCTCGAAGGAAGACCCCTATTTAGGGGACACCTGTATGAAGATCCAATACCAGGATGTCTCAGGTAACCGTTGGGCCGGTATCTACTGGCAGAATCCAGCAAATAACTGGGGCAATGTCGACGGAGGCTTTGATCTTTCCAAGGCCGCCAAGCTGACTTTCTGGGCCCGCGGAGCCAAAGGCGGAGAGCGGATCGAGGAGTTCAAGGCAGGCGGGATCATGGGTGAATATTCTGATTCCGATGTAGCCAGTATCGGCCCGGTGATCCTGAATAAGGACTGGACTCAGTATACCATCGACTTAAAAGGCAAGGATATGTCTTATATTTCCGGTGGTTTCTGCTGGGCAACTAATGTTGATGTCAACCCGGATGGTGTCACGTTCTATCTTGATGAAATTAAGTACGAATAAATGTAATAAAAGCCACAAAGTCGCCAATTCACCAGGTCACCGGCCGGTTAAGCCGGTGGCCTGGTGTCTTGGTATTTTGGCGGCATCATTTTTCCTTTTCTTGTTTTTAGGTTTTGCCTCGGTCCCCCGCCCCAAGGTTTACGTCAAGAAACTCCTGCCGAACGGGCATTACCAGTTGATCGTCGATAACCGGTTGTTTATCATCAAAGGAGTTTGTTATAATCCCATCCCAATCGGGCAGACCCATGATTATGACTGGTGGTCAGACCCGAATAAACCCTGGTTAGTTGACGGAAAGCTGATGCAGAAGATGGGGATCAATACCGTCAGGCTTTATGCGGCAGGCGAAGATCCCGTTAAAGTGCGTGCCGTAATCCGCGACCTTTATAATAATTTCGGCATCCGCACGGTGATGGGAAATTGGCTGGGGTATTGGCAGTACCCTTGTCCTTTGTATGGGAACATGGCCTTTCAGGACAAGGTAAAGCAGGATGTCCTCGGGATGGTAGAGCTTTATAAGGACGAGCCGGGCATTTTGTTTTGGGTCTTGGGAAACGAGAACAATTATTCTTGCCTGGGGCAGATTCGTCCCTGGACGAGCGAGGAGGTCCTTAAGGAACCCGATCCCCTGAAGAAGAACCAGATGCGCGCCCAGATTTATTATTCTTTTGTTAATGACCTGGCGAAAGAAATACACAAAATAGATTTTAACCATCCCGTGGCCATGGGCAACGGGGAATTGGTGGGGCTGGAATACGCCCAGAAGCATTCTCCCGATATAGATATTATCGCCTGCGTAATCTACCGCGGCAAGACCTTCGGGAACCTTTTTAATTCTTTGAAAATGACTTTTGACCGGCCGGTATTTCTGGCGGAATTCGGCGCGGACGCATACGATGCCTTTGAAGGCAGGGAAGATCAGAACATGCAGGCTTTTTTCCTGGAATCCCAGTGGCAGCAGATTTACAAGAACCTGGCCAACAATAAAGACGGCGCGGGAAACTGTCTGGGCGGGACGATCTTTGAATGGAGCGATGAATGGTGGAAACATAATGACGCCTCGCCTGAAACCTGGGTGATACAGGATACCGAATCCAACTGGTCAAATCCGGCTTATTATTTTGATATCAAGGCCAAGGAAAATAAAAATATGAACGAAGAGTGGTTTGGGATCGTTACCTTATCGCAGGAAACGCAAGACGGTATCAGTAAGCGCGTTCCCCGTAAGGCCTATTATGTGATCCGGGAGTTCTGGAAACACCCCAACCTAAACACCAAAAAAAGATAAAATATGAATAAAACTTACCGGCAGGGTTTCTTTTGGGCAATGCTTTTGATTCTGGGGTTAACTTATTGCGGGCAAGCCGCTTATGCCGCGGAAGATAAGTTTTCCGCTGGACTCTCCAAAAAGATCATCGAACAAAAAGAGGCGCCGGCGATCCGGTCATCTTTGGAGGAGGCCAAGGACGGTTTTTTTAAGGACCACAAATATTCTGCTTTTGTGGATTTTTTGAATTCTTTGGGCCGTAAGAAAAAGAGCCTGCGGCCCCATATCAATTACTACACCGCCCTCGCTCGGCATTCCCAATTGGAGTATTTGGAGTCTATCCAGGATTGGAACGAATATTTTTCCAAAGGAGACGCATACCGCCGCGAGATGCAAAACAGCCTGCTTGCCGGGCTGAAGGAAGTAAAGTCCAAAGATCAGCTTTATCTCTCCCTGAAACTCCTGCAGTGGAAATATGCGCAGGAACAGCAGGATCCCGCGGCGCAAGGATACCTTACGGAATTAATCGGCGCCTGCGAAGAATATTCCAAAGAAAGCAAAGATTTTTCCCTGATCAAGGACCTGGGAGATCAGGTCCTGGCGGCCGGCCAAAAGAACGCCGCTAAAAAGATCTATGCCGTTTTTGCCCAGGCCCTGACCAAAACCACGGACAGCCCGGGTGAACTGGAAAGAGCGGCCACGGGTTTTTATAATCAAAAAAATATGGATTTAGCGCAGTTGCTTTACGACGCTTATATCGAGAAGCTCTTAAGCGATCAGGATAGGGCCAAGGCAATTACTGCCCTGCAGGAGATCGCGCAGAAATTTATCTATCGCGACCAGGAGCCGGGTGACCCGGCTTATGCTGAAAAAATCTTCGCAGAACTGGAGAAGTTAGGCGGACAGGATGTCTTTAACGAGAAGCTAATCTATTTGCGCGCCTATAACTTAGAGAAATTGCACGAATTCGAAAAAGCCGCCCTGGCCTATGAGGTGTTGTTAAAAAACTTTGCGGGTTCAGAGCGCGTCCCGGAGGCAAAATTCAAAGTCGGGATAATCAACGCTTATATCATGGGACAGACAGACCAGGCCAAAAAATATCTTAACGAACTTTTCCAGGAGGGCGATCTTTCCTCTTGGGGTGCGGCCGCCGGATATCAATTGGGACTACTCAGCCAATTTTTCGCAGAAGCTGATCAGGCAGCCGTTTTTTATCGATCATTGATCGATAAGGCCAAGGACAACTTTCAGGATACCGTTATGCTCGCCCGGCAGAGGCTGCAGGAGATAGACGGAAAAAATGACCTTGAATATAATCTTAAGACTTTTCTGGAAACCGCGTTGGACAAGGGGCCCGCGGAAGGAGTTTTTAACGCCTCAAAGATCAATTTACAGTGTTCCCCTTGTCTTTCCGAGAAAAATTCTTCGGTTAAAATGAGCTCTGAGGTCAGTGTTCCTGCCAGCGGGTGCACACAGATCGAGTTGCGCTATCTCTGGTCAGGAGATTTGGGAGAAAATCCGCCTTTGAATTCAGACCCTTCCTTTACCACCGCTTATGGGTTCTCCGGAACTAAAGTAATAAACCTTGTGGTGGTTAACCCCGCAGGAATTATCGATTACGGCCTGGATTTTGTAGATATCGATTAAAAATTACCCGCCTTTACCCCGCAAAGTCTAAAACTACTTAAAAATACTTGACTTATATCATCTTTAGTAGTATAAATAAATCAATTAAAAAATATTTTCTTGAGGGTGTTTAAGGTATGCGTTCGCTTAATTTCGAAAAAATTGAACTTTCTGAAAAAGAAAAGCGCAATATCAGTATTTTGGATATTTTGCGCCGGCGCGGCCCGATCAGCAGGCCCGATATTTCCAAAGAGATGGGGGTAAATGTCGTTACTATCTCCAATTATGTCGATGACTTTATCAAAGAGAACGTAGTTTACGAGAAAGAACTCGATGTTTCCGAAGGAGGAAGAAGGCCGACTTTATTGGACTTGAATCCGCGTGCCGGGTATATCGTGGGTGTGGGTTTAAACCTGATGAACATGGTTGGTTTGCTGGTTGATTTTAAAGGCAACATCATTATCAAGACGCAGATCGCCAGACCTAAGCCGTCGGTAAAAGAGATTACCGAATGCGTCCTTGATATTATTCGGGAAATCTTGAGGCGTTCCAAAGAATATACCGCCGACATCAGGGGTATCGGTATCGGCATCGCCGGGCTGGTAAATAAAAGGACCGGGGCCGTGCACTGGCCGCAAAAAATGGACCATTATTATACCTATGCTTCCGTCGATGTGCCTTTTAAGGAGATAGTGGAGAAAGAGTTTAATCTTCCGACGCTAATTGAGAACGATGCCACCGCCGCGTGTTTCGGGGAGCATTGGCTGGACCTGCAATGCAGTTTTAAGAATATGCTTTATATGTTTTCCGGGGTGGGCTGCGGGATAATGGTAAACGGTGAGATCTATGGGGGCAATAACGGTTATGCCGGCGAGGTCTCGATCTATAATTATAAAGAACAGGACGCCTTTAACTGCGAGCTCGGAGGAAGTTGTTTCTTAAAACGCTGGGAGATCGACCTGGGGATAGTAGGTGATATCAAGAAACGGCTGAATGCGGATCCCCAGGAAGCGGATAAGTTTTTTAAGTTGACCGCCAGCAACGTAAACAACGTGGACTTAAGAAGCGTATTTATTGCTGCGCGCGCCAAAAACGCACTGGCAGCAGAAGTCCTGGATGCGGCTGCCCGCAGGCTGGGGATCAAAACGGCCTTCTTGGTGAATCTTTTTAATCCCCAGATGGTGATTATCGGGGGAGGCCTGGAAGAAGCGGGAGAAGAGTTTCTGAATAAGGTTATTTTAACGGTCAAGGATTGGGCGTTTAGAGAGGTCACCGAGGATCTAAAAATATTTTATTCCCAATTGCGCGAAAATGCAGTAGCATTAGGGGCGGCAAGTCTTGTGATGCAGAAGACCTTCGCCCAACTTTAAGGCGCGACTGATGGAGCAAAAAGTAAAATTTATTATAATCGGACTCATCGCCATAGTGGCCGTCAGTTTTGCCATTAATATCCTCGCCTTTGCCTCAAAACAGACAGTTATCCGCGAAAGAGACGCTTTAAAAGAAGAAAATCTCGCCATCAGCCAAAAACTTGAAGCCGGCTTAAAACAAAACCAGGAACTGCAGAAAAATATCGCCATTTTACAGCAAAATGTCAAGAAGCTGGCACAGGATAGGGAAGAGTTAATCAAGAGGTACGAACTGGTGGAGCAGGCCAGGACCCAGCTTGTCGATCAATTGAGCAAGCTCAAAAAAGAAATGGAATCCGGCGGCGGGGCTTCGGGCGGTTCCGGAGTCTCTTTGGCCGGAGATGCCTATTGGGCCAAGGTGCTCAAGGAAAAGAAGGACCTGGAATGGCAGCTGGATAAATTGAACACCGAATTAAAAACCGCCAAGATTGATAAGGAACAGCTGGATAAGGGAAAGAAGAATTTGGAGCTGGAGGTTGCTAATTTAACCCGGGAAAAGCAGGACCTGGGAAGGCAGTATGAATTTATCCAAAAGCAGGTCGAGTATAACAAGAAAATGATGGATACGATCGCCCTGGAGCTGGTGGGTGAGAAAAATGATAAATTGCAGATCGAGGAATCCTTTAAGACCTTAAAAAATGAGAACCGGCTCTTGCGTCGCCAGCTTAAGAATTTGAATGATCGCAAGATCAACCTGGAAAGGAAGTTGGTTGAGGTACAGCAAAAGAACCAGACACTGGAAAGAAGATTCGAAGAAATGGATGTGATGCTCAAGGACAAGGTCTTGCAGGTGGACAAGATGAACAAGCAGCATGCCACATCCAGACAGGAACAGGATGATCCGGTGGAACTTTCCCCGATAGTCGTGCGTCCGCAGTCGGAGGTCTCGGAGCAGTTTACCGGACCGGCGACCACAGGCAATGTCGTGGCGATAAACCGGGAGAATAATTTTGTGATCATCGATATCGGAGAAGATAACGGTATCAGGGTCGGTGATACCTTTGGGGTAACGGATAAAACAGGCAAGCCCGTGGCTACCCTGGAGGTCATCGAATCCCGAAGCTCGATTTCCGCCTGCGATATACTTAAGGAATCCGGGACGATACAGGTGGGAAATAAAGTCGCGATCAAGTAGTAGTCATATTTGCGTTCAGCGTTCAGCGTTCAGCGTTCTGTGTTCAGCGTACGCCGAACACAGAACGCCTAACGAATAAATCCTTTTTCAGGAATCTAATTCATGGTTCGTAAACCCTCAACAGCCCCCAAGAGTAATTCCATAGAAGACGTTGCCCGCCTGGCAGGAGTTTCTATCGCTACGGTTTCGCGTGTTCTGAATAAGCAGGGCTCGGTAAAGGAAAAAAACCGCATCAGGGTCCTTGACGCCATTAAGCAGTTAAAATTCCAGCCTTCGGTATCGGCACAGCGTCTGGCCAGCGGCCGCAGCAACGTCGTGGCCCTGGTTATACCGCGCTACGAGGGGATGTTTTATTCTTTTTATGTGCTGGAGTTGATCCGCGGGATCGGAACGCTTTGTGAAGCCCTGAAGATCGACCTGCTCCTGCAGCTTACCGACAGCCGCAGTCTGCTTAATTTTAAAGGGGCCGGTGGGATAATTTTCGCGGACCTCATCGGCAACCGCTCGCAGTTAGAAGATGCCCTGAATGTCGGGGTCCCTTGTGTGGTAATCAATAACCACGTCGAAGACCTTAAGGTCAATTGTGTCAGCGTGGATAATTTGGGCGGAGCGGAATCGGTAGTAAATTATCTGGTGAGCCTGGGGCACAAAAAAATCGCGCATATCAGCGGGGATCTGATCACCCAGGCGGCGTCAATGCGCCTTGAAGGTTACAGGCTGGGGATCAATAAAAATAACCTGCCTCTGCGCCAGGAGTATATGATTAAAACCGACTATTCGCGGGGACAGGCGCGTCAGGCCGCGGAAAAACTGATCAAAATGCCCGATCATCCGACCGCTGTTTTCGTTTCTTCCGACTCGATGGCGCTGGAGGTAATGGCCGTGGTCAGAGAGTTGGGAAAGAGAGTCCCGCAGGATTTATCCATCGTCGGCTTCGATGATAACCCTTCGGGCCTTTATGGCCCGGTGGCCTTGACCACCGTAAGGCAGCCCCTGGTTAAAATGGCCCAGGAGGGGTTAAAGAAACTCAATGCCTTGATGAGCAGCGATAAGCCGCCAAAACTGGAAAAAGCAATTCTTCCTACGGAATTGATCATCAGAGAGTCTTGCAGCCCCATCCGTTCTTAATACAATTTATTGTGTAACAAAAAATAATTTATACCATATATTGTATTTATATGTTGACAAGATTTTTTGCGAATGATATACTTTTTTGACAAAGGGTCGTTACTTTAATTCAACAGGAGGTGAGCATGTCCTTAAAACTTTCGGAAAACGCTCTTAAGGTATTAGAGAAAAGATACCTGAAAAAAGACGCAGGAGGCAAGGTCACGGAAACCCCGCAGGAGATGTTTCGCAGAGTGGCCGATACGATTGCCGCGGCCGAGAGCGCTTACGGTAAGAGCAAAGAAGAAGTCGCCGGTTTAAGCGAAACTTTCTATAAGGCGATGGCGAATTTAGAATTCTTGCCTAATTCCCCCTGCCTGATGAATGCGGGGCGGGAATTGGGACAACTCTCGGCGTGTTTTACTTTGCCGATCCTGGATTCGATGGATTCGATATTCGAGACGCTGAAGGCCACGGCGATGATCCATAAATCCGGCGGAGGCACCGGTTTTTCATTTTCCCGGTTACGTGCGAAAAATTCCGTGGTCAAGACCACCGGCGGTATCGCTTCCGG
>Ga0172381_10007379_pt1 | contig 10890 bp, 12 predicted proteins | sample Leawel6488metaG_FD_119754 | JGI IMG/M metagenome (GOLD analysis project Ga0172381, IMG submission 119754) | Leachate microbial communities from a municipal landfill in Southern Ontario, Canada - Leachate well 64-88 metaG | ecosystem: Engineered > Solid waste > Landfill > Unclassified | place... | reverse complement strand
TTCAGGGGGCCGTATCTGGAAACATCCGTTGGAGTGGACAGATAAATGTAATTGTTGTAATAAGCCCCTCCGTTTCCGGCTCCGCTGGTCGGCGTTCCGATACTGGCCGGATTGGCCAGAGCGGAATCATAAGAGACAAATTTGCCATTGGCCAGATAAGCGTAAATGTTGGAATTTTTGGTGGTGGTGATCAGCCACATGGGATAAGAATCCACCTCCGTGCTTGAAAACTTCTCATAGACAGTGGGGACAATGGCCCCTGAGGTCATGATTTCACTTCCGATTGGGTAATCAGGATCAATGGCAATTCCTGCCTGATACTGGAAATCCCCCACAAAGTATTTTGAAGGGGCTCTGCCTCCCAGAATGCTCTCAATTTCAAGGGTCGCTTTTGCCATTATGAAAGGGATGTTGGGTATAGATTCGGATTTTCAACACTGATGTCATCATCAAGGACAACCACGCTGTCCGTTTTGCTTCCGTAAGAATCGGCAAGGCTCTGGTACATGGCATCATATTTCTCCTGGAACATTTTGGCCCTGCCATTGTCCACATTTTTGGTTGAAAAATAGGTCTGACAGGCCGAAAGCACAGGAAGCATGTGGAAAGCCTCAGGCAGAACAGGCATCTGGCCGATTGTATAGGCCGCTCCTGCCGTTCCGAGTCCTGCATAGGGTTTTACCAGCTCAAGAGCCGTTGCGCTTGTTATGGAGTCAATCTCATACCAGAAATGGTCTCCGCTTGAGGCGGCAGTGTCTGTTCCGGTTATTCTGAGGAATCGGCCAATCATGGGAGAGGTGAATGTTGTTCCTGCTCCGGTGATTGTCTCATCCGCATTCACCGCCGTAACAGTTCCGGTTGTGTAATCGGCAAGGTTCAGATCAGGCACATTCCTTCTGTAAACAAAACCGATTGCGTTTGAAACAGCAGTGGCCGGAGTGGGATAAAATCCTATCTGGCCGTTGAAAATGAAAAAGAACTGAGGGATGTCTCCGGCATAAGTGCTTGAGGTGATGTAATCCCACTGCTTCCTTGATGAAACCTCCCTTGGATGGTATTTGATCGAGGAAATGGTGACAGTCACTGAGGTGGTCTTGAGGTAGTCAGCGGGAAGATCATAAAACTGCTGAGAGGCCGCTGTTGAGATATTTTTCAGCTTCTCAAGAAACGGCCAGGGTTTTTCAGCGCACACCTGCCTGATATTTTCATTCATCAGAGTGGTCCCCAGAGAGAGATTCTCTGAGGAAGTGTCATTGGTCAGCAGGCCGTATTGTGTCCGGAGATTGGTATATGAAAGCATTTAGAAGTAGGTTATTACAACAACAATTCCATCACCTCCATCGCCTCCAGTACCAGACATCTGACCTAAGACAGAAGCTCCTCCGCCTCCTCCGCCTCCTCCGCACTTCCCAGCACCGCCATTACCCCCTGCGACAGAATCAGAAGACCCACCACCACCACCTCCAGTGCCCCCCTGTGGTTCATTTGCCGCCACTATATTGCCATCACCGCCGTTATTCCCCCCTGACGTACCTGCGGCTCCCCCTGCTAATGTTGCCCATGGTGTTACTGTTCTGTTTCCACCCCTGATTCCGTTCGCCAGTGTAGCTCCTGTTCTCCCCGCACCAGCACCCCCGCCTGTCGGATGAAGAACAAGCTGTAAATCTCCGTTAGTACCAGTGTTTGCTATCCCAGCCGCCGCCTGTGAAGTAAATCCAAATAAATAATCAACACTTCCAGCTCCACTTCCAAGCCCCACCGTAGTTGCCGCCCATGCCCCAAAAGTAGAGGCTGTTCCATTCGCACCGTCGTTTGTTCCAGTGTCCTCTATGTCAGTCCCGACAGCCCCAGCCCCACCCTGTCCAACAACCACCGCCTCAGTTGCACCAAGCGTATCAGCATTGAATTTAGCTATTAACCTTCCACCAGCTCCTCCTCCATGTGACGCTCCGCATGTGAGGCCAGCCTCCCTATTTGTTCCACTGCTTCCACCTCCCCCACCTCCAATCATAATGACTTCAACCCATTTAGCCCCTGCTGGCTTTGTCCATGTTCCATCTGAGGTAAATACCTGTTTGTCACAGCCTCCGGTTGAAGGCGTTGCCCATTCAGGCGCTGTTGCTCCGACGTTCATCCGCAAAACCTGAGCGGCGGTTCCTTTTGCAAGTCTGGCCAGTTTGTTGGTAGCTCTATAGTAAATATCACCATCCGCATCCGAACCCAGAGACATAGTGACTTGGCCAAGTGTGGCCCCTGTTCCAAGTCCTCCTGCGGTGACGGTTCCGATTGTCACAATGCTGTCATCACCTGCATAAGTGCCTCCGGCAACGGCGGCCAGCGTTGCATTGTAAGCCTGAACATCCACACCGATCTCAAGATTCACTGTGGCCTTGAATGTTGCCTCATCAGCGTCATCAAGGATTGATCTGGCAAAAGCTGTCAGGGCCGTTTCAGCCCAAGTGTCCACTCCTGTGGTATAGGCAATTTTATCGGCGGCGGTTCCGAGTAAGGCAATGCTGGTCAGCGTGGCATCATAAGCCTGCACATTGGTTCCGATTGCAAGGCCAAGATTTGTTCTGGCCGTGGATGCGTCACTTGCCCCTGTTCCTCCATCAAGTACGGCAACATCCGTGCCTCCGGTGATGTAAATGGTTCCGTCGGCATCCTGAACAGTCAGGGTGCGAGTGGTGGAAGCGGTCACACCGGAAACCTGAAAAGCCAGATGTTTGCTGTTGTCCGCATTGTCATAAATAAAAAAGATCGAATCATCAAAACTGGTCGGAGCGGATGAAAGCGAGCCCCATTCAAGGGCCGTTCCGCCTGCATTGACTCTGAGATACTGCATAGCAGAACCCATGCCGAGTCTGACATTATTTGTGCTGTCCCTTGTCAGTAAATCCCCGGCTGTGGTGAGCGGAGATAGTGCATTGAATCCTGCAAGCGCCGTGGCGGCTCCTGTTCCCCCCCTGGTGATTGCCAGCGTTCCTGACCATCCGATAGTGAATGTATGGGTGCTGGTGGTTGATCCGATTGTCAGAGTGACATTGGTATCATCCACATCAGCAAAAGTCTGTGAGGCCGCTGTGAGGCCGTTCATTGAAGTGATAGAAGCTGGTGTGGCCCATTTCATTCCTGAGGTCTGGGCGCTGTCAGCGGTCAGAACCTGTCCATCTGTGCCCACTGCAAGCCTGATGTTGTTTGTTGTGTCCCTGGTGATCAGATCACCCTTGGTTGTGACAGGGGAAAGGGCGTTGAATCCGGCCAGAGCGGTTGCCTGTCCGGTGCCTCCTCTTGTAATGGCAAGAGTCCCTGTCCAGCCGATTGTAAAAGTATGAGTGCTGGTATTGGAGACAATAGTGAGAGTCACATTTGTGTCATCAACATCCGCAAAAGTCTGGGCATTGGCGGTCAGTCCGTTAAGTGAGGTCAGAACAGTTCCGGAGGACAAAACAGCGGTCACCTTGAGCCTTCCTGTGACAGGATCAACAAGCCAGTTCTTGAGAAAGGCATTCACATCATCAGTGACGGCCAGAAGGGCTTTCCTCCGGTTGTCATCAATTTTTGCTTGTTCACTTGGCATGGTTGAATAAATTAAGCAATAGGGAGCTGTTGGTCAGGCACTGTTTTTTTCATAAATGATCTTGGATCGAATTTGAACCGCTGTGAGTCTTTCGGCCCCAGCAGGGAATTGATTGCATTGATCAGTCTGCCCATATCAATTGGCTTGATATTCTCATTAACAGGGGCAGGCCGAATAATTTTTGAATCGAAATTGATCATCCGAATACTAAGTCAACAATTAGAAGTCCATTGGCATCACAGAGGATTGGTTTTGGTGTTTTGTTTGCGTCATCCGTGACTGCAATGGCCACAGGTTGGTAATTGTCATCAATCAGAGTCCGTGGGCTGGCAGGTGCCGGAAGGGACTCCACTATTGCAATGTCCACCATGATCCGGTCAGTCACATGATCTGTGATGATGGGGGTGGGTGTTTTACTGGCATCATCCGTGGCGGCCATTGCCACATATTCATTGTTGTCATCAATCTTTGACATAACCCATTTTTATGAAATGTTCTTTGGCAGCCAGAAGCGCCTGACGCTCACTGGCACATCTTTTCCGGTCATCATTCACAAGGTCCTGTTTCTTTTTTACAGTTTCACTGAGGGCGCTGAGTCCGTTTTCTTTGTCTTTCACGGCCTTTTCCCTCTCAACAAGATGACGCTCTCTGAGATCAAGTCTGTCAGTTTTCTCCCTGTATTCCTTCTCCGCTTTCTCCATTAGGGCATTAGCCAGTCTGGTCTTGAGTCCGGCGTGTTTCTCATCAATTTCCAGTTGCTGTTCCCTTTCCGAAACATCATCAAAGCGGTCCTGGAGTAGTGAGATTTTGTCCTGCAGAGCTTCCTCACGCTCTTTGAGTTCAGCGGATTTCCCTTCCGCCCATGCCTTCACTTTGGCCATGAGTTCATCAGCTTTTTTCATCATGTCCTCAGCGTTTCTGATCAAGAGCATGGATGGGGCCTCAGCTTCGGCTTTCCTTTTTTCAAGGGCGGTCACTGTGGCCTCAAGCTCTTTCACCTCCGTGGTGATCGAATCAATAAACGCCTGATGATCCTTCCACATCTTGGCTTCCGTGTTTTTCACTTCCTCCTGAGTCTCCTGAAAGGCCATGGTTGATTTCTGGATGGCAAGAATAGTCTCCTGCTTTTTGTCCTCCAGCTTTTCAGCCTGAGACCTGAGAGCCTCATTGGCTTTCTTTGGTTTTAGAAGTGTCATTGCCATATTAAGCGGCAGTTATCCGGCCTGTGGATGAAATGGGCCTGTATAAGCAGTAAAAAGTGATGACTCCGGCGGTGATGGTATCAGTGGCAATGGTCTGGATTATATTTCCGGCTACCAAAAGAGAGGCAGGGACCGCCTCCAAAGTTGCCGGAGCTGTATCAATCCACCATTCATCAGCGTCAATGTCGGTTCCTGTGGTCAGGGCAATGAATCCGGCTGTATTTCCTGAAATACCCACTGAAATTGACCCTGATCCGGTCAGATTCACTGAGCATTTTGCAAACACGCTGGCCATGTTATCCCCGGTCACTGTGAACAGGGTTTTAGCCCCCACAGCTCCGTCTCCCAGAGCGGTGTAAGTGACTTCCTTGCTTACAAGGAATGGTTCTCTGCCCTGAATAGGGACACGGTTGGCATCTCTCTGGATGGCATCTGGGCTTGTGGACATAGGCTAGGATTTTTTGATCCCCTCAAATTCACTTTCAGCAGGTTTTTTCTCATCCTTTTCTGTTGGAGCAGGTTCCTCTTTCTTTTTCAGTTTGAGTCCGGCCTCAATTCCCTCAATCAGATTGATCAGCAATTTATTGCTGGAAGCTTTTTTGACAGCTTCGGCATCAATCTGGAGTTCATCTGCCTTTTTCTCAAGTTCTGCCCTGGTCATGTCAGTCAGAGCTTTGTCAGTGGCTGATTTGATTTTGGGTGCAAAAGCGTCTCCACCGGGGATGACGGCCTCAGTGCGGCCTTCTTTGTCAATAATGACCTGATGTTTCCTGTTAGGATCGAACATCAGATCAGGGGAGATTTTTTTGATAAAAGAATGTTTCAGAGTATCTGACACCTGTTTTCCAAGCTTCATCAGCTCACGGTCAACAAGGTGTTTTGCAAAATGGCAGGCTTTCTCTGCCTCAAGGATGACGGTCTTTCCCTGTGGGAAATCCCATCTTTCACCACCAAACAGGTGGCTGAAATCATCTGCTGTGTAATTAGTGAAATTGACTGGTCTCATGAAATAAAAATTTAGTTTGTAAAGTGGCGAGTTTTTACTCTTTAGCGCCTTTGGGGAGTGTTTTTTTAGGCACACTCCCCTCAAGCCTGTGGTTTTAGACTAAGTACGCACCATCCGCAACAAACGGATAGTTCAGTTCAACAGTGAGGACATTTGTGGCATCAGCCGAACGGCTCCATGCGCCAAAGATAAGGTCTCCGGCAACCCCAGCGTCATCACATCTACCTGCAGTAGCGTCAATGTAAAGCGCAGCGTTATCAGCGACATCATCACTGGCGGCAATGGTGTTCTTGCCGTAAATCTGATACCAGCCATATTTGTCGGCCACAATAGCGGCCATAGCTATACCGACACGGCCAATTGCGTTGGCGGCAAGCAAAGTGGTGGCAAGTGCCTCATCAAATGAAACCCAGGATCCTGCTGCTGTGGAAGCAACGCCTAGTCCGTAGACATATTCATTGCCGTTCACATCAACAGCCCTCACGCCCACATTGTGAGCGGCGGCGGTATCAATGACTGTGGTATCACCTGAGAACACTTGTGTGTAACCTTGTAAAGCGGTCATATAAGTGAATTTAAAAACTAAAATTGGTTCCGTTTTTACTGTGCGGAGAACAGTTTGGCTTAGGTTGTACCTCCGAATCTAAGATTATAGACAGGGTAAGTGACAGCGCCAGCCAGTGTTCCTGATGCGGCGGCCCGGATCAGGAGGCGGTCTCCGGCAGCAACGGCAAGGTTTGCACCTGTGCCATGGACTGTAAGAGAACGCTTGGTGTTGGCGGCAAGTGCCGTTCCACCAGTGGCCTTGGTAGTGTTAGCATCCGTAGCAGCCAGCATGGCTGTGCTACCGCCACCAGCCTGACCAAGATTGGTAATGGAGAAGGTGATGTAATTTGTGTCATGAGCGGCAAGGGCATCCACAGCGGAGAAGTCAACGCTGTCAAGCGTTCCTGCTTCCGGAGCAATAACATAACAGTCAGCATTGCCAGTGGTGGCAATAGTGGCCGAAGTCATTGCAATGGATTTCCTGTAAGCGGCGGCAGACATTTTGGTTCTGGTGATTGCTCCGCTTGCCACTGTCAGAGCTCCTGTATTGGCCAGAGTCGCATCACCGCTCATTGCAACGGCAACCGGAACATTGGAACCGTTACCGACAATGATATAAGTGGAAGTGACGGCGGCCAGTTTTGAAAGAGCAATGGCGGCAGAAGCGCTGATGTCAGCATTCACAATCTCTCCGTCTGTAATGTCAGTGGATGTGACATCACCCACCTGTGCGGAGGCCACAGTGGCCCCATGCATAAGCGCAGGATCATAATCCCTTGCGTTCAGGTGGACTAGGCGGTTTACCTCCGCACCAAAACCATTGGTTTGAAATTTGGTAATCATAATGAATTTTATGATTTAGGAAGTAAAACGCTACACAGTGGTGACGGTGTGTAACTGACCGTGTTTACCGGGATCTTCGGAGATCAGTTCACCCTGGAGGATGATATGACCAACACCGGAATAACCGTTTTGAGCTCTGAGCCAGCCGGACCATGAGAATCCAAGACCTTTGACCTCTGAGCCGTAGTTGTTCCCCTCGATCTGAGCAGGATCATACTCAATAGGTTTCTGCATCTTGGCCTCAATAGCGTACCAGTTCAGGAACTTCTCATTGATGAAGTAAAGTTTTGCTGAGTTGGCTTTCTCATCAGCAATCATTGGAACACCCTTGAAATCAAGAGCTGTAAAACCGGAAGTGCCTTTGAGGCCCTGACCGGAAACAGGCACATTGACATTCAGGCGTTCAAACGGCTGAATCAGCTGCTCATACAGGGAGAACACTGCCTCAGTGGTGATGGCAATGGTTGGCTTATGAATGCCGGAAGTCACAGCGTTATAAAGCGTGGACATCTTGGCAAGCGTAAGAGTGCTTGAGCAGTTGGTATAGGTGGCATCCAGAGTGGTATAAGTGGCACGGGCCAAGCCTCCGTATGTCGCCGCATTTGTGGAATCATCCACAATTGCCTGCAGACCAAGAGGATCCTTGGAACTGTTCCCTGTACCGTCACCCATGAAAATGGTGCCGATCTCATCAGCCATTTCCTGAGCGGCCATAGCAATCTCAGTTTTGGCAAGATCAATGACCTTTCCTTCCGTGTTCTCATTGATGTCGAGTTCCTGGAAAGGAAGGGCAACAGACTTTTCATAACCCTTGGGTGCAAACTGAATGTTCACACGGCGGTTGGAGGAGTTGGTTGCAAAGGTGTCGAATCCCTGGAAGGATTGACCGGATGTACCGTTTTGGTACTTGATGGGGAAGGTCATGTAATTGCCTCCATCCCATTTTTTAGCATTTGCCAGAGCTTTCTGGGCAAACACATTCGACCCCAGCACGGTATCAACAAGCTTTGGCATGAGCTTGCTGTTTGTAGTGGTGGTCAAGCGTTGAGTAATTGAACTCATATTGGTAATAAATTATGGAAGTAGAATCACCCTCTGGCCAGCTGGTTCCATGATGATTTGTGGATCTCATTCATGTTCACTGTCGGCTGTGAAGGTGGGGCGGCATTCGGCTTTGTGTCAGTCATGCCGCCAATTTTCTTTCTTGCCTCAGCTTTTTCCTGCTCCGTTGTGTTTTTGGCCGTGATGACCTCAAACTGTTTCAACAGCGCAAGTCCTTTCTGAAAGTCAAGAGAGGTTCCGTCATCCGTGATAGGTCTCCATTCCTGCATCACTTTGAGCAAGGCTTTGTCATCAAATTCCTCACCTCCGTCATGCAGTTCAGACAATTTCTCCTGGACCCAGGCATTCACCTGTTCCTGCTCTCTCTGTTCTCTGGTGGCCTCCTCCTTCATTTCAGCAAGGAGTTCATCCTTGATCTGTTTTTTGTAGGTATCATTGGCCTCCTGATATTGCTTATAGAGCTCCGGATTATTGCCGTATCTTTTGGAAAACCATTCAGGGGTTTCCGGTGCAGCAGGTGCAGGGTTATCCTGTCTCTGCTCCAGCTTTTCAAGTCTTGCCCTGAGGTCCTTATTCTCATTGTTGAGCTGTTTGAACCTTGGGTGCTTGTGGAAAGGAAGATTGGTGTCATCTGATTTTTTCCCATCAGACGGAGGGGTTTCCTCACCAGGTTTCTTTTCGGATGATGGGGCCGGGGGGGTTTCCTTCCCACCCTGTCCTGATTTGTCCTGCACATCCTCTATGGAATCTCCTGGCTGAGGTAAGTCAGACAGAGGACCATCAGGGGAATCAGGCAGGTCATTCAGGGGTGCATCTTTGGGATCGGCCTCCTTTGCAGGTGCCGGATTCCCTTTCTTTGGGGGTTCCATAGAAATGGATTAGTTTTACGCAGGATTTTTCCTTTTCAGGAAGGCTCCGAGAACCTGTTGCTAATCCTCCATAGGAACAGCGCCGGATTCATCATCCGTTGCGGTTTCCTTTGAAGGTTTACCAGTGACTTTTAAATCCTTCACATCAATTGCTTTGGCGGCGGATGCAAAATCATCCATTGCCTCAGCAAAAGTCATCTCCCCATCTTTGAACATATCAAGGGATTCATGCAAAAGCCTGTGAGCCATGTCACAGAGCATTTGTTCCTGTTCATTCTGTTTCTCAGGTTTGGCTACATTCTTGAGCACTTGATTGTCTGATGCTTTCTTTTTGGCAGCCAGAAAAGCAGAGGTCATTGCCTTTTCTCTATCTTTGTAATCCATAAGAGTCGGAGTTAGGTTTTAAAAACCCATAATTTCCTCTGACTACAAAATGTTGTCTGTTTTCTTATTTACTTTAATATATCACGGCTTTTTCCAGAATCAAGCTCCAATTGCTGGCAGAATATCAGCCGGAAGCGGAGCGCCCGGCATTCCTTCCGGCGGTACCTGACCGCCGTCAGCAGGCAATGGTTCAGCAGGAGCCATCTTTGCCATTTCCTCAGCAATTTCAGGGAACAGCAGTTTTGGATCCATGTTGTATTTCACCAGCTTGAGAGCGCTCTCTCTGGGGTTCGGCCAGTCAAGTCTCTCAAACAGCGTGATGGGGTCAATCAGCTTGTTTTTGGCAAGCTCCATGGCCTCATTCCTTTTCACCAGAGGATCCTTGGGAATCAGAGAGCCTTCCTGAACACTGACCAAAAGACGCACATCTTTGGTCAGATCCTCTTTTGAAAGCGCCACATATTCCTTCATCTTTTCAGCGCCGAGTATTTCCCCGGCATGTTGTTCATCATAATAGACATACATCAGCTGGACCCACCAGTTGTAAATGTCATCCACAAACTGCTCAATGTAGTCGGAAACCAGAGAAACACGGTCAGCGTCAGAGTTCTTTCTGAGTATCTGGCCGCCAAGCGTTTCCGTGCCCTGTTTTTCCCCTCTGGAGGCTCCGTGAATACCAAAAACATTGTCCATCATCAGCCTGAGATCATTCACAGTGCTGTAAACATCAGAAGGGAGTGGCTCTCCCTGATAGCGCTGGATTCCCTCCCCGGCCTTGCCTTTCGGCTGCCAGATGGTTTTTCCTGTCTTGATGGCATTTGCAGCGGCAGCCGCCTGAGATTCATTGAAAAATTCTCCGGAGACAACAACACCTCCCTGCATTTCATCCACATTTTTGTCAATCTGGCCCAGACGCTTATTGAGTGAGTCCTGAGTGGAGAGATTCTGCTGGACCAGTCCCGTGTTGTCATGTGGCTGGTCACCCAGGCTGAAAACGGCAAGGAAAGAATATGGGATTTTTGGCGTTTCAAAATGGTTTTTCTGGGCAATCTTCTCTGTCACTGGCTTTTTATCCTCACCCATCATGACAGCACCGCCTTCATTCTTTTTGAGTTCATCCTTCTCATAATTCCAGTGCGGATTCTTAGCTTTTCCAAGAACAAACTTCCTGTCCACTTCCCAGAAAACAAAATCATTGGTCCACCATTCAATGTAACCGATTTTGGTGCCCATTTCCTCTTTCACAAGCACCTTGATGTCAGCGGCTTTGGAAGGGAACATCTTTGCAAGGTGGGAGGCTTTGGCTTTCTTGTACTCACCAATAAAATCCCCCATGTAACCATCCTCATCAATGTAGCCTTCCGGATCGAGTATGAGATTCTTTGGCCGGACCGCTTT
>Ga0172381_10007378_pt1 | contig 10890 bp, 21 predicted proteins | sample Leawel6488metaG_FD_119754 | JGI IMG/M metagenome (GOLD analysis project Ga0172381, IMG submission 119754) | Leachate microbial communities from a municipal landfill in Southern Ontario, Canada - Leachate well 64-88 metaG | ecosystem: Engineered > Solid waste > Landfill > Unclassified | place... | reverse complement strand
CTGAACACGCGGTGCAGCTTCTTCGTCGCGTAGACGAGCGGGTGATTGCCTTCGTAGTAGGCCCAGCGCTGTTCGTAGACGGCCTGCTTATCGTGGAGGGCCTTGAACGCGCGGGCAACGTCAGCTTGGGGGATGACGTGCTCCTTTGGGGGGGAAGTGGAAAAACGAGGGGTTTCCCACCCTAGCGGGGAATCGTGCCTATCGAGACTAGACGCCGCCGCCTGTCCAGCCGGCGTTGGTGCGCTTGTGGTCGACGTGCATCACGAGATACCGCGTGGCGTCCATCCCGTGATCGTTGTCCTTCACGGGCTCAGAGTCCTTGACCCCCTCGCGCCACACGTACAGTTCGTATTCGTCTTCGCTGCAGATGGGCCGCTTGGAGTCCTCTAGCGACTGGTCTTTGCGGATGAGCGAGTCACGCATGTAGAACAGACGACGTTCGGCGAGTCGCTTCTTCGTGGCTTGGATGCCGAGCGCGACGGACTTCTTTGCTGGGATCGTCTTGACGCCCCATTTCTTGTGCAGTGTGGCGCGCCCTTCGGCGTCATGGTCGCAGATGATGCCGGACGGGAACTCCTCATGCTCTTTGCGCATCCATGCGAGCACGATGTCCGCTACCTCTTCCACGAGTAGGCCTGTGTGGTACAGCTCCTTGAAGCGGTAGAGGTCGCCCGTCTCCGGGTCCTCTGCCCAGGCCGCCCACACGAACGGATGCGTGTAGCCGAAGTCCACGCTCCACAGCCTGCGCCACTGCTTCGGCGGATTCCCGAACGGCAGGCGCTTGAAGCGGTCAAGCATGTGCACTGAGCGGTCGAACTCCTCATACACGACGCCCTCAGCGGTGACCCACTGGCCGAGCAGGAGGCGCTTGCGGCGTACACCCGTGAGCGAGTCGAGCTTGCCCAAGTACTCCTCACCGCGCGGCGTCTTCTTGCCGTCGTCGCCGAACAGGATCGGGTTATCCTCGTGGCGCGAGTCGACGATGCGCAGGGAGCCCGACTGTGCGCGCTTGAGCAGCCAATGGTTCGCGCCGGCCGGGTTGCAGTCGGCGATTATCTGCGTGTACGGCATCGCCTGACCGCGGACACGGGTGAGCAGGTGTTCCCAGTCGTCCTCGAGCAGTTCCGTCGCCTCCTGCACGTAGATGCAGTCGTACTCCGACGACATGATCTTGCTCGGCTTGTCCATGCCACCAGTGACGATGCGCGAGCCGTTCGGGTACTGCCATTCGCGATTGTCGTACCAGCGCGCCGAGCCTTCCACGATGACAAAGTCCTTGAGCGTGACGAGGCCGGACTGCGTGAGCGATTCCCGCGTCTTGCGGACAATGAGGGCGCGCATGCCGGGGTAGCGATGCGCGCGCCAGTTGAGCAGCTCGCAGGCGGCTCGAGACTTGCCCGTACCGGCAGGCCCGGCGAACAGGACCTCGGCGTCGCGAGCCTTCCAGAAGTCGAGGCAGTTGCCGCGAGGGCGGTACGGCTTGTTGCGGGGGTCAAGGTCGGCGGTCTGCGGTGACGCGGAGACGGTGACGGTCACGGGGAGGCTTTGCGCCGCGCCAAGTGCTCGTGCATCTCCTGCAGAATGGCCGCAAGGTCCGTCTTCTTGACGCGCCACGGCCACGGCAGATTCGTGCCCGACTCGCCGAGGGGAAGCAGGAGGTCATACGTCGTGGGGAAGTCAACCGTCACGGACCGCGTTCCGCTGCCTGCTGACGCCCGCAGGAAGCCGGACGTGCTCACCCGTCCTCCGGGTCAATCCCGATGATGACCTTGATGGGCGAGTTGCCGTCACCGTCTGTGAGCTTGGTGGGAGCGTCGAGGCCGAGTAGCTTGCGGCGCGACTCGGAGAGGGATTGCAAGCGGGCGATGGCTGCGAGTTCGGGGCCGTCGTCGCGGAGGGGTGTGTCCACCCCGTCCTTGTCCAGCATGCGGATGATCTTGCCTTGGCTCACGACGATGTGGAAGCGGGCGAGGATTGCCTCTGCCTTCTCAATCAGACGGTCAAGGCGCTGGACTTCAAGGTCGCGGTACTCCTCAGCGTTCGCCTTCGTGAGTTCGGCCGTTTCCTTCAGCGTCTCCCGGATGTGCTTCGCTGCCGCCTGCGGGCTGATTCCGAGTTCCGCACCGATTTGCGCGGGCGTCTTTCCGGCAAGCCTTAGCTCCATGCAGCGTTGACGGCGCAGCGTCGCCTGTGCCTTCGTCACCTGGTTTGTAGTGTTCTTGCGCGCCATGAAATTCCTCTATGGACTCAACCGAATTTGGCTGCCGCGGCAGGCCTCGAACCTGCAACCTCTCCGGTAACAGCGGAGGGCTCTACCTGTTGAGCTACACGGCAGCAAATCCTTCGGCCAGTCCTGTGCCGGCACGAGCCACATGCTCGCTTCTCCCGGTCCGCGGTGCTGGCCGCGTATTCCATCGTGGTGCCCAGCCAAGGATTCGAACCCTGAACCTACGGCATGTAAGGCCGTTGCTCTGCGCAGTTGAGCTAGCCGGGCAAGAACCCGAGTCAAGGCCGCGTCCGGCGTCGACTCGGGAGCACATGCCGCCACGGCAGTCTGGTGTCACTGCGTCCAGCGACTGACCGGTATCCGCAACGGGAACAGTCCTACACCGAGCATGCACCCGGTTCAGACTGTGGCTTGGTAGCGCCGACGGGATATGAGCCCCACGTGCTGACCACTGCACCACGCCGCGACGTCGCTACCTACTTGTCACACATCCACTTCACGCAATGCTCGTCCATCCTCACGCGCCTCTTGTGCGTCTTGCAGAAGTAGAGGCGGCGCGAGTCCGTCAGCATCCCGAACGCTCCCATGCCCTCGCTTCCGCCGCAGTCACAGCACCATCCCTGACCGCACTCGGCAGTGGTGATCTTGTCGCCGCAGTGGCAGCGGTTGGATTCGCGGACGGCGGGGCGGATGTGGCGGGTTCTCATGCCGCGTCCTCCGCCTGCGCCCTCACGCTCTCCCAGAACGCCGGCACCAGCCTCTTGACCGTGGCGAGCACTTCCATGTGCGTCTTCCAGTCCGGGGCGCGAGCGTCAAGCGCCTCGTGGTGGAAGAAGCACAGCGGCACGCCCTCGTTGTACGCCCAGCCTGCATTCCTGCCGCCATGCCCGCGGTGCTTCGGGTAGTGACAGAAGCACGTCGGCTGTGCCTCGCACTTCGGAATGAGGCACTCGAGTTCGCGGTAGTAGTGGCGGCAGTTGGTGAGGTCAATCACCAGCGCATCTCCGGCCGCTCACACCGCTGCATCTTCTGAATCCATGCGTCGAGGTCGTCTTCCGCGCCTGCGAACGTCGGGTCGTCATCGCAGTCGATGATCTCAACGTGGTCGCGCCAATACTCAGGGCTTCCGGAGGGGGGTTGAGAGAGCGACACGCGGACCTTGCGGACTGCTGCCGTCTCAGGAGTGATGTCTGTCACGGTCGCCTCTCTTCCCCCTCTCCATATAGGCGTGAAATCGTGCCCAGCTTTGCGAGCGCACGTTTGTGATGCCGGTAAACCACGCTCGGATGACAGCCGAGCAGGCGACCGATGTCCGCCCACCCCAGACCGCCGCAGTACCGCATGACGATGACTTCGCGCTGCCGCTCCGTGAGCGCGGACAGATCGAAGTTCGGAAAGTCGCTCGTTGGCAGGTCGCTTGCCAGGCCGTCCCGGTCTGGGGCGGTCAGGGGCGCTTGCCTTCGCCAGTCAACCGCTTGACCTCTTCCAGAGATGCCCCATACTCGCTGAACGTCCGGAGCGCGCGTGCTAACTCGCTCATGTGGGCGCCCATCAGGAACGCATCCAACGATGCCTGCGCCTTCCTCAGACCGTCCATGAGCGCATCCGTGTTCACCACGATGCTCACGTGCGGCTTATGCGGCATCGGACAGGTCGATTCCATATGCCTTGCTGCCTGCGAGGCCGAGTAGGATTGTCTTGTGCTTCATGCGCCCTCCCTCACGACTGTCTCTGTCTGCACGGTGAGCTCCGTGTCATACCGCGTGCCCAGGTAGTAGCCCCCATGTCCGATGCAGACGACGGGGTTCGGCACGTCCGGCCAGCGGTCAGCAAGGACGGCGCTCGGGAATGGTGCGACTTCGGCGAAGGCGGTCGGCTTCCACCCGAGCGCTTCCCACGCGAGCGAGGCCGCTTCGACTCCGCTGAACAGCGAGAGGTACGTGAGTGGCTTGCCGACCGTTTCCATGCCCGCAGTCTGACGAAGCGGACGCGCGCTGACTAAAGGGAGTTTCGGGCAAAGGAAAGGGCCACCCGTAGGCGGCCATGATGGGGAGGCATATGCTAGGTGATGTCAGCGCAGATTCAGCACGCTCGCCCGCGGCATGCGCCAGTTGCCGCCCCGCTTGTCGCTGCCGGCCGTCCGCCACGCGCCGGGGAAGCGGCCGGCGGCGGCCCAGTCGATGACGGTCCGGCGCGTCACGCCGAGCAGTTGCGCGGCCTCGCCCGGAGTCAGTGGCGGATCGAGCGGGACCACGGCCGAGCCCGTAGACTCCACCTCGTTGAGGACGTCGTGGATCGACGGTCCGCCGTCGGCGCGGCTGAGCATCGGCACGCCGCCGACGAACAGACAGTCGTAGTAGTAGGTGCCGTCGCCGATGCTGCGGAGGCGCTCGACCATGGCGGCGCGGATGGCTTTGACGGTGCCGACGTGGTCCGGGCGGGTGAGCGCGTACTCGTGAGCGGGATCCTCGACGTCGATCGTCCAGGCATAGCCGAGGTTGCGGGTGCGGGTCGTGATGATGGAGGTCTTCATGATGCCGCCTCGTCTATCCACGCCTTGCTGAACTCGCGAGACGCGAACAGACCCGCCAGCCCGCTGATTTGCTTGAGCCGGAGCAGCTCCTCTGCGTCCATCCCAATGTTCTTCATGATCCACGCATCGCCCATGCCGGCCTCCGTCAACTCGGCGACGATGTTGACCATGAGTTCGATGCTGTGCGAACCCCTAGCGCGGTTGTGCCGAATGGTCGACGCCATTCTCTCACCGATGGGCTTGTCGATGACCGAGACGGGGAGGCAGCCACCTTCGCGCTCCCTGAAGTAGCCATGCCCGCCCTCTTCGGAAACGAGGCTCCGCGGATGCCAAAACATCTTGCCACGCAGGTTTGATTTCTTGGGGAACTTGATAAGCACGGCGCGACGCGTCATGTGCTCGATGTTTTGAGCATTGAACATGACGCGCTGCCATGGCATTGGTCAGATTCCCTCCTCGGCGTCGCTTCCGATGTTTGGTCCTCTCAGCCCAAAGGCCCGGAGGTCCGGGCCGGTGAGCGCGTGGGCGGGTGGACGTCAGTGCTTGCTGGCGACTACGTATGCCCAGCGGTGCTCGCTGCGGTAGGCGGTAGAAGCGGATGCGGTCAGGACCATGCACTTCCCGGTCTCGAAGTTCCAGATGATGTCGCTGCCGGCGGTGGCGTCCTGGTAGGCGTTGTCGACCATGATCTGCTGGAGAGGGTGGAGCCCCATCTCGCGAAGTTCCTGCGCCTCGATCCTGCTCTGCTCCTCCTGTGCCTGTGTCAACTGAACGCTCATCGTCTCCTCCTCCGGGTGAGTTGCTTGCTCCTGAGTGGCTCTCGTCGGTCACTTACCCCAGGCGTATCCGACGGTCTCGACGACCTGAGCACCGGCGGAGCGCATCTTGTCGAGCCCAACGGAGAACTGCTCAGCGGTGTACGTCCCAGTCTCGACCTCAACGCGGCCGTCGGACTCGTCGAAACGAACGAACTCCTGCGTCTGCCCGGTCGGAAGGGTGACGGTGATTATGGTGACCTGCTCCTGATCCTTGTGCTGTCTTGTGGTGGTCGCCTTCATCGTCTCCTCCTCCGTCTGACTGCCTCTTACAGTTCTCATTATACCCTATGTGTCGGCGGAGTCAACAGGAAATTGAGCGATTCGCGAAAGTCTGCCGAATCGGCAACTACGGCCGCGCCACCACCACATCCGCCATCTCGCCTTTGAGGACGTGGGAGTAGTGGGCGAGGGTGATGGTGCTTGAGGAGTGCCCAAGCAGGCGCGAGACCAGTTCAAGCGGGTAGCCTTCACGAAGACGCTGCGTCGCGAAGGTATGGCGCATGGTGTATGGCATCACGTGTGACCAGTCGGCCGGCTTGTCCTTCTTCGGATGCGGCTTCCTCGCTGCCCGCCATGCATGACCGAACGCGGTCGGCGTCCACAGTCCGCCAGCGGCGTAGAGTCTCGGCGTCGGGCGAGTGGCGGGGAAGAGGGTCCCAGCCCACTTCCAATGCGGACCCATCTCATCGCTGCGGCCATCAAGCCACGCGATATGCGCCAAGAGGTCGGCGGCGAGGGCGGAGTCGATTCGTAGTATGCGGTCGGACCGCAGCGACTTCACCGGCCCAATGCTAGCCCGTTCACCATCCCTCACCACAGCGCGGCGGACGTATATCCACGGCTCGTCACAGTCCAGCCCGCAGTTCTTCGGCCGAAGCGCGAGCATCTCCTGTGGTCGGATTCCCGTGCAGTACATGAGCACGGCCGGCAAGTGGACGGCGTACCCTTCGATGTGAGCCAGGAACGCGCACGCCTCCTCATGAGTGAGCGCCAGACGTTCCGGCGAGTCCTTTGGCGTCTTGGCGATTCCACGGCCGGGATCGTGCGCTATCAGCCTGTCATTCGCAGCCTGCGTGAACATGGCCTTGACGTCGGCCTCGATACGGTTGCGCGTGGTTCCTGAGAGCCCCGTCTTGCCCATGTCCGCGAACGCCTGCCTCAGCATCGTCGTGGTGATATCACCAAGCTTCACGGCGCCGATAAGCGGAACGAGCTTGCCAGCGAGGCTGTTCCGGTAGTGCGTGATGGTGCTCGACTTCGCTCCCGTACGCCGCTTCTCAGCGATGAACGCCTTCGCGTACTGAGCCACGGTCTGTTCGCTTGTGAGGGACACGGCCTCTTCGTCCCTGAGCGCGTACAGATCGCGTTCGACGGCGCGGGCTTGACGAATGCCGCCATGGACGCGGCGCACGTAGCGTCTGCGGCTGCCGTCGACCATCCTGTGGCCCCAGACGGTCACTTTGTAGTAGCGGTCAGGAGTGAGTTCTTGGATGGACACGGGGGGAGAGTATCACCAACGTGTCACCGGGAACAGCAACGGCCATTTTGCCGGTGTAGACAAAATGGCCGTTTGCAGGTACTTTATGGTCGGCGTGGCCAGATTTGAACTGGCGACCCCTAGTCCCCCAGACTCACGCGCGTGTCACCGTGGGCTCGGATTGCCTGAGACTTGCTGCGACAGACTGAGCCTGACGTTCCGCGTGAGTCTGGGGTTTGTCACCAATCGTGACACCGGCCTAGATCGCCTCTCCCAGTGACTCTACGAACTCAACCAGGTCTGACCGCCGGTACAACTTGCGCCGGTCCCCGATGGGAAGCTTGACGCAGCGCACGTGCCCAGCCTTGCGCCACGCGCGGAACGTGTCGAGACACACCCCGCACATGATGCTCGCCGTCTCCTCATCCAGCAGGAAGCGCTCGTGGATGGGGATGGAGGCGAGCTTGGTGGCGCGGGTGGTCATCGTGTCGCCAGCCCATGTCGTTCGGCGAAGTCATCGTCTACCTCTATCCACTTCCAATCGAGAGCGGGGCGGCTTGTGCTTTCCCAGTTCACCCACGCGTTCACGTAGCGCCCGCTGCCGCCGTACCGGCCAACGCAGGAGTACGCAAAGCCGCCCGTCGTGAACCTCACCCACACCTTCTGACCCTTGCGGTAGTGGTAGGTTGCGAACGGCAGCTTGCACATGAGGACTTCCGTCACTCGCCCACCCCGCAGAACTCGCCAAGCTCCACCCCTGCCGCCTTCAGGATCTCGTGAGGGTCATCAGGCATCGGCGTCCTCCTCAGTCACTGGCCTCCACTGCTCAAGTTCTGGAGTGACCTCTGCTCTGCACGCTGTACCGCACTCTTTCGGATTTTCGTAGCGGGTACACGGCAGCCTCGTGGCTGCACACATGAACTGCTCACGCTCGCCGAATCCGTACCAGTGCGCGGCGAGTCTGCATCTGCTGCTGAGCACTACGCCGCCCACCCCCTAACCGTCTCCTCAATCACCCTAGCCGCCGACCCGTCTTTAACCTCCGAGCCCGTGAACCTGAGCACGCGATAGCCAAGAATCGTTGCCGCGCGGTCGCGTTTGTTGTCGTGTCGCCTGCCATGTTCCGAAAAATGTCCCTTGCCTTGCATCCAGCCTCCACCATCAACCTCAATAAGCAGGTGCGGAGCGATGAAGAAGTCGGCCAGCCAGTTTTTAACGGGGTGAAACTTGTACTGCCGCACGTACTCAACGCCGAGGTTGTCTAGCTGGAAGGCGAGCTTGTCTTCGTACTTGTCGCGCTCGGCTTTGGCTTGGAGCTTGGCTACTTCGGCGGGGGTGTGGGTGAGTTGGTCAGTAGCCATATCTCGCCCTCTCTTCCGCCCTGTTGGCTTCATTCCAGCAATCCGCAATCCGCTCCTTGAGATTGAACTGCTCGCGAACCATTCCGGCCCAACCTGCCCGTCTGAGCGCCGCGTACATGCAGACTGGGCATGCGTCGAGGCGTTGCTCCAAGTCCGCAAGCACAGCGGCCACCGTATCATTCGGAATGTCGAACCACTCCCAGTCGCCGAGGTCGTCTCCGCTTTGATGTACGAACTGCTTCACGTCTGGGATGCTGGCGACTGCTTCGGCCAGCTCTGCCGGTGACGTGTAGCACTCGGGCATGCCGCACTTCCGGTCCGGGTTGAGCGTGCATCGTTCCTCGTGGCGACGGATGTGGTAGGCGGAGCATCCCGACTTGCCGCAGAAGTCGCAGTAGTAGCGGTTGACGCGCTTGGCCTTCATTCCGCCCCCATCCTCGCCCACAATTCCTCGTGGACGTCCTCAACCTCGAAGTAGTGCCCGAGCCACCTGTCTGGGCCGGCGAACCACCTGCCGTACTGCTCAAGCACGTCGGTTGGCACGTCTTCATACGCCACGCCGATGAACGGCACGCAGGCACTTGGAAGACGCCAGCCACGGACGCGATGGATGGTGCCGGGGGAGCCGCAGACGTGCCATGTGCCGCTCACTCCGCATCCCCCCTCGCACGGGAGACCTCGATGGTCGGGGCGGCATCGAGAACATCGAATGCGCCCTGCACAATGGCGTACTCCCTCGGGTCGGAGTTGTAGACCTCGGACCAGGCCTCAAGAGCAGCCCTGAGCGCATCCGCGTCAATGAGCCTCACGGCGTCACCTCCGGCCACTCGCGGGTACCCTCCATCTCGCAGTACGTCATGCCAGGTACCGGCGGCTGCTTCTCGAGCCACGACCCGGCCTGCTTCCAGTAGAACGGCACCCCCGCAGCCTTGCACTGCCGGTAGACGTCCAGCGCCCACTCCGGTTGCATCGGCCGGGCGCCGGGCCCGGACTCGCCGCCGAGGATGACCCAGTCGAGCTTCGCCTTCGTTCTGCTCTGCCAGATGCCGGGGTCTCCGTACCGCCCATCGAGCGAGTCGAGCATGGTCTGCGGGACGTACGGCTTCTGGTCGAGCGGCCACCTCAGGTGCGTCAGTGCAACGGGACCCAGCATCGGCTCTACCGACACCCCGCGTACCGCTGCCGGCGTCGCCAGCAGGTCCGGGATCGCCGCATCGGCGCTGGGCTGGTCCCAGATGGAGACGATGGGCCAAAGATGTGGCATCGGCCAGATTGGCACGATTCCCGCCACGGACCCGATGAGGTTTGGGAACTCCGGGTTGCTGAGGAGGGAACGCATCCGCGCATGCCGCTTCGTCAGAACCAGATAGGTGTGATGCGGTTCGGATGTCGGCCACCAGCGGCCGTCCCTGAGGATGGCGTCCGGCTCCCCCAGGGCCATGACGCCGAACACCTGCGCGATCTGCTCGTCCGTCACCGCCTCGTGGAACAGGTCCCCCCTCGGCACTGTGAACACGACGCCGGGCTTGCGGGTGTGCAGGGGTCGCTCCAGTTCGTCGAGGTCGAAGCGGACCTCGCCGGTCCAGTCGTAGACGGGGCGGATGGTGCCCGTGTGGTCGAGGTATGGCGGTAGCTTCAGCGCCAGCCCCGCGTACTCCGGCAGGTGCTTCAGCCGCGTCGCACACTGACGCGCTGCCCAGCAGTTGAGGCAGCCGGCGCGGCCGTCTTTCGAGCAGCCGCGAACGATGTTCCAGCCGTAGTCGGCGTAGGGAATGCCTGTCGCTCCGAGGCTCACGGCGTCACCTTCCTGTCTGGATGCTCGCCGCACGAGCACGAGCTGTCAAAGTCGATGTGCCACGGGTAATAGGGACTGGCCGGGGCCAGGCACGACGGACCTTCCATCGCCCCGCCTTCGAACCACGGACACGTCTTGCATGTTCCCACGGGCCTCTCCCCGGCGGTCATGAGGGGCCTCCTGTCAGGCGAGCACGTTTCATGGCACGCTCCAGGTTATCTGCTCCCATCTCGTCCGAGTAGATATCGGCCAGTTCGCGTGCTACTGACTCCCACTGGGCCGCCATGCGCACCAGCTCCGCCTCCCCGGCGTTGGCCTCGGCAAGGGCGGCGCCAGCCAGCAGGCACGCAGTCGATGACCTGCCCCAAACGACAGATCGTGCAAGGAATTCCTCCCACTGCTCCCGATTCTTCGTCTCTCGCCCGGCGGCCTGGATGGTCTGGAGGGGGTCGTCAGGCATCAGGAGCCTCAACCTTGTATCCGGATGACCCTCCGAGCCCATCGGAACAGGCCTCAGCCATGCCCTCTTCGAAGTCAGCCACGATGTCGCTCGCGTGGGCGGCGATGTTCCAGATCTTGTAGCCGGGGACGGTGACGCGGCGGTGCAGTTCTCCCGCATGGTAGAAGGCGACATTGCCCTCTCCCTCGTAGTCACCGGTGATGCGCCAGGTTCCATTCG
>Ga0172381_10007377_pt1 | contig 10891 bp, 6 predicted proteins | sample Leawel6488metaG_FD_119754 | JGI IMG/M metagenome (GOLD analysis project Ga0172381, IMG submission 119754) | Leachate microbial communities from a municipal landfill in Southern Ontario, Canada - Leachate well 64-88 metaG | ecosystem: Engineered > Solid waste > Landfill > Unclassified | place... | reverse complement strand
CAGCGTATTTTCGGCCAAAGCAAATTTTTCAAAAGTAAAACGCGGTATCTTGACTACGCAATAGTCAATCGCCGGCTCAAAACAAGCAGGTGTTAACCGAGTAATATCATTGGGAATCTCATCTAAACAATAACCTACGGCAAGGTTAGCGGCAATTTTAGCGATTGGGAAACCCGTAGCCTTTGATGATAATGCCGAACTGCGCGAGACGCGCGGATTCATCTCAATTACCACCATCCTGCCGGTTTCCGGATGCACCGCGAACTGAATATTGGAGCCCCCGGTAGAAACGCCAATCTCGCGGATACAGGCCATCGCGGCATTACGCATTAATTGATATTCTCTGTTGGTTAATGTCTGAATCGGAGCGACGGTAATGCTATCGCCAGTGTGCACACCCATCGGATCGAAGTTTTCGATCGTACAGATTACCACTACATTATCCTTTAAATCCCGCATAACCTCCAGTTCAAATTCTTTCCAACCGATAACCGACTCTTCAATCAAAATTTCACTAATAATACTTGATTCCAGGCCCCTTTTAGCCAATATTTTAAACTCTTCCAAATTATAGGCGATTGACCCTCCTGACCCCCCCATCGTAAAACTGGGACGGATGATTAAAGGAAACCCGATTTTTTTTGAAACATCAATCGCATCTTCCAGATTATAGGCCCGATCGCTTTCAGGCAGGTCTAATCCAATCTTCTTCATCGCCGCTTTGAACAATTGACGATCCTCGCCTTTTTTTATCGCCTGGATATCGGCTCCGATTGTTTCAACCTTATATTTCTTCAACACGCCTTTCTGAGCCAATCCAATCGTCGTATTTAAAGCGGTCTGGCCGCCAAGGGTCGGTAGAAGCGCATCCGGCCTCTCCTTAGCAATAATTTTCTCAACCATTTCCACGGTAATCGGTTCGATATAGGTCTGGTCGGCAATCTCCGGATCAGTCATAATCGTTGCCGGATTAGAATTAACCAAAACGATCTTATATCCCTCCTGCTTTAAAACTTTACAAGCCTGGGTGCCGGAATAATCAAATTCACAGGCCTGGCCAATCACAATCGGACCCGAACCAATAATCATTATCTTTTTAATATCTTTTCTTTTGGGCATATTTTTTTAAACTCTGAATTCCCGCCTAAGGGCAGGCAAACTAAACACTAAACTCTAAACAAACTCTAAATCCAAAATCAAAAAGTTCAAAACAAAACCTTTGAGTTTTAGGTTTTGAGCTTTGGATTTGCTTAGCCTGCCTGCCGGTAGGCAGGGATTTAGGGTTTCGAGTTTAGAGTTTAAGATTAATGTTTCCATTTTTTCATTAAATTTGTAAATTCCGTAAACAAATACTCAGCATCATGCGGGCCCGGAGCTGACTCGGGATGAAACTGCACGGAAAAAATAGGAAATTTTTTATGGCGAAACCCTTCCAGGGTCTTGTCATTTAAATTGATATGGGTCAACTGAATGTCTTTTTTCGGCAGAGAATCGATATCCACGCAGAATCCGTGATTCTGGCTGGTAATATAAACCTTACCGGTTTTTAAATCTTTTACCGGATGATTCGCCCCGTGATGCCCGAACTTAAGCTTATAAGTCACGCCCCCTAAAGCCAGACCAAGTATCTGATGCCCCAGGCAAATTCCGAAAATCGGAACCTGCCCGATTAAGCCGGCAACAGTTTTAACTACATAACCCAGCGCTGCCGGATCCCCCGGACCATTAGAAAGCAAAACCCCATCCGGATGAACCGCCAAAATATCTTTAGCCGATGCCTGAGCGGGCATCACCGTAATATTACATTTATGAGAAACAAGCTCTCTTAAAATATTATATTTTACCCCGCAATCCAAAACCACAACTTTAAACTTAGCGTCATTATGCTGGGCGTAAACATATTTCTTGGGAATCGTAACATCTTTAACCAAATCTACACCCACCAACCCCTTGCTGGCCTGAACTTTTTTCAATAAACCGACTTCATCCAGATCCACCGTAGACAAAATCGCTTTCATCGCGCCTTTTTCACGAATATGCAAAGTCAAAGCCCGGGTATCGATCCCCTCTATCGCTACAATATTATTCTCTTTTAAATACTCACCTAATGGCTGATCTTTTCTCCAATTACTGGCGATTTTGCTATACTCTTTAACCACCAAGCCTTCCAGAAAAATACCCCGGCTCTCAACATCCTCTTTATTTACTCCGTAATTACCGATCAAAGGATAGGTCATGGCCACAATCTGGCCTTTATAGGAAGGATCCGTAATAATCTCCTGGTATCCGGCCATGCTGGTATTAAAGACCACTTCACCCAGGGCTTGCCCGGTGGCGCCAAAAGACTGACCCTTGAATACCTTCCCATCTTCTAAAACAAGAAGTGCCTGCATTTTTATTTTTTTTCTGAAGCCGCGCGGATGAGCTCGCGAAACAAAGGATGCGCCGCATCAGGTTTTGATTTGAACTCAGGATGAAATTGTACCGCGATAAAATATGGATGGTCCTTTAACTCTACGATTTCCACCAGATTTTTTTTCTGGTAAATGCCGGAAAAAACCATCCCCTTAGATTCAAGTTTCTTACGAAACTTATTATTAAATTCATAACGGTGACGGTGTCTCTCCGAAACAACCAAAGACTTATAAACTCTATGTGCCAGGGTATTGACTTTAATCCTGCAAGGATAGGCCCCCAGGCGCATAGTGCCGCCGAGATCTTTAACCTTTTCCTGCTCGATTAAGAGGCTGATGACCGGATATTTAGTTTTCGGTTTGAACTCCGTGGAATTAGCGTCTTTTAAACCACAGACATTGCGCGCGAAATCCAAAACCACACATTGCATCCCCAGGCAAAGCCCGAGAAAAGGAATCTTATTTTTCCTGACAAATTCAATCGCTTTAATCTTGCCTTCGATACCGCGTCCACCAAACCCTCCGGGGACCAAAACCGCCTCTATCCCTTTAAGAAGTTTCTCCGGACCGTATTTTTCAATATCTTCAGAATCAATCTTTTTAACCTCTACCTTTACCTGATTGCTGATCCCGGCATGAGTAATCGCCTCATAAATGGATTTATAAGCATCCTGCAAACCGATATACTTACCCACTACCGCTACCTGAACGGTCTTTTTGGGAGTGAACATACGCTCCACCACATTTTTCTCCCAATCTTTTAAATCCGAAGGCTTAGAGATTAATCCAAAATGGCCCAAAATTATTTCATCAAGAATCTGATCTTTAAAAACTAACGGCACCTGGTAAATTGATTCCACATCCGGAGATTCGATAACCGCTTCTTTCCTTACATTACAAAATAACGATATTTTGTCCTTTACATCTTCCGAAAGCGTTTTTTCCGTTCGACAAATCAATATATCCGGTTGAATACCAATCTGGCGTAAAGTCTGAACACTATGTTGCGTAGGCTTAGTTTTTATCTCATCGGCGACCTTTATATAGGGAACCAGAGTAAGATGAATATATAAAACATTCTTTTCTCCAGCATCTAATTTAAACTGCCGCGCCGCCTCCAGAAAAGGATGGCTTTCAATATCCCCTACTGTCCCGCCAATTTCAATTAAAACTATTTCCGCTTGGCTAACCTCGGCGACTTTTTTAATTCTATTCTTTATTTCCCCGGTGATATGCGGAATAACCTGGATCGTCTTACCTAAATAATCCCCCCGGCGCTCATGCGAAATCACCGTATTGTAAACCTGGCCGGTAGTAGCATTGTTGAACTTGGTCATCCTGGCCTTGGTAAATCTTTCATAATGCCCCAGGTCTAAATCCGTCTCAGCGCCATCTTCGGTTACATACACCTCTCCGTGCTGATAAGGATTCATTGTCCCCGGATCGACATTAATATAAGGATCCAACTTCATCAGGGAAACCTTAAGCCCACGCGATTCAAGGATTTTAGCGATAGAAGCCGAAGCAATACCTTTGCCTAAACTTGAAATTACCCCACCGGTTATAAAGATATATTTAGTCATAAGTTTATATAAAGAAGGCGCTTAGTGCCGAGTATCCGGCTCCCAAACGCCCTTGTTTTAATAACTATAGCATCGCTCCGGGCGGATGTCAATATTTTTAATTTCAGCTCTCAGCCATCAGCTGTCAGCTTGAGAAATTCTTTCCCTTCTTTCCAGGGATCCAGATATTTTTGGATACTTAAGTCTTTCTCCTCAAGAAGGTCTAAATGGCGCCTCTTTTCCTGCGGCCAGACAATTTCGATTTTAGGCCGGCGGATATCGGATTCATTCTGGCTCATTACCAATGCCACGCTGCCATCATCTAAACTCACCACCGCACCAACCGGCCAGAAACCCATAAATTTAAAGAATTTATCCAGCAATTCCGGATCAAAAGAACTACCCCGGTCTTTATTCATAATTTCATAAACCACGTCCGGGGAATAATCCTTTTTATAACCCCTTCTTTGCGAAAGGGCGTCATAAACATCACAAATCGCCACAATCTTAGAAGCAATGTGTTGTTTTCTTAAAAAAGACAGGCGCGGATACCCGGAAGAATCATATTTAAGATGGTGTTCGAAACAAACGACTACCGGCAGAATTCCCAAGGTATTAACATATTTAAGCATTATCTGGGCGCCTAATAATGTATGGCTTTTAATCCGCCCGAATTCCTGGTCTGTAAGTTGTTCGGATTTATGCAGTATTTTACGTGAAATAAACAATTTTCCTATATCATGATACATCGCGGCAACACCGATATTCAGGATATCGGTTTTCTCAAAACCCAAGCGGGAAGCAAAATACATCGAAAAGATAGAAACATTCAACATGTGTATATATGTGCCCACATCATATTTCTTTACCGTAGCCAACTTGAGCAATTCCTGACGTTGCGAGCTGAAATTTTCCATAATATTACTCAGGGAAAATTTAAGCGCCAGATGGTCGATTTTTTCGGAATTAAGCACTCCACTTAAAGCCTGGTCGACAACATCCGCCGAAGTATCATAAAGCTCGGATTGAGCCAGGGCGGCAACATCCTTATCCTGTTGCAAACCGACTTTAAGCTTACCCACATTGATATGTTCCACTCCGGCCAAGCTAAGCGAAGCCTGAAAATCTCCCTTAAAATCCTCTTTCGGGCCAGCAATAAAACAAACGAATTTAAGCAATTCTTCTTTGGTCAAACCTCGATAAAAAGCAATCTTCTCGATGTTTCTTTCTTTTAAATATAAGATTGCCGGGCGTAAGAATTTCGCCAAGTCAAAAAGAATCTCTTTCTCAAAAGCCAGCTCTTCCCCCACAATACCGATAACCATCTCCTGACGCTGGCTTAAGACATCGGCGAAAGCCTCAAATGTGCTCTCCAGGGATTTCTGGAACATCGGATGGGATGCCCCATACATCTTAATCGACTGCAAACAAGAAAGCAGCCCTTTGAAAGCTACCTCAATATTACTTAACATCCCACTCCTTTAAGATTTGTTTTGCCTTATCGCGCAATTCCCGATTCCAGAAAAATCTTCTGCGGCTGAAATCATGAATATAGCCGGCTGCTTCAATAAGCCCAAGATCAAAAACAATCTGCATATTTTCAATCAACAGTTCATTGTTCCTTCCGCAAAAACTAGGGATCTTAAACAAGATTTCTAAAGCCACGTCGCTTGTCTGCGCGTTTAAAATAAGCGCGGAAAGCAAGTTTTTCCTAAGCAGAGGAGAATCCGTATTTAGCTGACGTAGCAGGAATTGAGCATCCATTTTTTTTGACTTACGCATATTATTTAAAATCTCGATTTTAATTAATTCATTGGCTAAAGAATAAATATTATCCAACATACCTAAAGTCACAGGCATAGCGAGTTGCCCTAAAGCGTCGATTAAACTCGAGATAAATTCTATATCCTGGATCCTCTGCTTTACCCTTGAGTAAAAAATATCCAGGTTCCCCGGAAAGAACTTCAAGAAGAGGCTTAAGATAGGCTTGCTTATTTTTTCGTCAGCGAACATCCTCTCCAGATAAAAGCCTATATCCTGAGAGCTAAAAGACACCATCTCTAAAAAGAATTCCCGATCCTCAGCTAAAGGCTGATTTAATATAATACTCTCGATAAAAACAGAAAATTTCTTTTCAAATTCGGTATAAACATGGTTATTCCCTCCCCGATGTTTAACCAATACCCCCCAAAGATCTTTCAAAAAATCCAGGTCGTTATCCTGAATAACGATATCCAGCTCTTTTTCCAAATTCTCCGCGGCCAAAAGCAGATTTTCCTCATCTTTATCAAAATCAAAGATATTTAAAACTATATAGCGGTAATTTTCCTTAAGCGCCTTTTGGTCAAAAGACAATTCTCCGGCTAAAGAAATATCTTTAATCAAAGATTCAAGTGTATTGCGATAAACCGCCGATAACTGGTCGCTTTGGGTAGTCAGCAACAAATCCTTGATTCTTTTTACTGCCCGGGGATTATTATTAAAACGCCCGGCCAAGCTGACTTTATTTAAAGGGCCTTCCGCAACCTCAGATAGATCCTTCTGCTGTGAAATTTTTGAGAATAGCTCCAGGCTCAAAGCATCAAAGTTATCATCCTGATAAATTCCTTCCAAAAAAAGATTATTTAAATCTTCCGGGTTTAAACTATTAAAAATTAATTTAAGTTTTTTCAGTTTCTCTTCATCAATCGATTTTTTATTACGCAAAAGCCATAAAAAGATATCTTTGGAACATTTATCAAATTGTTCCTTGTTTTTGTCTTTTAAAGAGACTAAAAACTCGTTAAGGTGGGAGGGAATTTCTTCGGTTTCCAAAATATCTTTTTGATCCGTACGTTTAATCAAAACGCTGAAATTTTCGGCGAGATTATTTAACTTAGTTTGGTCTTTGCTAAGCACCGCTTCTTTAAGCATATAACCCCAAACGTCGGAACACTCCTGCCCATTCTCCTGCAAGAAGGCCGAGTAATCCAATTCTTCAATTATAAAATTCACTAAATCCTTTTTCTCCAACAGAACATTCACCCCACCGCCCTTAAGGATATCCTTTGGCGCCATGGAGATTACGGAAAAAAATGATACGATTTCCTCAAGTGTAGCCCCACTTTTAATTTCTATGCTTTTTATTTTCCGCTGATGCAACAGGCGGGCCAACTCATCATAAAATCCTTTTCGAGTCAGGTTTTCACCACCAACCAGAAGCCCCAGATCGGCTACTCCAATTTTAAAAGGAATCAAAAATGATTGCGCATCCTGAAGCTTAAGCTTAAAATTCTCAACGGATTTAATAAAATACGGGTGGTCCTTAGGATAAGAAAAAGCGTTAGTAAGGGTAACCCTGAAACTGCGGAAAAAGTCTTCAATAATATTCTCGTTATTCACAAAATTATTTTACATCCAAACAAGGCTCTCCGCAACTAAAAATCAGCTTTTCACTGATCGCTGAAAGCTGAATTTAGTTCACGGTTGACGGTTCACAGAAAAGGCTATCTTTTTACGTTGCTGATAGCTGACAGCTGAAAGCTGAGAACATATAAAAACGCCGCATCCTGCTAAAGACGCGGCGTTTTTATTGTTTTAATCCTGATTGTGGCCTCAGCTCTTCATTATCTTCCTGGCCTTATCATCTGCCGCGTCGGTAATGAAAGGTACTCCGGTTTCATTCTCCGTTTCGCGATTTGCCGATACAATATCATCACGAGTAATCGCCTTAAGGCTGAATCTCCGGGCTCCGGCCATTAATTGTTGGATACCAGCGGCTAATTTGTCCGCCAAGGTCCAAAAGGCTACCGCGCCCAAAGGTATATTTTTCATCTCGTCCTTACCCACCTTTTTTTGCAGGTCGTAATATCCGGCAAAAAGTTCCTCGGCGGTAGAACCTAATTCTGTCACAGAAGCCGGAAGCTTGTCCCAACTTCCGCTAACCTTGGCTTTTACCGCCGGATTCAAAACCCCCTCAATATTGGAGCCAAGATAGGCCGGGATCATCAATGAGCGCCCCATACAGACTAGTTTAGTATAAGGAGCCCCTAAAGCTAAAGCCTTAAAGATATGATCTTCACGGGCAAGTCCGCCGGCAAAAGCCATATCGACTACTTTTTTACCTTTTTTAGCAAGAATTTGAGCGTATTCATAAGCCTTAGCGTGTAAGAGAATAGAAGGAACGCCCCATGTTTCCATCATATTCCAGGGACTCATTCCCGTCCCCCCGCCAGAACCGTCAATCGTAAGCAAATCCAACTTGGCTTCAGAGGCATATTTTATCGACATCGCCAAAGCCTCCATGCCGTATGAGCCGGTTTTTAAAGAGATCCTTTTATAGCCGATCTTGCGTAAATACTTTACCGCTTTCATGAAATTATCATGAACCTGACTTTCCGAGGAAAGGCTGGTATAGCCCAAACGGCTATGACGAGCGATAGACTTAATTGCCCCGGATTTAAAGGCCTCCTGGACCTCAGGTAAAGTTGGGTCCGGATCAACCACATAACCTCTTTTTTTAAGGAACTGAGCATATTCAAGGCTGGTAACCTGTATTTCTCCGCCGATACATTTCGCCCCCTGTCCCCACTTCAGCTCGATGATTACCTTGTCTCCATATTTACCGATGACATATTCAGCTACTCCGTTACGGGTATCCTCAACATTCATCTGCACCAAAATCGCCCCATAACCATCATAATAACGCATAAAGGTATCGATTCTCCGGTCTAATTCCGGAGCTTTAATAATCTTGCCATCTTTAATTTCCGCCTGCTTATCGATACCAACCACATTCTCACCCACGACAATCGGAACACCCACCAGGGCCGCCCCGGTAGCGAATGATTCCCAATACTTAGCGGCGACGAAAGTAGAACCCAAAGCCCCGGTCATCACCGGAACCCTGAATTTAGTCTTAACTGCCTGACCGAATTCGCCTTCAATTTTCACATTAGGAAAAATACACTCATCCTCGGAACTAGAAAGACCCTTAGGAAGGCCGGTAGCTCCATAGTTATAACCGTTAATCCGCAGAGAATTATAGGAAACACCAAGATGCGTAGTGTTAGAACTACCCGCGGTCGTAAAACTGTAATCCCGGGGATACAAAAGCTTCCTGCCTTTTAAACTCGATAGCCAGGTTTCACATTTACCCATGCAATCTACACGGCAAAGAGTGCACAACCCGCTTTCACAAGGATTCCCCCTGTTTACTGTACCTAAAGCATCATTTGTCTTCGGCCACTGGATCATTATTCCTCCCCTTCCTTAATCATAATCATTTTTTGCCTAAAAATAAGGCAATTCGAATCAAAAAAAATATCCCTCATAGATTTAATTGACTTCTTTGTCGTTAAATCTAGGTTATAGGATTAATTCTCGGGTTTTGCTACGCTGCAAAACCAATGTCTATGAACAATTTAAGTTATATGATAATACGGTGGGCTTCTTTGTCAAGGATTTTGCAGAATACTTAACGCGGCTTTCTTCGCCATACCCATCGCCTCGATAATCGTTCCTTCCCCACCGACAATATCCCCTCCGGCAAAAACATTCTTGATGGAAGTCTCCATCGTCTCCGGGTTGATTATAATGTCCCTGGATTTATCGATTTGTAATTCGGCGGTGGCGCTGGTTAAAACCTGATTCGCCCCCAGGCCGATGGCAATGATCGCCAAATCGCAGGGCAAGCTGAAGTCACTTCCTTTTAAAGCGACCGGCCTTCTTCTCCCCGAAGAATCCGCTTCTCCAAGCTCACAAACAAGACAATTCAGAGCCCGAATAAATCCTTTATTATCGGAATAGAATTCCTTGGGCTCGACTAAAAATTTAAATTCAATCCCCTCCTCATGAGCATGACTAATCTCAAGCCTCCGGGCAGGCATTTCATTCAATGTGCGCCGGTAAAGAATCTTTACATCCGGGGATATTCCGGTTATCTTCTGCAGACGCAAAGCGCTTCTTGCCGCGTCCATCGCCGTATTGCCACCACCGATTACCAAAACGTGGCGGCCGATATTCACCGGAGTATGATATTCGGGAAATTTATAAGCCGACATAAGATTCAGGCGCGTTAAAAATTCATTAGCGGAATAGACGTTACAAAGATTTTCACCTTTGATCCCCAAAAATGAAGGCACCCCGGCTCCTAAGCCCAAGAAAATTCTAGAGAACCCCTCTTGGAATAGCTCGTTTAAAGAAACCGTCTTACCCACCACAACATTGTTCCTGAATTTTACTCCAAGTTTAACTAAATAATTGATCTCCTGATCAAGGATATCCCGGGGAAGACGAAAACCGGGAATCCCATATCTTAAAACACCGCCACAACTCTGCAGGCTCTCGAAGATAACCACTTCTGCCCCATTAGCGGCTAGTTCACCGGCACAACATAACCCTGCCGGGCCAGAACCGATGACCGCGATTTTATCTCCGGGAAGCTTATCGGATCCCCGAGAGGAACCAGCGGCCAGGCCATTGCGCATTCCATAGTCACCGATAAACCTCTCCAAAAAATTAATATTGATCGCCTGATCCGATGCGTATGCCGATTTATCCTTATTCAACACACAACTCCGGCGGCATTGGTATTCGGCCGGACAAACACGCCCGCAGATCGAAGGAAAATTATTCGTTTTACGAATAGTAAAATAGGCTCCAGCGTAATCTTTTTCGGCAAGCTGAAAAATGAATTTTTTGATATCGATATTTACCGGACAACCAGAAATACAGGTGGGGTTTTTGCATTGAAGACAGCGCCGGGCTTCAGATAAAGCCTCCTCTTCTGAATATCCGGCGACCACTTCATCAAAACCTTCTATTCTTTTATCTTTAGCTAGCTCTTTAGGTTTTACCGACTCCCGAGATATCATTTTAAAAATTTAGCTTACAAATATGCTTCTCTTTATCCAGATACATTGAATTTCTCATCTG
>Ga0172381_10007376_pt1 | contig 10892 bp, 10 predicted proteins | sample Leawel6488metaG_FD_119754 | JGI IMG/M metagenome (GOLD analysis project Ga0172381, IMG submission 119754) | Leachate microbial communities from a municipal landfill in Southern Ontario, Canada - Leachate well 64-88 metaG | ecosystem: Engineered > Solid waste > Landfill > Unclassified | place... | reverse complement strand
TTGTTGAAAAAGCTGAAAAAAATACATATCAAAAATTAATAAAAAGAAAAAGAGAATCTAATTAGATTCTCTTTTGATTTCCATAAATACTGGAAGAATAATTGGTTTTCTGCCTGTTTCTTCTTTAATAAAAGGAAAAACTTCCTGTACAATTTGATGTTTTAATTCAGAATAATTTAAATTCTTATTTTTTAAGTTTTTAATAATAATTTGATTAGCTAAAAACTCTATTCTTTCTAATAATTCTGTACTTTCATTTACTAAAACAAAACCACGAGTTGTGATATTAGTGTTTCCAACTAACTCTCTTTTATTAATATCTATATTAGCAATAATAACTAATATTCCATCATCAGACATAATAATACGATCTTTAATAACAGCATTACCAATATCGCCAATTCTGTTTCCATCAACATAAATATCTGAAGCAGGAATGTTTCCAGATTTTTTAACACTATGTTTATTAATTGATAAAACATCACCATTGTCCAAAACAAATGTATTTTCTACTGGTAAGCCACATTCTACTCCTAATTGAGCATGAGCTTTTAACATGCGATATTCACCATGATAAGGCATCAAATATTGAGGATTTAATAACCTTAACATTAATTTTAATTCTTCACGATTACCATGACCAGAAGTATGTATTTCACTAATAGAAGTATTAGTGAAAACTTTAACACCTTTTAAATACAACTTATTAATTGTATTAGTAATAGCAGATGCATTTCCTGGAATTGCTGATGAAGAAAATACTACAACATCATTAGGTAACAATTTGATTTGACGATGAGCTCCATTAGCAATTCTTGATAAAGCTGCTAGTGGTTCACCTTGAGAACCAGTACATAATAAAGTTATTTCATTTTCTTTAGATTTTAAAGCTTCTTCTGGTGAAACAAATATACCATCATCGATAATATATCCACCTTTTACAGCTATTTCAATTGATGTATCCATACTTCTTCCAAATAACGCAACTTTTCGATTGTTTTTACGACAAGTTTCAACAATATGTTTTAAACGATATATATTAGATGCAAAAGTAGCAATAATAATTCTACCTTCACAGTTTTCAAACACTTCATTTAATGTTTCATCTACTTTTGATTCACTGATAGAAACGCCATCAACCATCGCATTAGTACTATCACTCATCAACAATTTAACACCTTTTTTGCCTAATTCAGCCATTTTATGAATGTTTGACATAGGTCCGATTGGAGTCCAATCGAATTTAAAATCACCTGTCATTACTATTAAACCATTAGGTGTATTGATTGCTATTCCATGAGAATCAGGTATGGAATGAGTTGTTGCAAAAAATTCAATTTGAAAATATTTAAACTTAAGTTTTAAATCCTCTGTATAAGTATTTAAATTTTTATATTTAATATTTCTCTCATCTAATTTCTTTTTAATTAGTTCTGTCGCTTGTTTTGGAGCATAAATAACAGGAATATTCACTGTTTGTAATAAAAAAGGAATACTTCCAATGTGATCTTCATGACCATGTGTAATTATTAATGCTTTAATTTTTTCACTATTTTGTTTTAAAAAAGTATAGTCAGGAATAACATAATCGATTCCTAACAATTCGTCTTGCGGGAACATAACACCAGAGTCAATAATAATTAACTCATCATTATGCATTACACAATACATATTCTTGCCAATTTCTCCTAAACCGCCTAAGGCAAAGACTTGTGTATTGTTATTTTCAAAAAATTTCATTTTATCTCCTTTCTATTTAGTTAACGATAAAAAGATTAACTCAATTAATTATATATTAAAAACTTCTTTTTGTCTATAATTTAAATATTATCTGCAAAATACTTTATAAAAAGTTCAAACTATATTATAATATTATTGTATTTGGAGAATAAATTATGGTAGAAAGAATAACCAAAATTATTAATATCCTTGTTGAATTGTTACAAAGTGCTGGCCCCTTAGCTGGTTTCTTTTTAATCATATTGGAATCTATCATTCCAATATTGCCATTAAGTGTTTTTATTGCCTTCAATAATTTAGCTTTTGGTTCTATAATTGGTTTTATCATTTCTTTAATAGGAACAATTTGTGGTTGTTTAATCTCTTTTTATGCTTTTCGTTTAGGATTTAGCAAAATATTATATAGGAATATGAAAATTGATGGTAAAATCCATAATTTAATGAAAAGAATAAAATCAATGTCATTTTCTTTGCTAGTTATTTTGATAGCGTTACCATTTACTCCGGCTTTTTTAATAAATATTGTCTGTGGTTTATCAAAAATGGAACCTAAAAAGTTTTTACTTAGTATTTTAATTGGAAAGATTTCAATTGTTTATTTCTGGGGATATGTAGGTACTGGATTAATCGAAAGCTTGCAAAACCCTAAAATATTCTTAGAAATAATAATTATTCTTCTTGTAGCGTATGCTTTTTCAAGAGTTATTCAAAAAATATTGAAAGTTAATGAGGTGAAATAATGGAATATATAATTTTAGGATTATTAATTATCATTTTAATTATTAGTGTTATTTCAGTAATGAAAAATATTAATGAAAGTAATATTACAGAACGATTAGGTAAATTAGAAAATAGTGTTGTTAAAGAAATTGGAGATTTTAAAAGTGATTTTGGAAGAAATTTAAACGAAGATTTTTCTAAATTAAATGAGAAGATCGAAAACAAATTAATGATGATCAATGAGAAAGTTAGTGAAAAGATTGAAGAAAATTTTGAAAAGACAAATAAAACTTTTTCTTCAGTTTTAGAGAGATTATCTCGCATTGATGAAGCTCAAAAAAAGATTGACTCATTATCTAATGACATAGTGTCATTACAAGGTGTCTTAACAGATAAAAAGAGTCGAGGTATCTTTGGAGAAGTAAATTTAAAACATATTTTAGCAAATGTATTCGGAGAAAAGAATGATACTATTTATCGTATGCAATATACTTTTGAAAATGGTACGATTGCCGATTCAGTTTTATTCGCTCCTAATCCTTTAGGTTTAATTGCAATTGATTCTAAATTTCCTTTAGAGCACTATCAATTGATGGTAGATAAAAATTTATCAAATTTTGAAAGAGAAAAACATGAAAAAGATTTTAAATCCGATGTTAAAAAACATATTGATGCTATTTCTAGCAAATACATTATTCCTGGAGTAACTAGTGATCAAGCTATTATGTTTTTGCCAGCAGAAGCTATTTTTGCTGAAATAAATGCTTATCATCAAGATGTGATTGATTATGCTAATAAAAAAAGAATTTGGATTACATCACCTACAACTTTAATGAGTACTTTGACTGTAATTCAAATGATTATTAAAAATATGGAAAGAGATAAATATGCTTCAGTTATTCAACAAGAATTAGTTAAATTAAGTGAAGATTTTAATCGTTATAGTGATCGTTGGGATAAATTGTCAAAAACAATTCAAACCGTTTCTAAAGATGTTGAAAATGTTCATATTTCTAGTCAAAAGATTAGCAAGAGGTTTGATATGATAAATAAAGTTGATGTTAAAACAATTAGTGAAGAAAGTGGTGAAATTGAATGAAAAAATTAGTTTCAGGTATTAAACCAACTGGAGAATTAACTTTAGGTAGTTATATCGGTGCAGTTAAACAGTATATCGAATTACAAAAAGAATATGATTCATGTTTTTTTGTAGCAGATTTACATGCAATTACTAAGTATCAAGATCCTAAAGAGTTAAGAGAAAAAACCAAAAAAATAGTTGCCCTTTATTTAGCATGTGGTTTAGATCCAAAACAAGCAACAATTTATTTGCAATCTGAAAACCCTTATCATTCTCATTTGTCTTGGATTTTAAGTTGTAATGCTTATTTGGGAGAATTAAATCGTATGACTCAATATAAAGATCAAAAGATTAAAGATTCTAATTTATCAGTAGGTTTTTATACGTACCCAGTTTTAATGGCAGCAGATATTGTCATGTATGATGCTGAATATGTTCCAGTAGGTGAAGATCAAGTTCAACATGTTGAATTAGCAAGAGATATTGTTCAAAGATTTAATAAAAGATATGGTAATAAATTAATTATGCCAGAACCAATAGTTCCTAAAATTGGAGCAAGAATAAAAGATTTGCAAGAACCAACTAAAAAGATGAGCAAATCAGATGGCGAATGTAAGGGCTCTATTTTATTGTTAGATGATGAAAAGATTGTTAGAAAAAAAGTTATGAGCGCTATTACAGATAGTGATAATTTAGTAAAATATGACGTTAAGAATAAACCAGGAATTTCTAATTTGATTACTATTTATTCTTCATTAAGTGATTTATCGATAAAAGAAGTGGAAACGGAATTTATTGATAAAAATTATGGGGAATTTAAAACTGCTGTTGCAGATAAAATTGTTGAGGTTTTAAAACCTATTCAGGATAAGTATTATGAATATATTAATATTGATATGATTGATGAAGTTTTAGATCAAGGTATAAAAAAAGTAACAGTTATTGCTCAGAAAAAATGTGAATTAATTGCAAAAGCAGTTGGATTGGGGAGACAAAAATGTTAGAAATTAAAGATTTTAGTAAAACTTATGGAAAAGGTGGTAAAAAAGCTGTTGATAAGTTGAATTTAAAGGTAAAAAAAGGTGAAATATATGGGTTTATAGGTCATAACGGAGCTGGTAAAACAACGACTATTAAGGCAATGGTAGGAATTATTGATTTTGAAGAAGGAAAAATAAAAATTGATAAACATTCTATTAAAACAGATCCAATATTATGTAAACAAAAGATAGCTTATATTCCAGATAATCCAGATATTTATGAAAATGTTCGTGGCATTGATTATTTAAATTTTATTGCAGATATTTTTAATGTTTCACTTCAAGATAGAGAAATAGCTATAAATAAATATGCTAGTGAATTTGACATTTTTGATAATTTAGGTGATTTAGTATCTACATACTCTCATGGTATGAAACAAAAGCTAGTTATTATTTCAGCTTTACTTCATGATCCTTTATTAGTGATTATGGATGAACCATTTGTAGGATTAGATCCAACATCAGCTTTTAAATTAAAAAAAATTATGAAGGATATGTGTAAAAAAGGCGTTTCATTTTTATTCTCTTCTCATGTATTAGAAGTAGTAGAAAAATTATGTGATAAAGTTGCTATCATTAAGAAAGGTAAATTAATTGCTTCAGGAACAGTTAAAGAAATTAAAGGAGATAAGAGTTTAGAAGATTTATTTGTGGAGTTGAATGATTAATGAATAAATTATTTGAATTATTAAAATTTAAGATTAAATCAACGATTAATCTTGAAAAAATTAAAAAGATGAAAAAGATTAATCTTCTTTTCTTTGGTTTTATCTTTTTATATTTTGGTTTCTCTTTGACTTTTTCTATTACGATGATTACAGATGGAGCGATTAACGCTACAAAAGAATATGGATTAACTTTTTATTTAATTCCTTTATTTTTTGTTATGATCAGTTTTTTTCTCTTTCAATTATCTATTTTTAATACTAAATCAATTATGTATTCAGCTCGAGATAATGATTTGTTATTATCATTACCAATTCCTTCAAAATCTATTTTAATGAGTAGAGTTTTAATAACTTTATTATGGAATTTTCTAATCTCATTATTTATTATGTTGCCAATGTTAATTACATATGCAGTAAGAGTAGGGGTTAGTTTTGATTTTGTTATTATGTCTCTGGTAACTTTAATTATTTTACCTATAATACCAACCATTTTAGCGAGTATTTTTGGTTATTTAATTGCATTTTTAACCACTAAATCAAATGCCAGTAAATGGATTGAATATGTTTTGTCATTAGGAATGATATTATTCTTTGTTTTAATCTTTTCTAATATTGAATCAATTTTAATGTATGTAGTTAATAATTTTGATAAGATAGAAAACTTTATTAAATATGGATTTTATAGTATTTATTTAGTGATCGAGATGTTTTCTAAATCTAGTTATTTATCATTAATATTATGTTTAATAATTAATTTTGGATTATTTTTTATCTTTTTACATGCACTAAATTTAAATTATAAAAAATTACTTTCTCGTCTTAACGAAAAGAAAACAAAAACTAAATTTCAATTAAAAAAATTAAAACATACTCAAGCTAAACAAATATTATTTTTTAAAGAAGCTAAGAGATATTTTTCTTCTCCAATATATGTTTTTAATACTTTATTTGGAGTAATTATAATGTTAATAGGTTCTTTAGCAGTTTTCTTTACAGATAAAAAAGACATTATAAATTTAATTAAAGAAGGAGGTTTAAATTTAAATTTATTTTCTGTCGTTATTTTAATGGTTACCTTCATAGCTTTTTTATCAAATACTTCTTGTGCAAGTATTTCAATCGAAGGGAAAAATTTATGGATTTTAAAATCATTACCAATTAAATTAAAAAGTATTATTGTTACTAAGGTCATGTTTAATTTCATTGTTATGATTATTCCTATCATTATTTCTATTTTTGCATTTTCATTTGTTTTTGGTTTTTCAATGATAGAAATGTTATTTTTAATATTAGTAGCAATTATTTCTTTAGGATGCTCTTCAATGTTTGGAATTATTATTAATTTGAAATTTCCTAAACTAGATGCAATTGATGACACAGTAGTAGTAAAAAGAAGTCTAAGTGTTATTATTGCAACCATGTTACCTTTAATTTTGATTATGACTTTAGGAACAATTTATCCCTTTATTGAAAAATATATTAGTCTTAATAATTATTTAATTATTTTATTTAGTATTGTTTTCGTTTTAAATATTGTTCAAATTATAATAATAAATACTTGGGCACCAAAACGTTTACAAGAAATTAACTAGGAGATGAGAAAAGTGAGAGCGATTGTTTTATCTGGTGGAGGCTCAAAAGGAGCTTATCAAATTGGAGTTTGGAAAGCTTTAAGAAGATTAAAAATAAAATATGATATTGTAACTGGAACTTCAGTAGGAGCTTTAAACGGAGCTTTAATGGTAACTAAAAGTTATCACAAAGCTTATTCATTATGGAAAAATATTGGTTTCAGAGATGTTTTTGATCAAGATATCAAAAGTGATTATTTTACTCCTGAAGGTAAAAAAGCAATAGCTAAAAAATATGCTAAAGCAATTTTTTTAGATCATGGAATGAGTCCAAACAACTTAGAAAAAACAGTAGAAGCTAAATTAAATTATAAGAAGCTAAAGAAATCTAAAATAAAATTTAGTTTTATTACTTATAATTTATCAGATTTAAAACCAAAAGTGATTAATATAGAAAAAGAATCGGTAGATAAAATAAAGCATTATTTAATAGCGTCTTCTTCTTGTTTCCCAGCGTTTCAAAAAAAGAAAATAGAAGGTAAAGATTATATTGATGGTGGTTATTATGATAATTTTCCTGTTAATTTAGCAATAGATTTGGGAGCTGATGAGATTGTTGCTATTGATTTAAAAGAAATTGGATTTAAGAGACCAGTCAAATCAAAAAAAGCAAAAATAATTTATATTTCTCCTAATAATCATCTAGGTTCTTTTTTAGTTTTTGATAAACGTTTATCAAGAAAAAACATTAAATATGGATACAATGATACTATGAAAGTATATGAGAAATTAGAAGGTAAAAAATATACCTTTAAAAAGAATCATTTAGAAAAGAACTATATAAAATATTCTCGAAAATTTAATATTTTAATTCAATCCTTTTTATCAAAAAAAGGATTGATTACTAATTTAATAAAAAGAATTACATTAAAGCAAGAGTATAATTTGAGAGATTTTCAAAAAATAATCGAGTTTTTAGGTACTATTTATGAAATAGATGACACCAAAATTTATTCTTATCGAAGATTTAATCGTCTTCTTTTAAAAGCTCAAAGAAAATATAAACTTAATCGAATTAATGATAGTCGTAATATTATTAATAATATATTAAATAACAATGCTAAAAAAACAAATAAAAGTTGGGAATTGGCTTTTTCCAAAGAAGTTTTAGGAGCATTATATTTAAAAAATTTAAAAAACTCTTGTATTTTTCAAAGAAGATAGTATAATATTAAACACTTGGAGGTTGAAAAAATGGAGTTTGAAAATAACAATTCAATTGTTAAATTAATTTTTGAAGAAAATATAATTGTTTATCGTACAGATAAAGATGAGTTTTATTTAAAAAAAGGAAAAGAAAAACCAATATTTATTTATAAAGGTGATTATTCTACTGATGTATATTATGATGAAGGAAAAATTAATTTTTATCATATTGATCGTGATGAAAATAATGACTTTATATCAAAAACAGATTATTCTTTTTCGGTTAAAGATGAAATTTACTGTTTGAGAAGGAAATAATATGTTTAAACAATATGTTGATAATAATCAAACTGTTTTAGTTGTTAATCAATTAGTTATATCGTATCGAATATTGAACAGCGACGAAGTTTTTCTTGTAGAAGATAATATTTTAATGGTATATAATATTTATACTCATCAAATTGTTTCGGAAGAATTTATTGACGATTTAGCAAAAAAATCAGAGTTTGTTAAAACTTTAAAATAAAAAAGATATTAATATCTTTTTTATTTTATGATATAATTAAATCATGAAAAAAAGAATTTTTGATTTATTAATTACTTTTTTATTTATATTAAGTTTAGAATTAATGACAAAGATTATTGTCTTTAAAAGTCTTTCTTTGTTTAATTTTCTAAACATTCTTTTTTTCACTTTAGGTTTAACTATCTTTATATATATTTTAACTACATTTTTTAAAAGAACAATTAACTTTATTATTTATTACTTTATTTTATCAGTTATAAATTTAATTTTTATCGCTCAAATTATTTATTTTAAAACTTATGAAGGTTTAATGTCTCTTTATTCAATGCGTCAAACAACAGTTGTTACTGAATTTGGTAATTCTGTTTTAGATATGATTTATAGAAACATATTTTTAGTTTTTATATTTTTAATACCTTTAGTAATTTTAATAATCTTAAATAAAAAAGTATTATACTTAAAAAGGATTAAATTTAAGCTAAAACCAATTTTTATTGGATTGTTTTTAATCGTTTATCTTATTAATATAGCTTTATTACAAATAAATAAAAATGATATTTATTCTTCATATTCATTATATTATAAAGATTTTTCTTCACCTTTATTAGCAGCTGAAAAATTTGGCCTTTTAACGACAATGCGTTTAGATTTAAGAAACACTATTTTTAATAAAGAAGATACTTTTAAATTTGAAGAATCAAAAATTGATTTTAAAATCAATTTAAAATCAATTTATCTACCTAATGTTTTAAAAATAAATTTTAAAGAATTAATTAACAATTCTACTGATGAGACAATAAAAAATATGCATCAATATTTTTCCAATCGAAAACCAACAATAAAAAATGAATATACAGGTATTTTTAAAGACAAAAATTTAATCGTTATTTTAGCAGAAGCTTTTGATCCAATTGGAGTAGATGAAACAATAACACCCACTTTATATAAATTAGTTTATAGTGGATTTGAATTTAAAAATTTTTATGCACCACTTTTCATTAGTACTATCGATGGAGAATTTTTTCAACAAACTTCATTATTACCTAATTCAGTTGGAACTAATTGGAGTATGAAACAATCGATAGGTAAATATTTGCCTTATACTTTCGGCAATATCTTTAAAGATTTAGATTATAAAACTACGGCTTTTCATAATGGGGGTTATACTTATTATTCGCGTCATCTTTCGGTTCCTAATCTTGGTTATAGCAGATATATAGCTTGTGGTAATGGTTTAAATATTAATTGTAAACAATGGCCAAAAAGCGATTTAGAAATGATGCAAAAATCTATTCCTATGTATATTAATGAAGATAAATTTATGACTTACTATATTACTATTAGTGGCCATTTAAATTATACTAGAGTTGGTAATATGATGGTTTCTAAGAATTGGTCTCAAGTTAAAGAATTACCTTATTCAGACATAATTAAAGGCTATATAGCAACTCAAATTGAATTGGATAAGGCATTAGAGTATCTAATAGAACAATTAGAGGCTAAAGATAAATTAGAGGACACAGTAATAGTATTGTGTACGGATCATTATCCTTATGGGTTAGAATTAGAAGAAATAAATGAGATTGCTAATCCTGTTCGAGATAATAATTTTGAAAAACATCGTTCTCATTTAATAATTTGGAATAGTGAATTAGAACATAAAGAAATTGAAACATTAAGTAGTAATATTGATGTTTTACCGACAGTATTAAATTTGTTTGGAGCAAATTATGACTCAAGATTATATATGGGTAAAGATATTTTGTCTGATGATGAAGAAAGATTAGTTGTTTTTTCTAATCGAAGTTGGATAAGTGAACAAGGTAGATATAATTTTTTAACTAAAGAATCATCACCAAAATTGAGTTCAGAGTATATATCTAGTGTTAATCAGGATATATATAATCGTTTTAAAATATCAAAATTAATAATAGATAAAAATTATTATCAGATATTAAAAAATAAAGATTAATCTTTATTTTTTAATTATTTGACAAATAAAAATATTTAATTATAATATAACAAAAAACAGGGGGATCAAGAAATGATATATAGAGTAAAGATTAATAGTAATACTTATGAAACAAAGAGATATTTAGATAGTTTTTTAGAAAACAGTAAAGTTTTAACAGAAGATAGTATAGAATATAAAAAATTAAAACAAAATAGAGGTCTTTATAGAAATTTTCGTAATATTATGAAGTTTCTTAATAAAAAAGATTATAATTATCAAACTCATTTAAATTTAGTGTTAAAAGAAATTAATTCTTTAGATGAATTACCATATTTTTTTAATTTATTTGTTGATAAAATTTCTAGTATTGAAGAATTTAGTACGGA
>Ga0172381_10007373_pt1 | contig 10895 bp, 27 predicted proteins | sample Leawel6488metaG_FD_119754 | JGI IMG/M metagenome (GOLD analysis project Ga0172381, IMG submission 119754) | Leachate microbial communities from a municipal landfill in Southern Ontario, Canada - Leachate well 64-88 metaG | ecosystem: Engineered > Solid waste > Landfill > Unclassified | place... | reverse complement strand
GGATCCTGGTGCAAAACCTCGACAAATGATAAAACGGGGATTAAAGCATCCGTAATAAACACTAAAAAATAGTGTCTTAGTTTAATAGGAAGAACGGACGTCTCCAAAACGTTACAACAAGGGTTCGAGTCCTTTAGGCACTGCTTTTAATCTCCCTTGGTGTAGGGGTAGTACATTCTGGTGTGGTGTAAAGATAGCACAATTATTTCTGAAGTAATGAGTATTCGTTTGATTCGAATTACCAGAACAATTTTAATATTCAAACCTAACTATGATAATAATATTAGTATAGGAGATTAGGTTTGAATGAAATGTGAATACTGCGAAAAAGATCATGAGTAATCCAGTTTAAAAAACAACTAGTAATATTAACTTATAAAGAGCTTAAACCAATATTAGAATATACAATTGATAAATATGGTAATGATTTTATAAAATTATATGGGGAAAGGTGACAGAGTTGGCGAAATGTAATTGTCTTGAAAACAATCGTGGCTTAAAACACCATTGCGAGTTCGATTCTCGCCCTTTCCGCTCAATCTCGCTCTACCAGCTTTTTGGAGAACAGAATGAAAGATATAAAGAAAACTTCTGATCAATGGCAGAAAGAATGTAAAGTTGAAATATTAGATCCAGATGGTTGGGATAGAAAAAATTGGGATTTTTCATGGTACAAAGAAAAAATTACTAAATCTGAATTTGAAGAAAGAATGATTATTTCAACTTGTATTTATCCAAGACCAATAACACCTGAAAATGTTTGGAAATAGATTAATGCGTTAAAGGGCGATACGGCTTGCGTCAGTTGGCTGTAAACCAACCGAGTACCTTATACGGCTCATGGGAGTTCGAATCTCTCTTAACGCACTGGAGTTTAAAATGTTAGATACAGTATTAGCAGGTTTACGCGTTTTCAATAAATATGCAGACAAAGATATTGCAGCAGAACATGATATTATTTATGCAGGTAGTTGTTCTCCAGAAACTATGCCTTCAGATGATTTAAAGATTCTTGAGGATTCCGGATGGAATTGGGATAAAGAATTAGATAGTTGGTATCATTTTTGTTAGGTTTAAAAATGAACAAATGTTTATATTGTGGTAGATTCTCACATTTTTTTAAGAATGTGTATACAAGTAATATGGAATGTGCTTATGTATTAATCTCCTGGTTTTGTAAAAAATGTGGTTATTGCGAAGAGGAGGGCTAAATGAAAAGATGTCCTAGATTAGGTAAATGTGCTTTATATCCTGATTTCTGTCCCGATGCAAGTAATAGTGGCTCATATAAAAAATGTGCTATAATGAAAGGAAAAGCAAAATGAAAAAATTTGAAATTTGGAGTGAGGGGTATGCCGCAACTTGTGAACACAGTGAAGCGAGGTACCATGGTTCAGCTGAAGGAAAATCTTTTAAAGAAGCTGTAAAAAATTTTGCAGATACTCATAATCATTTTAAAAAATATTTTAATAAAGAAACGATGTCTTTTTGGGGATGTAAATTATTTGATAACGAAACAAAAGCAAGACAAAATTTTGGTTAAAAAATGACCTTGTGGCTAAGTGGTTAAGGCAGATGGCCGCAACCCATCTATCGTCAGTTCGAATCTGACCAGGGTCTCTTATTCCCGAATCGTCCAGTGGTAGGACAGAGGCCTTTGAAGCCTACAAGCTAAGTTCGAGTCTTAGTTCGGGAACTTTATAAAAGGAGAAGTAAAGGTGAGATAGCTAGTTTTTAAGGACGATTAGTCTAGTGGTTAGGACGGGTGCCTTTCACGCATCTGACACGAGTTCGAATCTCGTATCGTCTACTATGAAAAAATTAATATGCTGGTTAAAAAGACATCATGAGTGGCAGTTCGCATATAATTATGGAGTTCCTCGAGGTAGTAATTGGGGTACATTGGAGAAACTTAAAAAAGAAGGAAAAACTTTTGAAGTCAATAAATGCCGAATCTGTAAGATTTATGACCATAAAGGAGATGGCTTAGGTGCAAGACAATTTGGGGCCAATTACGACGAATAAAAAAGATACTAGTAAGATACCTAAAGGTTTATATTGTTATACTATCGTAAAAAATAAAGAAGTTAAATGTCCTTATTGGAGTAGAGATGATTCTCCATATAGAGAACCTCAAGAAAACGGTTTTTGTTCTTATCTTGAAAAAGGTGATTGGACTTTGAATGAAGAAAAAAGAACTATTGAAATAACTATTAATGGCGTTACAAAAAAATATAAAAATACCTCACCACATGAATTAGGTTTTAATGATAGTTTACTGTGGGATCAAGTTAAAGAGTGTAATGTTAATGATGAAATAGAAGATGAAAAATTTTACTATACTTGTTTAAAATGTAATTGCAGACATTCAATAGATAGCAAGATAGGTAAGAGTCATTCAAAGCATATTGAATCTTGGCCTTCTCAATAACTAGTATAATATAACTATGATAGATTATACGTTTCTAGTAGATGATTTTGAGAAAGCCTCTATTAATCGCAGGATGATTTCGGATAAACAGACTGGTGCAGAGTATCGACTTCAATGCAACTCATCTTCTGTCGAACAAAAAATATTTATCTGTGATGATTTCCCCGGTGGTCTAACAATAGAAGGTATAAAAATTCTTAGACATATTAGATTAATATAAGCTCGTTTCGGCTAGTGGGAGGCCAGTATGTCCTCAACTTACAGAAGTGAGTTCGATTCTCACAACGAGCACTTTGGAGATTAAAAATGTGTGATTGTTACGAACATAAATGTGATCATGAAAAATGTGATGAAATGATACCTATCCATATAGGTGATTTCTGTACAGATAGAGATAATCTTGAAGTACTATGTCATCGTCATGCTCCTTACAAAATTAAAGATTTTAATGGTGCTATATGGAGATGGAAAAAAGAAGAACCAGCTGAAGAATGTATAAATAGTAAAATACCAAAAGGTTATAGATGTAGTATCAGAATTAAAGATTGGAGTAGAGTAACCAAAGGTTATAATGGTTCAGGTATACACCCGAATTCTTATTCAGCTGTTAAAATAAAAGATTATGTTAATTAGATTTTATATATCAGACCAAAAAGAACTTATGATTGTTCTATTTAAATGGATAATATGTATTCAGGTTTACAAAGATAGATGATTTCGTCTGTTGGTATAATGGCTATTATGTTTGACTGTCGATCATTCGAAAGGGGTCCGATTCCCCTACAGACGGCGAGAGGATAAAATGATAAAAGAATTTCAAGGTAAATACAAGTTCTTATCCAATTTTTGGTTATGCAATATACCTCTAGATGGAGAAACATATCCTAGTGTAGAACATGCTTTTCAAGCTGCTAAAACTAAGAATAATCTTGAAAGAAGAAGAATTAGATTAGCTGCTACACCAGGAGAAGCTAAAAGATTAGGTAGATATCTTTATCTTCGAGGAGATTGGGAAGAATCAAGAATTGGTATGATGGATTATCTTGTAATGCAGAAATTTCATTTACATAATGAATTAGGTAAACTTCTTCTACAAACTGGTACCGAAGAACTTCAGGAAGGTAATTACTGGGGTGATAAATACTGGGGAGTAGATTTAAAAACTGGTATTGGTGAAAATCATCTTGGTAAGATCTTAATGAATGTACGAAAAACTATAAAACCGGAGTAAAAATGGGTATATATGATGATTTATTTAAGTTAGTAGGAACAAAAGTCAAGATAGGTGATTTTGAATTTACTGTTACTGGTGCAAATTTATGGGGAAATCTTGAATTATCACTTTTCCCAGAGATTACCAAAAAATTTAATGATCATTTAAAAAAAGTAGATAAAGCTATTGATGAAATAAATGAAAAGATTTTCAAAGATAACGCACACATTTATTGAGATTAATATGGAAAGATTTGAACGTAGAGATTTAAAGAAACTTGCTGAACGCAAAAGAATGAAAAAGTCTGGTCGGAACATAGGGCAGATTTATACTAATGTTGTGGAGAAGAAAAATGACCTGTAATAGTACTCACGGTGGTGCAGGATACCCAATAGGTACTATCATAACAGAAGAAGGAAAAGCTATCTGTCCTATTTGTGGTGTAGAAATGGTGATAAATGAGGGTGCTATCGGGAATCATGTTATTGATAAAAGGAATGTGAAATGATTATTACTATTATATTTTATTTCATAGGTTTAATGCTTGGTGATATGATATTTTTTGCTACTCATGGCCATTCCATTGGTTCAGATTTAATCAAGTATTTATTTAAAAAATTACGAGCAGTAGTTCAATGGTAGAACGCCACTCTGATAAAGTAGTAACGTAGGTCCGATTCCTTCCTGCTCGACTAGGAGTTTAAAATGACTACAAAAGATGAAATAAGAGATTGGTTGAAGAGATCAGAGCCTACTGATACCCATATGCTCATGGTCTGTGATACATTTAATTATGAAGATTATCCTGTATATGTACACAAAGGTGAAAGTGTTAAAGTTAAAGAAGATGAATTTAATAAAAAATCTATGCAAAAAGTGATGGAAGTGTATTCTTTAAAGCAAGATATTGAATCTCAATTAAATGAATATAGATCATTTCATTATGACTAAAGAATTATTGAAACCTTGCCCATTTTGTGGTGGTAAAGCAGAAGAATCTTCAAGATATGATTCTGATGACAATCGTCCTGATGGCGAGCAACTTTTTATTGAATGTTCAGATTGCTGTGCAAAAAGTGCAGAATTCTATGCAGTTACTATTAATGATATACATTTAACACCAATACAAAGAAAAGAGCAGAAGGATAATCTTCTACAAGCTCGTAAAGATTCAATAGAAGCATGGAATAAAAGATGCAGAAGAAAATACCATTAAATTGGAATAATTTAACTAAAGAAGAAAAAACAAGATATATGTATCTTCAAATGTCTAAGCCATTTGGAAGTAGAGATACAATGCTACCAGATGATTGTTGTGAATGCCCTGCATGTGGAAACCCTACTTTGGGCTTTGGTTGGTGTAGTAATTGTCTTACAGAATGGATTGGTTTACATAACAAATTAGTAGAAAATAAGGCACCGTAGCCCAATTGGCAGTCGGCAACACGCCTAGAACGTGAAATACGAGAGTTCGAATCTCTCCGGTGCTACTTAGGGGGAAATAAAAATGGGTCATAGATTAGAAATCTTTTTTAATGATGTACGTAAAGATAACTTAAGGCCAAAAAATTCACCAGTATTTTATTACACTGCAAAATTCTCTGACTTAGGTATTGAATGTTATGGCAATACAATGCAAATTGCGGTAGATAAGGCAGTAGAGATGCTGAAAATCTTACAAGATGAGTAATACTTTCTTTATTGGTGATTTACACTTAGATCATACTAATATAATAAGATACTGTAATAGACCTTTCAAGTCTGTAGAAGAAATGAATAGTTTTATGATCAAAAAATGGAACTCTACTGTATTAAAAGAGGATAAAGTTTACTATCTTGGTGATATTTGCTTTGGTAGAGGGAGTAGACCTGCTGAGTATTGGTGGAATCAGTTAAATGGGGATAAGACTCTGATCTTGGGGAACCATGATAGATTTGATGAAGTGATATTGTTCAAAGAGGTGAGAAGAAATTTGTACCTCCAATTTGGAGACATAAAGTTTGAATTAATTCATTCACCAGATCATATGCACGAAAGAGAACCTGACAGATGGTTAATTCATGGGCACCACCACAATAATTTTCCAGAGTTATATCCATTGATAAATAGAAAAAATAAAACAATCAATGTTAGTGTGGAATTGCTTGACTATAAACCTTTAGAACTTCAAGAACTTTTAAAATTAATAAGAAAAGATGAGGTATAAATGATGGCATTAGAAGAATTAAATTTTCAATATTCACTTATAAACAAAACCCTTGGAGAACTGTATGATTCGAAAGAATATAAAAAAAATAGAAGAAATCTACCAAAAAAGTTTTTAGACAAAGAATTGCAAATGTTAAGAGTAAGAAATAATATTGTCGCTTCTATAGAAATTTATCCTCGTGTGATGTAATACTAACCTACAGGTGATGTAACTGGCAAACATTGAATACTCAAAATATTCATTGTGTAGGTTCGAATCCTATCCTGTAGACTATGGCTCGATAGACCAACTGGTAGAGTCGTCAGACTTAAAATCTGAGTAGTGAGAGTCCGAATCTCTCTCGGGCCACTTTGAGGTGAGAAAAAAGATGCAAATACATTATTTTGAACAAACAGAAGCAGATTTTAACGATATGCAATTAAGACTGGCAAAAGGCCAAGGTTATGTACCACAAACATGCTTGCTTGGTGGTCTTACGGTCTTAACTGAGATTGGATTCGGTAAAGACCCTTGTAAAGGTTGTAATGGTCCTAGAGATAAGTGTAAAGGTAGAGCAAAATTAATTGAAAACTAAAAATTTATTTATAAAGTGTAGTTGTTGCGGTATCTGTATCGGACCAGAGTATAGCACTAGAGAGTATAAAGAATTGGGGCAGTATTATCTTTGTCCTGCTTGTAATACTTCATTAGAAAAAGATAATTTTCTTTATATTGAAGAAACACCAAAGCATTTTCACTATGTGTTGTTTAAAGATGGTTTGATTAAAAAATTACGTTTAGAAGAATTACAGAAACTTCAAAAACATTAGATTTGTATTTTTAATGTCATCAATAATCTTTTTCTGCTCTTTATAAACTTCATGTTCCCAGAGAACAAATGTGTCATAATCATATTGCTTAAATAGATTTATTCTATCTTGCGGATTTTTATTTCTGTGCCAGTAATCACCAAAAACTTCAATGATTTCTTTTTTACCATTGAACCTTGTTAGGTTCCCAAAGAACTGAAAACTTACTTGCTTGATTGACCGGAGTTTCGCATAAAGTGCTTTCGTAAATTTCTAATTCATTGACTTGTTCATAACTTACACCATGATCTTGTTTTTGGAGCTTATCTTTACTTGACCCGGCAATTGAAAAACTACGAATATTACCTTTTAATATTTCTTCCCACGTTTTGTTAGCAATTTCAAGATCGTCTCTTATCTCGCAAACTGTGTACCACCCCAAATCATCCACTTTAGTTTCAATGGTTTCACCTGTTTCAGGGTTAGTCCAAAATGGAAGTATTCGGCCACACTGAATATCGCTATGGAAGACCATTATCGGACGTGCAAATATATTTTTCATAAAATTTGCGGCAGCTTTCTTTAATGCAGAAATAGGTATTTTCTGGCCCTCTCTGTCTACAACGGCTACCGAACTGTAACCACCTATAATTCTTCTATTGATAATATCTTTATTAGATTGAAGTATTTCTGCAACTTTATTTCCATCTATCTTTCTATTAGTAATATGTCTGTCAATTTCTATTAAAAGTTCTTTCATATGACCACCTTTATATATCTATAACTAAATTATAATTTAATCAATCAATGATTTAAAATTTTAATTCTTGAAGAATAACTGATATAATAAGAATCTCAAGCAGGTAATGCCTGCAAAAAATTTTTTGAAATGTGAGAGGGCAGTTGAGAAGGTCGAATATCTATTACTGACCCTCTCACAAACTAACTATGGATTTAATAATAAAAGTAAAACTTAATCAAGATTGGGTGGCTGATTTAAAGAATCACCCAATGATTAGAAAGAATCTAACAGGTTTTATTCTTACAGCTGTCAATGCCTCTTTGGTAGGCAGAGGTAAAGTTCTATCTGTTAAGATTGATGAAGAAAAATAACTGATATAATATCAAATATGGTTAGCGTGTCACCTTTTAAGGTTGAACTTACTCGAACTTGATCGACTACCAAAATGCATGGAGAAGTGGCCGAGCGATTTAGGCGTACATTAAGCGATAGGTTAAAATGCTTAGCACTGTTGAATAACAGTCGGACGATGTATAAGCACGGTGGTTCAACTCCACCCTTCTCCACCAAAAACCAACTGTTATAATATACAAATGTGGTGGTTTAATATGAAAATAAGTTTACAAAAAACTATAGTCACAAAGACCGGAGATGTGAATGTCACGATGGTCGATGAGGGTGAAGGTCCAGAAGAACTCGCCAGAGTTTTAAAAGTTATCGAACACGAGCTTACAGTGGGGGAGAATAAATGATAAGAATTGTAACAAGAGAAAAAGAAGTAGAAGTAACATTGGACGATTTAGGTATCGCACAAGGTGCCTCAGATTCTGAGATAATCAGAGCTGCAGAAAGACATCTTGACACTAACCTAAATGGTTTAATGGTTTCAAGACAAGGTGAGAACATCCTTGTATCTCCAACTCCAGTTTTTGGTTAAATCCGTAGAGGCAGGTAGGCAGGGTATCAATGAAAAGAGTGCCCATCTGGTTGTGAAATATCAATAGAATAAAGCCTTAAAAATTCCTGCCTCTAATATCAAAAAACCAACTGATATAATATACATAGGTGAATGTGAAAGTCATTTTAAATGGATTATAGAGAGGTAAATCTCTATTCCTTACAAAGGAACCAGCCAAGTTCTTTAAAAAAATATTATGTACCCAGGTGCAGACTTACAAACTAAAATTTAGAGGTTCGAATCCTTTCGAAGAAGCAAAATTCTTTGTTGACAATGGTAGTCAGTTATCCTTGAAAGATAATACAATATGTTATTAAAAGTTTCACCGCTTGTACATAATTTAAATTAAAAAATAAAACGTACCTATGACAGGGCTTACAAACTTTTATAGCTCAATGTAGAGCAATTCAATGCTAATGAATAGGTTGTCCACTCGTAATGGACTTTAAGGTATCAAAGCTCGTCAGCTTGTACGTTTTTCAAATACACATATATGTCGTATCCAGAACGGGACTTACAAACGCAAAATTATGGATTTTGAGATTGCTGGGTAAAAACCAGCCTCCCCCACAATTCATGGGGGAGAAGTTTAAAAACAGTTCTTTCGCTTATACGACATTAAATTAAAAAATAAAAATATTGTGCCCAGAGACGGACTTACAAACGGTTAAACATCAGACTTGTAAATCTGAAATAGTTGGTTCGATCCCAACATCCCCCACTTTTTATGGGGGATAAGTTATAAAAAATAAAGTTCTCTCGCTTGCACAATATTTTTTTGTTTTCTAAATAAATAACTCTTAATATATTAAGAGTAGTGAAGAGTAAGAAAAGAAAAAGAGGAGAATAGTATGAAGACCTTTCTTGTTGTATTCGGTGTCATTATAACTGCAATTTTGTTAGGGGCTCTATTGGCTTTACTAACATGTGTCTTTTTTATGTTAGCTTGGAATTTCTTAATCCCCGTGTTTCATCAACCACAAATTAGTTTCTGGCAATCTTTTGCAATAGTCTTCATTATCTCACTTGTAGGTTCGTTCTTCAAACCAACTGCAAAAATTGATTAAACCAAAGAAAAGTAACGGAGTTAAATAATGGATTTGGAAGAATTTGAGAAACTACCACCTGATGAGCAAGAAGGAAGATGTAAAGAATTTGTAGAATTTGTGAATAGTGGTGTTCCTTGTGGTCTATCTGATCTTGCACATTATGCTGAGAAATTTGGAACACCTATTCCAAAACAATGTATACCAGAGGTTATTTGGTAAAAAGGAGAATGTAAATATGGAAAAGCAAGAACTTAGCGCAAAGAAAGAAATCATCAAAACATTGATGAAGTGTCCTCACCGTAAACTTGAAGAGACAAAGACTGTATTTGAAACCGCTTTAAAAAATGACCCACTGTTCGCCGGTAAATGTTTCTATGCCTTAGCATTAGAAGAATTTAATCAGATCCGCGATCTTGAAGAGAGTGGTATCTCATTTTTACTGACTTCTCCACATTCAGAACATCGTGAAGCTGGTAGAGTTTTATTTCAAAAATTAGAACCTTACAGAGCATTCAGGGTATCTAATTTTGTGAAGAATTGCTTGAAACCAAATCGTCAGGTAAAAGGTGCTATTACTGATTATTTAAATATGCTTGAAGCAAATACTCATAGATTTGATGGCGCGGCCAGAGTAGCAAGTTCAAAACTCCATAAAATGTATGAATTTTATCATGTTAAGCCTGGTAAAAGAGCTCAAGAGGTTCTATTTGATAACAAGACTGCTGAAGGTGAAATCGATATTCTTGAAATTTTGAGAAACACAGAAGATCCGAATGTACAGGCTGAAATAATCATTACAAATAAAGTACCTTACAGACAGGCTACTTCTGTAATCAAGAATTTAACTCCGGCAGTTTGGGTGGCCTTAATCGATGTAATGACCGTATCTGAAGCAGTAAATGCAAGAGCATCTGTTGAAGTTTCAGGTATTTTGAATGATCCTGCAATCAGAACAAAATATGAGCAAAAATTGATGAAAGCTGCTACTGATAAAAAGGTAGCAGGTTCGACACTTGGTGAAAGAAAGAGTGTGAAAGGTAAAGATGAAAGACTAAATGAAATCATCAAGAGTGCAGAACAAACAAAAATAGATAACACGATAGGTATTACTGATGATGTTTTACTTGCCGTAGATATTTCAGGAAGTATGCAGTCAGCAATCGAACTTGCAAAACGTATCGGCCCATATTTAGCTACAGTTTGCAAAGGTAAATTAGATGTAATGTGTTTCAACGAGACTGCTGTAAGAATTAATTATGGGAAAGGTTCGATCGAAGATTTCAGAAAAGGGTTTTCCTTGATTCGTGCAAATGGTCAAACCAGTCTTGGTTCTGCTCTAATGAAATCAATAGCAGATAAATTCATTCCAGATATTATGATAATTGTTACCGATCAAGGTGAGAATCATTCTCCACGTCTTGAAACTGTATTTAATGCCGCTAAATCAGACCTCAGATTTATATTCATTAATGTACCTAATGCAGGAGATGTAGTCGCAAAGCAG
>Ga0172381_10007372_pt1 | contig 10895 bp, 21 predicted proteins | sample Leawel6488metaG_FD_119754 | JGI IMG/M metagenome (GOLD analysis project Ga0172381, IMG submission 119754) | Leachate microbial communities from a municipal landfill in Southern Ontario, Canada - Leachate well 64-88 metaG | ecosystem: Engineered > Solid waste > Landfill > Unclassified | place... | reverse complement strand
TATCCAAAACCTTTTCAAAGGCAATCTTATCTCTCGACATCGACGGTATAGAAAGAGGATTCATTACTCTTATGGTATTAATACCAATATTTATCTCCTTAAACTTCATTTTTTATCTTTCCTATTTAGCCATATCAGTGTCTCACACATGAGGTAAAGTACATAGCTTGTCCCCAGAAAAAGTGTAGTAATAAACAAAAACGATATCGAAAATCCAGTTTTATTCCAAATGGTCATTACAGCGGTCAATAGAGAAACAAGTCCGCAAAAGACTATAAGGCAACCAAGAATCATAAGGCACAATAACTTTTTACTTATTTTGTTAGTCTTATTTTTACACATCTTATTGTCCAGATCCCAATAAAGGAATGTTTGTGAGTTTCAAATTGGATTCAAAGAATCTTTTGGAGACATCCTCAGAAACATCCTTCATCTCTTCGGAAGCCTCTTTTGGAGATTTGATCCATCCCAGAAGTCTTGCCGCTTCAATATTGAATGCCCGCATGAAATCCTGATTGAATTTGATGTGAATGTTTCCGTTCTTAAAAGCCTTGATCTCGCAGAAAACAATCGGATTCCCTTTTCCGTCACATTCTTCTAAGTAGAAGATCTGTGCTTGTCCCGCTTCCCATTGACGCGCATCCAACCCGTCTTTTACACCATAGCCTAAATTGTTGGCTACAGTGAATATGTCAGAAATATAGGCAGAGGCATTATCCGACAATCCGTATCCTCGTCCCCAAATATCTGTTTTTAGGGCTCCCCAAACATGTAGAACGATTCGGTATTCCAATCCGTAATGATGCGGTTTGAGAGACTCATCCGTGTTATATCCACGGCAATATCTCCAACTGTCATCCATCATATGAATATTGGATTTATAAGCGAAAGCGTTTTCCTTACTAGTGATTTCTCGGTAAACGTCAATAAGTTGTTGGTCGAAATATTTGTTCGCATTCTTCAACGCCCAGCACACAACGGCATAGATGTTGTTTTCAGTGAAATCCACCGACACTCTCGAATCCAACTTAGACAGCATTTCTTTGCTTGTACTGGAAGTAAGTCTTTTTGTTATAGCAGAAAGACGAGAGAACAGTTCATGCCAGTAAAGATTCTTCAATCCTGTGATTTTAAACATCAAGCCCTTTTTAAGATTAGAGGCGTCAATACCGAGTTCTTTGAGAATGTCTCTGTCCAATGCTCCTACGGCTTTATAATTACCGATGAGTTTGTCCATGTCGGCTCGGTATAGATCGACAAGAACTGGAACTTGATCCTTCCCTTTGACCAATTCGTTAATCTTTACCTTTTTCTCTGTTTCTGTCTCGTATGCGGTTTTAGAATGTTCCGAATTTACAGGAAAATACTGCTCAAACCAAAGATCGAAAGGATCAACATTCGGTTCTATGCGATTATAATACCTGTCTCTGTTCTCAAACGAAACAAACTTAACGAATGAAATATGAATGACATCAACCTTGGCGCGGGCTTTCCTCTCCGCGTTCTCAAAATCAGTCGAAAAAAGGATTTCAGAAGATGCTTTTCGTAATTCAAGAGCATGCAGAATTTTTGCGGTTTTCCATCTCTGTGGAATCACAAGAAAAAGATGCTCGCAGTTTGCTTCCTTGATGATCTTTTCCGTCCACAATTCAAATTCGGAATAGGGAGGATTACAAAAAATGACATTCACGCTTTTATCAATCAGAGTTTGCTGAACGAAATCCGTACCGATAACAATCACATCCTCTGGCAATGCGTTCACCAATATCGGGCTTTTTTCAATGGCGTATTTTGTATTGACTCCTCCTGATATCCGATATTCTGATTTCTTCTGGTGAAGTTCATCAATTCTTTTCAAGACCCTGCCATCTCCAGCGCCGATATCAAGCATCGTAAAAGATTCGTCATACAGTGCCCTCAGCTTTTCAGCAACTGATTGAATCATATTATCTTGGGTCGGATACCACTCGAAATCCTGTTCAGATTCTATAACCTGCTTCAAAAGACTGTTCATTGTAATCCATCCGGTAGGGGTTGATTATAAATATTTTCCTTGTTTTCATTCATCATTCCTTTTTGAACACTGCACAGAATCGTCAGGGCATTCTTACAGGGTTGTAAATAATTATCAATACGATTGGGATCGTCACAAGGAAATGAGTAGAAACGTTTTGCCTTCGCGGTTAGAGCTTCTTGTGCTGATGCTATAGCTTCTGCAATTTGCGATGGAGTGATGTCATGGATATTAATCGTGATATTCATACTTTGAGCCCTTCTTTGAATCTTTCTCCGCTTGCAGGAACTCCTTGATCTTGAATTCCACCGCATTCATGGCAGGTCGATATGCCCATCCGCAGATATATTCCCCATTCTTGTGAAGCTGAATATGGTCGGCACGATAATTACATCCTCTCGGTGTGAAAATCTCATCCGTTAACATCTTCGACAATCGTTGGATCTCTTTTTTATTGATTTTCATAGTTCTCTCGATTACTTAATCCGAAAAGTTTCTTTATTTACTGGCAATCTCATCAATCATGTCGTCAAAATTTTCTCCTCGGAGATTTCTGTTATAAACATCCGAGAATTGCCGGACATTCATTTTTCGTACTGCTTCATACCGAAAATGATCCCGAAAAAATTCATCATTCATTCGTAAAGCTACTCTTAATTTCGTCTCTAGGTCAATAATCTGTTGGTCTAAAGACGGAGAATTTGTAGATGTATTTTCCATTTTATCCGATGTTCTTTCTTAGGATGACGTTATCTACCCTTCCGTCCTGGTTATCAACAAAATCAATACGATCTTCCCCTTGTTCGAAGACCATCAATATCACAGTACTTGATAAAACATAAGCCGTATATGCTCTTCCTTCTTCAAATCCTGATTCCGCAATAGACAAATCACCAAGATTGATATCGGGATTAAACAGAGTGACATTCTTTTTAACCCATTCCTCATTTTTACCCTTGCGATAACATACGTCCCGATAGGTAAAAAAAACATTATTTTCCCTGTAAATTCGCGACTTAATGATTACATCCTTATCGGCACTGACAATCTTTGAGAAATCAAATGTACTAGGAGAAATCTGATTCAGGACATCTCGGGCAATTTCATTCTCATCATAAAGTTTTAAGATATTCGCGACGGCACAGACATACCCTCGTTCAAAATCATTCGGAAAACGTTGTTCTTTCATATCTTTTATTTCATTACTTCCTTGATTTGGGTTTCTTAGGAAGTGGGCACCAATTAGGAATTGAATAATCCTTGTTTAGAAATTCGGTTCCGTCTTTATAAAGAGAACACTCATCAGTATCAAACCATGCCTCTACGTCTTGTGAATTCCAGATAACATGAGGGCAATCCTCACATGTTTTGATCTCAATCGTGCAAATTCTTGTGGACATATTATTTCCTTTATTTGGATTTGGTTGTCTTAGGGATAGGACACTAATTGAGTATCGAATAATCCTTATTGACAAATTCCTTTTTACATACACGTTTCTTTCCAAAGCTTCTTAAAAGAATCTACTCCATCATCTCCCGACAATAAGTAATCCACTCTTGTTGCCATTGCTTGTGCCCGTTTAAGAGTAGTCACAGCTTCTCTGAAATTGTTCAATACTTCTTCGTCAAAGGATTCTCCATTAATTTCAGAATTTCCCTCAAGTATTTCCTCAATCTTTTCGACAATATCTGAAATTCCATATTGAGCATAATCAAAAGTTCCACCACTCACTTATTTTACTCCCTATTATGAAAAGAGGTAGGTCGGTCGCTACTCCGACTGGCATCATCTAATGCGTTGGTGTGCCTCATCCGATGGTAAGCCCGTCGCTACCCCCCAACATTTTTAAAACAACTTTTCGTTCATTTTCTTTACCGAAACAGCATCCTTGGTTTCTTGTGAAGTAATCATCTCGGGCTTGGGTTTGACTTTACCTGACAAACTAACACCAAACCAATTGTGGTACGGGTCCAAACAATAAGCAAGATGCTCTCTCCAAATATCAGTCAAAGTATCCTGACTTCTGGCGAATTCATCCAAATTTCCCTCAATCGCATTCGCCAATTGCATATACAAGGTCGGTGGAATACCCAACGATTCGCTTTCCCTGCTTACGTTAACGCCTACGCCTCCTACAGCCGCAGCCAACGCAGCAGAATTAACTTTGCCTGCAACCATACCCCCTGTAGAACCATCGTTCTGAAGCGATCCCGAACGCCCCTGTGCCTGTGCCAAAACAACCTTGATGAACTTATCCGCCCACTCATCCGTACAGGCATGAATATTCTTGACGGTCGTTCGCATCTTAAACAGGGTTGTTTCAACCACATTATGCTGCGCCTCGTATCTAGCAGAAAGCCCAATTTCACCCTTAGAGACATCCATTCGCCAAGTCATCCAACTGAATCCCGCAATAAACGCAACAACCAGAATTGTGCCTAAAACAAGCCATACAAACATCAAATTACGCATCTTCGTTTCCTCTTTCTGTTCTCTTTTAGAAAAACAGAGAAACCATCTTAACTTCCCTGTTCATCGAATCCGTCAAAAAACATTTTCTCTTTATCACAATCTTTTTTCATTCTTGTGTCATTCTTGTGTCATTCTTGTGTCATTCTTGTGTCATTCTTATTTCATTACCAAGTCATTTAAGTCCTCCTTTCTAGGATTTTTCCTCTTTCGTATCCACACATTACCATCTTTTTGTAAGAATACGAAAAATTTCCGGATAAAAAATAACCCGATCTCTTTGGATCGGGTTTAGCGACAATAAATATGTTGTTTTTTCAATTCTGATCCAATGAAACATTCCAATATTCTTTTGACAGAAAAGCCTCCCATGTCTTAGGAGCCTTGTTTCCAAGCTTGATCTTCCATCTGTTAGACATCCCGTTCCTCAAATCTTTGAAAGTCGGAACGAAAGGTTGCCGGATCAAAGACATCTTTGCCTGTGCAGGAGTACGATTAGCCTTTTTATGGTTACATTCTACGCAAGCCGCGACAATATTTGTCCATGTCGCCAATCCTCCTTTTGATTTCGGCTGTACATGCTCTTGTGTCAAATCTTCGGATTTGAATCTTTTACCGCAATACTGACAGACATATTGATCCCTGAGCAGAAGATTTTCTCGTGAAAATTTAGGGATTCCGGACATATTGGGAGTAAATCCGAATCCGCGATATTCAGAACATACGATGATTTCAGGCAGCATAAGCTTTGCTCCGACAAGAGGAACAACCTGACTTGCAGCTACTTGTGCGGTGCGAATGGCATCATCCCAGTTGCTTATCCATCCCTCGAAATCATATGTGACATACGTTTCTGGATGCAAAAACATGGCACGCCCTTTGAATACCTTAATGACGGCATCCAATACAGGAACCGTACTAATCGGCTTCCAGTTTTTGTTCAAAACCAAAGTACTTCCCGTTATTCCGCATGTCGGATTTACATTCATCGCATTCTCACCATTCTCCCTCTCTATAATCTAAAAAGTTGGTTGGGGTACAAGGATTCGAACCTTGACTATGACTTCCAGAGAGTCGCGTGCTACCATTACACCATATCCCAAAAAATCAACTTATTGGCTGGCGATAACAGATTCGAACTGTTTCTCTCACCTTCAAAGGGTGACATGCTGCCATTACATAAATCGCCAAAACTACCCACACATTACCTGTTTTCTTTCTGAATACGATGAATCTTTTACTTTTTTCTCCAGTTCTGGAACGAGATTTCTTCCTCTATGCTGTAGAGAACGAAATCCCTGACTCTCCACAAGACTTTGACCTGATCCCTCATGCGCTACCCAAGATTCCATTGAAACGAAATTCATACGACCCATATTATCCGATATCCTTCCCAATAAGTAAACATCTAATCCGTGTTGCCCCTTTTTTGCCTCTTCTGCCGCTTTCCAGATCATATCCGCATTTTCTATGACCTCCCAAGGCAATAGATTGACTTGGAAACTGTGCCACATGACTTGATATGCCTCAATCCCTCTCAGAACGACCGTATACGCGTTCTGCGGACGATCATGCACACGCAAGCAACTCATAGCCCCCGGCATGTATCCAAGGTCAGCGGTTCCCTCATACATATTCTTTAGCGCGTCAAGCCATCCAGTCGCAAAAGACAAATCATCTTCCAGTACAATACAATCATTTTTAGGATATTTTTCCCTAACAAAAGAAAAGACATATTCCCAAGCGGAAATAAAACCCATCTTGGGTAATCTAATAACCTCTATTCCTTGTTCCTGTATGGCTTTTAGTTCTTTTTCTTTATCCTCTGAAGAAGAACCGTCGTCAAAAACAGTCAAAGGTATTCCAGAAGTCTTAGACAGAAAAGAATTAACGGTTTCCGTAAGCAATCCGGGACGTTCGTGAGTAAGCATCAATGCACGAATATTTCCGAGCGATCTTGCTTTTCTTTTGGGTTTTTCTTCTCTGTCTTTAAAATATGCCGCGTCAATCTTCATCTTGTGTCTTTTTTTCCTTTGTCACTATCGTTGTCCGATTTCTTCAAGCAATTCGATATCTCGTTTCTCTTTAAGAGTGTTGTAGATAGCCCGACAATGCATCTTACGCGTGTGTTTCTTCCTTCTTCGAATCCCGCATAAGCTCCGCAAGAACATTTGTCCAGAATGCCGGTTGTATCTACATTCACGGGCATCTCTTTAACGACCGGAAGCAGCTACGTTGTCTAATTCCGCAGCCAATTCTCTTCTTCTGATTTCTCTTTTTCGTCGATCCTGTATGTCTTCAGGAGATTCTTTAATTTCTCTGGATTCTGTAATGTCCATCCTTTCTCTCCTTTTTCTCAAAAAGTTAAATATGAATATCTTTTTTCAACTGGTAGGGCTACCGGAGTTCGAATCCGGAACCTTCCGCTTAGGAGACGGACATGCAATCCTGTTACACCTTAGCCCCATTATACTGTAAACTTATATCGCCTGCCTTCTTTTAAATCACATTAAAATAGATAAGAATGTGAATTGACAAATCGTCAAGGTCCTATTTTCCCGTCTTCTAGAGATCCAAACGGATATACCCATGACGCCTTTTGCAAATGCGCCTGCGAACTATAGGTGCGGATCACGTTGTCTCCCATGATAAGCTGTATCACGCACCCACGCAACTGCGCTCCAGACACGTCCCTCTCTCCAAGCGCGGCATATGTCGCCTTGTCGTTACCGATTTCAGACGAGGTTATATTTGTGGTTGTCACGGTTCCGCAGTCCAACCAAATAGGAACAGTTTGATTGTCTAGTATCATTTCCTTTCCTCCCCCGCCCTCTCCGGGAACTCCTACGTACCACACCTCAAGCAATGCATTGGTTGGTTGCTTTCCAAACCATCTCACGGAACAGGTGTACGTAATCGTGCGCGTGATTTCGCGTGACGAAGATCCGTAGTCCGTTTGCCAAGTAATCCTGTTTGATCCTCCAGACGCTGCACGAACGCAAGACAGAGTTACAGGAGTAGACGCGGACAAAACGCGTTGTTTGACCGATTGGGCTTCACAGAAAAAAGAAAGGAATATCCCTATGAAGATCAAACGCAAAAGTCTGTTTTGATACATACCGATTCTCCTTCAGTTATTTAGTCATCTGGTGAAATTTTTTCCGAAGCATTCTCCCGACGTTCCTGCATCGTGATTCGTTCTTTGCCCTTAAAGAACTTCCTTGGATTACCGCACATCGCACACGAGCACATCTGCGGAGAATGCGACCGAATACCCACTCTCCTTGCGTCCGGAACCACAGTCAAAGGCTCAAACGAATGCCTGCAAGAACGAACGATATCCTTTTCGATGCGAAAAGCTTTAGCTTTGGCACGCTGTTCTTCTGCGAAACGAACACCCCGATCACTTTTGCCCATATTCATTCCTCAGGGTCATTATCTATCCATAAGGGTTCCATACTTTCATAAGACGAACATGTTCCATCGCCTTCGCATTCGCATTCGCCTTCGCATGTACAACATTTCCACCAAGTTTTGGGTTTCATAATCGTTTGCCTATTAACTCCTTGTATCCACACATTACCGTTGCTCTTCATTTATGGGATACCGTGTCTGTCCTCACGTGTTATGAGGAATGCGACGAACGCGGGTTTTCTCGACGAACGCCATCCCTCGCCGTACAATCTTAGCGTGTTCTTGCGCCTCCGCGTATCCCATCGGTATAGACTGCATTACCCATTCGCCGTGCTTGCGGATAAAAACCGCATAACAAGGCATTTGAGGATTACCTTCATTCTCTTCGTTCATATTCATTCCTCGGGGTCATCATCTGTCCATATGATGTCCATACTTCCACAGGACGGGCATGTTCCCTCACTGCCCTCAAATTCGCATTCGCATATACAACATTTCCACATTGCATTCTCCTTTAACATCCGCACATTACCATCTTTGGGTTGAAATACGAAACAAAAATGATTTTCTTCACAAATTCCTCCTTTGTAAGAGGTAGTAATAAATACCCGGTAACTCAAATGGAGGGGTTGTGAGCCCTCTCCGGAGTCGCATCCGTTTTACGGGATATCTTATTTAAGTCTCTTCGCGACTTCCATTTTGATCATCGCAACTACGGCAGGAAGACTGTTAAACACCTCTGTTGCCGTAAACCGCATCGTTTTGATGCCTTTCGATGCCATTGCCGCATCCCTTTTCAAATCCCAAATAACCTGTTTGTCCTGAAGATGATATTTGCCATCTGTCTCAACAACCAAATTAGCTTTTTTACAATAAAAATCAGCGATATATCCAAGAATAGGTTTTTGAGTATAAAACGTTACGCCAAGCTGTTTTCCTTTAAGTTTTGACCATAGTTTTTTCTCTGGCCAAGACATATTATGCCGCATCTCGTTGGCAAGGTGTTTTTTCCAAGGAGTCGCTTTTGTCAAACCTTTCTGCATATTTTACCTCGCTTTAAGTGTTTTCAATTGTAACGTGATCCCTGTCGCATCCCGCGCAGACATTGGCATTCGCACAAAATCCATATTTTTTATTCGGCTCAAATTCATGCCCCAAATAGCCCATCGGATCTTTTCCGTCTATTTTATCCCGAAGGCATCCATAAATCAAACCATCCGGAAAAACCACGATCCGATCCATTCCCGCAGAGCATTGAACAGGTCTTACTCCAGCAATCTGTTTTCTGTCTTTCCCTATCCATTCAGACAACCATGCTTTTTCCTCATCGTTAAAGTCAAAAGAATGGAATTTTGTCTGAGAATACGGATCGACATGAAACTTCAAACGGTTTTCTTTTTCAAAAACTTCCTTAAGTTTAGGGATCATCCACATCTGTTCTGGATATGCTACGAAATTAACATTTACATGAAATCCCCTGTGTTGAAGAAGTAATGCCTTCCCCAAAAAACAATCCAAACCCATTCTTTGAGAAGGATGATAAGAAACAGTGATTGAACGGAACCGGCTTGCTGGTATTTCGGAAACAAATTCAGTTAGATCCGTATATAGGTTCGTGGTCATCGCCAGACTGATATCTTTATCCAAACCGGAAAGAAATTTTACAAAATTTGGATAAACAAACGGTTCTCCCCCAGTAATGTCTAAAAGATCGGGATGTATATCGTTCCAAGAGGAAACAGCCGTTTTCATAGGAATGAAAGGTTCATCTTTCAATTCTCCGCAATTTCTCATTTGCGCCTCCCAACAATAAGGGCAGCAAAATTGACACTTCCACGTTATGAACCAAAGTGCTTTCATTTTAAAATTTTATCCTCATTTTTGTCCATCTCTTTGCATATTGACAAGATAAATTCTCTGATAACTTCCGTATGACACAATAACGGAACGCACCAGCAGATCAAAGTCAATTCTCCTTCTTGCCGATAATGATCAACCAATGCCATAAAGGCTTTCGTAGCAGGATTATCGGCATTCTCGAACTGTTCCAATAACCAAACGCGGTATTTGGATACCGCTTCCGAACGAGATGTCTTAGAATCGATTTTAAACGGATTGCCTAAAGGAGACGGACGGCTGCAAACAAATCCGTCTCCCTTATAAGTATACGCGTTTTCTATGCGAATCATATTCTAACGCTTGTTCTTTGACGAGGAGACACGAACCTTTTAACAAGTTGCTGATCTATTCCGGATAATGCTTTTTGAGAGAAAAATCGTGCTTCTGACTTCGAATAATTCAGAAATCCAACTTTCCTTTCTTTTTCATTGTCGCAAGATATCCATGTATCTTCCTTACTGACACATTCTCGGAAAAGATGATCTGCATTATCTTTAACTTCTACAATCTTTGTGATTGGAACGGAAAATCTGTATGAATATTGCAGTTCCTGTCTTTTACCCTTATCAAATTTAATCGCAACAAAACCTTTTAGACCTGCAATAAGATCATTCTCCTCAATAATTTTACAAGACTTAGACAATTCTTCCAATTTTGAATCATATTCTTCTTTACTAACAATCATTTCCGTAGTCCTTTTATTACTATCTTTGTCTTCATTATACTCTTTTTGAATCGTTTCCTTTAATAGACCTTCTTAGGAACACTAACAATCTTTTTTGATTCAACAGACTTTTATAGGTATATTATACGAGTCAATCCAGCATATCATGATTTTAGGTAAAGGAACATTTAGGGAGATTAACAAAATAATTCACATTGTTATAAACCTCTAAATTCTTATCAAGTCGCTAATTCTATTAGCCTCTAAGATATCTGATATACTTCCTCGATATGAATTTCCACCATAAATATCTATCACAAAAACTTGGTTTCTTGAAGCGTTTCCTATCTTTGATAAAACGAAATCTTTAATCGAATCAAATTCCCTTGGATTTGAAATTTCAAATCCATCCTCGGTAACCCTTATCCATCCCG
>Ga0172381_10007371_pt1 | contig 10897 bp, 12 predicted proteins | sample Leawel6488metaG_FD_119754 | JGI IMG/M metagenome (GOLD analysis project Ga0172381, IMG submission 119754) | Leachate microbial communities from a municipal landfill in Southern Ontario, Canada - Leachate well 64-88 metaG | ecosystem: Engineered > Solid waste > Landfill > Unclassified | place... | reverse complement strand
TTTTGTAAGTGGTTGAACTTTCATCAAGTATAAGTATAGTATAGTCTGTATGGGCAAGGCTAAAGTACTAATAACAGGGGGGGCGGGTTTTATCGGTAAGAAGCTTGCCAATTTTCTTTCCGGAAAGAACTTCTACGTTCTTGTTCTTGACGATCTGTCATCCGGCAATTTAAAAGAACTGAATAATGAAATAAATTTTGAAAAAATTAGCATCTTGAATAAAGAGAAGCTGGAAATTCAGTTTAAAAAATTTAAACCTGATTATGTTTTTCATCTGGCAGCTCTAAATATGCGGTCACTAAACGCGGGTGAGGAATTGTTAAGTACAAACATATTGGGAACGCAAAATGTCCTGCGATGCTCTGTCGGTAGTTCGGTAAAAAAAGTTATTTTTTCTTCATCAGCGGCTGTATATGGGAATGCTGAGAAATTTCCGATATCCGAAAGTTCCAAACTGAAACTTTTAAATATATATGGTGTGTCAAAAGTGGCATCTGAATATTTAATAAAGTCGATTTTGGATGAATCCGGCATTTCATATTCAATTCTCAGACTTTCTAACGTCTATGGTCCCGGCCAAAGATTTGACAATGAGGGCGGTGTTGTGTCTATTTTTTGTAATAATTTTAAAAAAGGAAAGAAGATTGTAATCTTTGGTGACGGTCGGCAAACCAGGGACTTTATTTATGTAGATGATGTTCTTGACGCACTTTACAAATCAATGATTTATAAAGGAAATTTTGTAGTCAATGTTTCTACAAAGAAGGAAACCAGTATTAGGAATGTATTAAATTTGATTGAATCTGTATCCAAGCAACGTGTAAATATTTTATATAAGCAAATAGCGGCAAAAGAGATTAGGAGGAGTGTTATGGATAATTCAAAAATATGGAAACTCTTAGGATGGAAACCTTCAATTGATTTACACGACGGAATTATCTTGATTTATGGCAATTGAAATTTGTCCAATTTAGTTATGAAATTTCTCCACGAATATTTTTCAGAATTTAATCTTGCGTACCTTCCCATCCGACGTGTAGTATTGGTTTTGCCTGCGAGTAATAGCATCTTTGATGAAAAGATTTTTGGGTTGTTAGCCAGCAAGAATCCTGTTTTACCATTTATTTGACTTTCCTTAAAACCCCCGCTATCAACGGCTAATACAGGTTTTCCATATGCGTTTGCTTCAATAGGTGTGATGCCCCAATCTTCATTAAACGATGTTGCCAAGACGGCGTAGCAACTTGCGTATAAATTAACCATCCTACTATCCGACGGGTTTTTTATAAATGTAATATTTTTACCTTTTCCGATAAGTGATTTTAATTTGTCAAAATATTCGGTACTTTTATTATCAACTTGACCAGCAATAACCAATTTGAAGCCGCGATCATTCTTGTGTTTTTCGAATAGTAAAAAACTTTTTATCGCGAGCTCGATATTTTTTGTCCACATAATCCTTCCTGGAACTAAAAAATATTTTTCATACCACCATGTTGGTTTTACATTTTCCCAATCTACGCCGGGGTGTAAAACACCAAATTCTGTTTTTTTGTTTATTAGGCCTCCGTTTTTAGCCCTTCTTAGACTCTCCTTGCTGTTAAAAAAGATATATTTGTATTTTTTCCATAGATACCTATCGGCTATTCGGAAAAAAATATCCAAAATTTTGTATATGATTTTGCTGAAAAAAGATCTTTTGCTTCTGGCAATATTTTTATACTGCTCATCAAAAACAGGTCTAAGCGGTGTATGGCAAAAACATATCGTTGGAATTTTATTATTCCTAATGAGTATTAAATCCCCTATACCCTCAGAGTGAACAAGAAAGAGGCTAAACCCTTTCAAATATATTTTTTGAGATGCTATTATAAAAGCAGCTTTAGCGACTGAGAAGATGTTCCGTCTAACAGGAACTTTTTTAAGCTGTACGACTTTTAGATTTTTAAATTCTGGATATGTTCCATTTCTGTCATAATGGTTTGTGAATATAGTATATTTATGTTTGCTTCTTTTGACTGTTTCGAGAATCGTCCGCTCTGCTCCACTTTTGAGATGCAGCCAGGGATAATATATTGCTATTTTCATTTGATATGAAATTATATTACTAAAAGATATATATTTAACATACAATAAACGCATATGAAAAAATCTATTTTTTTTCTCATGTTCATAGGTTTTTGTTCACTCCTTTTATTATCTGAAATTTTCTATATTGCAAAAAATCCCGAAGAACTTTATGGGTATATATTGAACGCGTCTAAAAGTGTTGCTAAGATGGGTGCGGTTGACGCAAGTTTTTATATTTTAACCAGTGGTAAAATTGGCTTACCAAATGATAGCGATTTCAAAAGCAGGGTTAAAGATTATTTAAACACGTCATCTTCTAAAAACGATTTATCAAAGATATATTATGATTTGGCAATAATGGCATATAATAATGGTCAAGGATATTTGACACGGGATCTTTTGAAATTGTCTATAGACAACCGTCCCGATCTCAGTTTTTATTATGTTGAATTTGCTAACTACCTTTTATTAAAAAGAAGAGTAGATGAAGGTAGAGAAATATTAGATGAATGTATAAAACGTCCATATCCTCAAAAGCATTGTCAGGCTTATTTGAATGACAATTTTGGCAACGCCCAACCCGAAAAAATTGGGTTTCTTAGAGAATACGTCGAATCGTTTTATAAATAATGAAAGCAACAAAGCAAATGCTGGTGGTAAAAGAAGACGTTATAGGTGGCGGTCAAATAGCTACAGAAAGACTTCTAGAGTCACTTAAGACACACCATTCTGAAATTACATGCCATTGCATTGTATTTAAGGAGCGTCATAATTCTAAAAACAAACTAGTTTTTATCCGAAGCTTTATAAACCAGTTTTTAGGTGCAAGGTCGAGAATATCTAACGCCTTTGCGAAAAATGATATTGATTATGTTTGTGTGTCAGATTACCTATTGGCCTTGGCCACTATTAGTGTAAGACCACGAACGGTGAAGATACTTTATTTGTTTCATGGTCTAAAGGAAGTTTATTTTAAGAAACCATCTCTACTTGATTTTGGAAAAGTAATTATTAAAAATTTGGAAAAACTTTCTTGGATACTTTCAGATGTTATAACCGTTCCATCCGGTGAGGCTAAGGAATTCATTCTAAATAAAACACCCTTGATTGATAGTAAAAAAATATTTGTAGTTTCCAATATTGTCCCGCAGGAGTATTTCACAAGCAAAGCTAAGCATAAAAATGTCGCTGGATTTAATATTTTGTATTCCGGCAGGATAGTAAAATACAAGGGTTTGGAGAATCTTATTTTAGCCTTTGCTAGAATTACGTTCGGAATACCAAAAGCACTTCTTATTATTGCTCATCCGATTTCCGGATCGGATCTGCATTTAAAAAGTGATCTTGATGATTTAATAAAGAGCCATGGCCTTGAAAGAAAAGTCATATTCATAAAGAATTCGAGTGAAAAGGGATTGATAGATCTCTATAGAAGCTCTGATGTTCTGGTTTTACCTTCGGAACTTGAGTTTGCACCATTATCCGTTATAGAGTCTCTGGCTTCGGGTACACCTGTTATTGGTACAGATGTGGGTAATATTAAGAGTCTCCTGTTAAGACTGGATGGTAGACTGGTTCTTAAAAACAATTCTGTAGACGAGATATACAACAAAATATTATGGTTTTTTCACTTTAATAAAAGAAACAGACACACTTTAAGGAAGAAGGCAAGAGAAATTTCACTCTCTTTTTCGGACAAAAAAAGTTGTGAAGAATTTAACTGGGCTTTGAAGTACCTGAATAGTAATACCTCTCACTAATATCGGGAATATCTCCGGATGGAAACAAACACGGAATTTGTGATTTGTAATCTTTAATTAATCTTTCTTTTTCTGAAGATTTATTATTGACACTAAACAGACGATGAAATTTCGTATTAAAGATAAAAAAAAGTAGTCTCTTAATGCCTTTGGTGTTGTATGGAAAATCTTCCCAGAAAAGCTTCGGATAAGGCAATTTTGCCAGGATTTTACTCACGATTACATGATCTATATGTCCTCCGATTCCACATGGCCCCAAGATAAGCGCTTTCTTATGCTTCGAAATTATAGTTTTCAATTTTGATTCGACTCTAGCGACCAGCTTTTTATCTTTGGGCGATACATTACCAGACATCTGAATTAGACGATTTTTATAAATTGGTTTTTTGTTTTGATCCTCCCTCCAGGCCGCGTCAACCTGGTTTAAATGGATAGATTTTATTTTTAGATACCTACTGATTTTCATATCTTCACCCGCTCTTTCATTGAAAAGCTCTATAGCACTATTGTGTCCACACAGTTTTAAAAATTCCATAGCTTGAGGTGTGCTTGTGTTTGCAGACGCCTTTGTAAAAACTGTGATTATTGTAATTTTTTTCTTTAGTTTACATAAATCAATAATAAGCTGACCGCAAGAAAGGATAGCGTCGTCCAGGTGGGGCGAAATAAAAATAAATATATTATAATTGTTAATTGTTTTGGTTAGGTTATGATTTTTCAAGTAATTGGTTTTTTGTTGCAAAAAATGTGTAACCCTCATTTTTTTGTAGATTTGTTTGTATATACGATTTGTCAAAATTAATTTTTTGTTTGTTGTCGGGAAAAATACTGATTTTAGTAAATTTTTGCTTTTTGAGAGTGGCATATATTTTTTTGGCATTGGTTCCTTTGATATTATCATAAGCAAGTTCAGACGAATTTAAGGTGTGAATAACTATTAAGATACCATTGCTGTGTAGTGCACGCGAAATTTCTTTAATGAAATAGTTTTTTTTGCGTATTTCCCTGAAACTATCTGTTGCTATAAAGGATTTTAGTGACCCCGTTTTTATTGGTAGTCCCAGTTCTCCGTCTGAACATATTAGTAATGTATTTTTAGGCGCAAAGAACTGTCTCGCAATTAAAAGATTGTTAAATGAATAATCTTGCGCGCATAAATTTCTATCACCAATCTTATTAGAGATGATTGGTAATATTTGCCCTATTCCGCATCCAAAATCTAAACAGAGTCCGGTCTTGACTATTTTTTTAACTGCATACACAGACAATTTATAGGAGATTAATTTTCTGCGGTTAGTAATATATTCTGACCATGAACCGTCATACCCAAAAAACTTATATATTTGTATAAATTTTTTGAAGGATATATTAGGTTTGTGTAAAAGGAAGGCACATGTAGGAATTAATAACATAGGATTCCTTTTTATAAGGGAAAGATAAGCGATAGCGGTCTGTGATGCCCCACTTTTAATGAGCCGCATACAAATTCTTGCCCTGTGGTCTTTTTTTAGATATAGGATATTTTCTAAATATGGGTAGTCGGAACACTTACAGGATAATATTCCTGATAAGCCTGAACAAAAGGTGGTTGCTAAGTGGCCTTTACAATACGGGCAAATTACACAGTTCAACATATATAGGTAGTTGGTTATTTTATAATTTGATATTTATACCGCTATGCGTACGATATGAGTATTCAGAAAAAATGCTTTCAAATTTAAAACTTTTTAAGTAATTTGGAACTATTTTATTTCGTAACGCCAACAATTTTTTTAGATTTCTAAAGGTGCTTACCAACAATTTTAAATATATAAACGGCCCGTATTCAAAACATGTCCAAACAATGACGGCAAGTTGTACGGCAAGGATTTTTAAAATGTTTTTAGCGATTGTTTTGAATGGCCAAGTCATAATAACTATCCATATCAAGTTTCTGAACGTTTGATAAATAACGTAATTACTGCGTTTACCATTTGTATAGGAGACTCGGTGGTATGAAATCATCTTCGCTGATTTTATGATTTTTGCTCCAATGCCCTTTGCGCGGATTGAAAATTCCGCATCATCAAGATATGCAGAAAGAACATCGTTAAAATAAAAATTATATTTTGTAAACATCCGATTTAATATTTTTGCGTTGACTATCAAGCAAGCAAGTGATGCCAATTGAGTTTTTGTACCAATGTTTAACGAATTTTTTGCATGGCCGGACTTAAAATACTCTACTCCAAACGAATCAATAGCTTTTCCACTGTCATCGTGTACAATAGGAACAATTATGTCTGCTCTATCGTTAGATATTTTTTGAAATTCATAAAAAAAATTTTTGTCAATATAGGCGTCATCGTTAATGAACAGTATCCAATCTGGTTTATATTTACGTATTCCGGCCTTGATAGCTTTATTATTCATTTTTGTAAACGAATAATATTTATAAGAAGTTCTAACCAAGAGATTGATTTTATTTTTTAAATTATCTAAAAATAATTTCTTTCCATCGGTCACAACGACGATTTTTATATCTATTGCAGATAATTTTGAGGACTTTATTAATGAATTTATACATTGATTTAAAACAACGTAAGATTTTTGAGAACATAAGGAAGGAACTATGCAAATTACCTTTGTCATTTTTTGGACATTACGATATACGCAATGGAATATAATAATAGGATTATATATGAAATTAGCTGGAAAATATTCAAGAAATATAATTTAGCACAACCATGGAAGGCAAACCTATAAATATGAAGCCACTGGGGGTTTTAGTAATTGCCAATGGTGTTTCGGTGATATCGACCGATTGTCCATATGGTCTCCGGGAAGTTTTTGATAACGGAAAGTATAACATCTTGGTACCTATCGAGAGTCCAACGAAGATGTGGAATGCTATGCTAAAATTCTTAGTAGTGAAAAAAATATTCACACTATTCCAAAAAGTCTTTAAAGAGAAGTAAATTTTTTGATATAAATAAGACGCTTTTTAGTTATAAATCTTTAATAGTTGGTCAAAATAAATAGTATGAAACCTTTAGTTACAATAATAACACCGATGTATAACCATGAGATGTTTGTGCGAAAATGCATAGAATCGGTTTTGTCTCAATCTTATACGAATTGGGAGCAAATTATAATAGATGACGCTTCGACCGATAATTCACTTAAGATTGCCTCCTTGTTTGCTAAACGGGATAAAAGAATAAAGATTATCCGACACAAAAAAGACTGGGGCATTGAAAATCTGGCAAACACCTACAACCAAGCACTCAAAAAAGCTCGAGGTAAGTACATCGCCATTCTGGAAAGTGATGACTATTGGCCAAAAAACAAATTAAAACTTCAAATGAAGCATTTTTCTGATCCTAAGATAGTTTTTTCTTTCGGAAATTGTATTTTAGTTAATAAATCCGGAATTCCTATAAAACTGTTTACATATAAAGACAGCAACAAATTACTTAACAATAATCCGGTGGGGTCTATATTAAATTTATTTTACAATCTCAAATTTACCATAATACCGGTAACAGTTATTATAAAGAAAAGTTCTCTTTCCCGTATCGGTGGTTTTAAGAAAGACAATGATTATCCATTTGCAGATATCCCAACATTTTTAGGAATGAGTATCGAAGGAAGTTTTAAATATATTGACGAAGTACTTGGATATTATAGAAAACAGCAAAATTCCTTTTGGTTTAATTTCGCCAGTAAAACTGATGCAATGGGAAGAAATGAAGTTCGCAGATGTGTATCCAATTTTGTTAGTTTAAACCATGGTAAAAAACAAATTAGAAATTTTCACAAAAATACAAAAAATACTATCGAGGATCAACAGAAGTATTTAAAAATTAAAAGGATAATGAAGCCGTTTAGCCTTGCCGTAAATAAAATAGCGTTTTATGGTGGTGTTAGTCCGATGGTAATTATATTTGTTTTCCAATATGCATTTTACAAACTTAAAAAAATTTTCAAGTAAAAATATGGACCAGAATAGTAAAAAACCGATTTTTTTTTATATTCTGATAAGATCTTGGAAATCATTTGAATACTTTGATAGATGTATTGACTCCGTACTTAACCAAAACTATAAAAATTTTAAGATCCTTTTTGTAGATGACGCTTCCGATTATTCAACGGAACAGAAGAACTATATAAAAAAAAGACTTCAAGGCAATGTCATTGTTTTTAACAAAAAAAGAAGATACTCATTGTTCAATGGATATAGTCTAATCCGTAGGTACGCTGGAGACGACGAAGCGGTGGTATTGAATTTAGACGGAGATGATTGGCTTTTGGGAAGTGGTGCACTGTCACATCTTGCAAAAACCTATAAAACTGACGGTGATTGTTTGTTTACTTACGGAGAGTGTCTTCTCTGGGACGGTTCCCTTTCTGATAAAACTGCAAGATATATTTTGCCGGATGTAAACCGTCCATACCCAAGAAACGTAATAAACAAAAAAACATACCGGAAGGAGCCATTTTTTCCATTACATCCTCTTACGTGGAAAGTCTGGCTTTTCAAAAAAATTGCTAAAAGAGACTTTTTAGATCCGAAAGGAAGATGGCTGAGATTTGCACAGGATCAGGCAATATTCTTCCCTATGTTAGAAATGGCACACAGAAATGTGAGGTTAATTAAAAAGCCATTATATGTTTATAATATTGCAACTCCCCATAGAGATGTTGAAGTAAATACTGTAGGTCTTTTGCGTGATGAATTAACAATTCGAAGAAAAACGATTTATAAATCTATTTAGCTAATGTACAACATTTATTTGCATTATAGCCAGATACTATCCATTCCTTTCTTGAATAACGCTCTGTACTTAATACAGATATTTTTATTTAAACGTGGTTTTATAAAACATGTATATATTTCAAATAAAAATAGTGTATTTAGGAATGGTTTATTGAAAATGATTGACATTGATAAAAATATCATGTGTTGTTCACACAAGTTCGGAAGATCTTTAAAGAACTTATCATCTCCTATTATCTTTAATGCTTATAAAATTAATGTTGCGAACATGAGTAAAAATGAGCTTTTCAAACTAATGTGGACACTAGTCTATTGTGAGTCGGTAACTGTGGAGGCTAAAAAGTATTTAGGCGATTTTCTTCCGTCAAACTTTCCCGTAAACGATGGGAACTTTCAGATTAATTAGTCAGGAAACGTGTAACCACAGGGAAAACCGATACAGTAGATGTATTAATGGGAATTTGCTGATCTACAAGTATGGGGATATCGTGTAAAAAGAAATATTTTCCATTAATTACGTCTGCTGATATTTGGAGAGTCAGAAAGACGTCTTTCCTTGTAGGATCGTATCCTTTGACTACCCTACCGTCGCTTGTGGATACAGTTATTTCCGCCGGTGATACTCGTTTATCTAGTACACGGATCATTTCGTTTCCGTTGTTATCACTTACAACGTCTCCGGTGTTTATGGCATCAGCCACATAGCCTTTAGTCCCGGCTGACTCTAAGAATGTTGCGTTTTCTTCTCTGAGTTGCGCTTCAACGGTGATTGTTTGCTTTGGTGCTTCAGGATATCCCTGTACGTTGGTAACAACACAGTTTGCATAAACATTATCAAGATTTAATTTAATCAATGATCCCACCAAGACAGGCGTTCCCTTGTAGGTGTAAGTGTTGGTTGAGCGAACATAAACCGTGCTCAGTTTAATGTCCAGATATACTGTCTTATTTAGGACGGTTCTGTCATATGCATAAACATTTAAAACTTCTGCCTGGACTTTACCCAATCCGTTCTTTTCCGTTTGTCCTTTGTGAAAAGAATTCGCCAGCCAATATTTTGCGCCTGTATTGACCCATGTTGGACCGTAGTATATAGAATCATCACTAACAGATACGGTAACAGTAATGTATGAAGATTTTCTAAAAAAAAGTATCGCGAATACAATTATTGCGGTCAATCCAAAGGCAACTAAAATCCAATCAAAAACCTTAAGATTCTTAATAGTATTTTTCAGGAGTTTTAATAACTTTTGCATCATTTGTGGATCCAATACTATCATACTTAATTAGGGATAGTAATAGCAAAACAAACTCAATATTTATGTATGGTTGTAATATTGCCGCTATTGAAAGACAAAAAATAGAGGCTACTATTGATACGTAGATGATGTTTCTGCCATCTAATTCAAAGATTCTTCTCGTAGAAATAATAAGAAAAAGGATCAATATAAAACATGCAGGTAAACCATTTTGGACTGCTGTGGCTAAATACCAAGTATGAACATCGAAAGGTGTTAAGGCCGCCATGGTGTGAAGATTTAATGAAATGCCTTCATATACGCCCATAAAAGCACCGATTCCAAAAATTGGATGTAATGTTATCATCTCAACAGCATCAAGTATTTGAATCTTTCTGAAAAAGAAGCCGCCAGTATCCGCTTGAAATGAATATAGCGAACTGTACGCACGAGGAACTACGAAAAATAAAAAAAGCAATAATAAAACAGGGATTATAAGAAAACGCCATTTTAACAAGAAGGTAAATAAAGGTTTTAATGTTTCCTTTTGTGATTTGAATAAATACACAACTATAAATAACAAACCAATGCCGAATCCAAGCCACGCCGATCTGCTAATAGTGGCAATCATTAAAGCTAACCCCGAGAAGAAAGAAAACCATAAATAATTTGATTTATATGTAAGACTGAAACCGAATAAAATGATACAGACGGAGGCGGTCCAAATACCCAATATATTTGCGTGGCCAAAAGTCCCGTGTGGTCTAAATGTAAATTCTACTTCGTCAACTGTGTGTCCGAAATATCCCAAACTTGTTAGCGATTCTATATTTCTACCTAATGGAGATTTGTTAGCAAGTTGTCCAAATCCAAGTATACTTTCGAAAATTACAATAGCTCCGATTAGATAAGATACATTTTTCCATAAACTGCGGCTTGGTTTTATATACATTTTTGCATAAAAATAAGCTATAAGATTTGTAAGTGATAGTATTTCAAACGGTAGGGAAAATGAAACATTTTTTGAACCTAAAAATGCTGAAAGAACCTTTAATGTATAAAAAAGAAGT
>Ga0172381_10007370_pt1 | contig 10898 bp, 13 predicted proteins | sample Leawel6488metaG_FD_119754 | JGI IMG/M metagenome (GOLD analysis project Ga0172381, IMG submission 119754) | Leachate microbial communities from a municipal landfill in Southern Ontario, Canada - Leachate well 64-88 metaG | ecosystem: Engineered > Solid waste > Landfill > Unclassified | place... | reverse complement strand
TTTTTCTTTGTGGATTATACGCATCTTGAGCTCTGGCGAATAGAGAACCTTCGGCGCGTTGAGTACAATTTCGAGAAGCAGTAAAAAGACATACGCCAACAATTTGGGACCGGGAATAAACATTTCTAGAAAGGAGATATTACGATGGACATTATTAGCAGTTACCTAGGAACGATCATTGTCGCTTTATTGGGTTTCCTTATTGTTATAATCGCTATCGGGCGTTTGCTCTTTGGCTGGATGTTCCATACAACCGATATTGAAAAACAAAATGAAGAGATAATCAAAATACTTAAGAGTATAGAAAAAAGACTCCCCAAGGCCCCGGAAGAATAAGCGGCTAACCTCTCGACCGATCCAGCTTTTCCCGCGCCTCCCTCGATCTTTCAAGGGCGGTCTGAATATCGATGTCCTGGTAAAACTTCCGTTGAACCTCAACCGAATGCCCTGCGAGTATTCCGATCTCGGCCTCGCTCAATAGCGGAAGCGAGCGCGAGACGAAGTTGTGGCGAAGACTGTACGTTATCCACCGCGCTGCCCTCTCGCCTAGCGCCCTCACGGCGCCACGGCGGAACGCATGAAGCATGGAATCGCTCGTCAGGCCCTTCGTCCCGGTAGCCGTGAAGATATAATCATCCTCTCCAGGGAAAGGGCTCTGCGCCCTCCATATGGAAAGCTCCTGGACAGTACGCGTTGAGAGGCCAACGGCCCGAAGCTTGCCCTTCTTGACTCCCTGGAAGACAAACGACCAAAGAAGCCGCTTCCCCTCGCCCTCGCCGATCTCTTCAGGGATAAGCTGCTTCCATGTCAGGCCGGACATTTCAGCCGGCCGCATGCCTGTATCGGCGAAGGCCAGCATCATCGCGGCGTACATGGGCGATCCCCAAATTCGGATAAGTGCGCCATGCTCCACGGGGAAGAGCTTCGGCATATCATCGCGCGGGAGGGCCTTTCGGGGGACGACAGGCTCATCCGAATATCTAACGACGCCTGCGAGGGGATTGCTGTCTATGATTTTGTGGTATTCGAGGTCGTCAAGAAGGATCTTGAAGACCTCCAGGATATCGTCCCGCGTGCCCGGGGCAAGGGGCTTTTCCCCTCCCTTGCATCGCTTCACGTTCAGGATCACGTCGTCGATTTCTTGGCAGTCAAGGTCTCCGGGGAGGCGATCGCCGAAAAGCGGGAGAACGTAGTTTTTCAGGTACCCCGCGCGGTTCTTGAGTGTTCGGGCGTCGAAGGTCTTCCCCTTCTGCCCCATCCGGTAAACCCAGGGGCCGTCGGGGTCGAAGAAATCCTTGGCGTATTCCCGAAGCGGCCGGCGCGTTTTGGACAAGAGGGCGAACTTGTTTCGCTTCGCCCATTCGATTGCGTCTTCCCGCGGCCGCTCTATGGATACCTTGGAGAGATGCCAGCCGGGGCTTTGCGCGAAGCTCACCTGCCAGTACCCTGCATCCGTCCTTCGTGATGCCCGAATCGCTTCCGTAGGTCTTGCCATGGCGGATAGTATAACCCGGGATGTGCGTTTCGTAAACATATCGTAAACATGCCCTGGAGGCAAAGGCATAAAAAAAGCCGTGATAACGATTTATCACGGCCCTCGACATCTCCTAGGGGAATCTCTAGGATTTTTCACGGGCATGCGAGAACGCGCCGAGCCTATTTAACACGGTTTCCGTTCGTTTCGTCAACGCCTCGCGATGGTCTAAACTGGGTTTCATAAACACGTGTTTACGAAATGAGGGGTTTTTGGGTCGATTTTGGGAAGAGGGTTTCGTAAACAGGGGAATACGAGAAAAAGCCCGGACGGGTCGCGACGGGATGGGGACGCACTCGGGCCGTATCGTCCCCCACGCACTCGCCGTCCGGGCAGGATTTGACTACTCGACCTCGCCAAGCCGCAACGCTTCGAGCCACGCTTCGCGGGTCCCCTTGTACGCATAGGCGACCTCTCCGCGCTCAAGATCGTACTGATCCTCTCCCGGGATACCGTGCTCACCGGATAGGCCGAAAACGATCTGCCAGGCCATCTTTTCGTCAGGCGCGTTGAGGGTGTGGCCGTTAAACTCGGCCTTCGGGTCCTCCGGATCTTCGGCGCGCATCGTCCAGGACCGAACCTCAAGGGGCCGGTCGAGGCGTTCCCCTATCGCCTCATTGATCCACGCCGAGGCATTGTCGGTTTCCTGGGTGATTCGCTCCAGGTATTCGTCGGGGACGCGGATTGTGATTTTGGTTGTTTTTGCCCATTTGCGCGGTTGGCCCATTGTCCCCGAAGATCCGCGCAGGCCATCCCGGTATCCCTCTCCGCGCTGTCGCCTCGCCTCGTCCTCGTCGTCGATGAGGGAAAGCCATTTTTCATGTTCTCCAGGATCGCCGAAATTCTCGCCGTGATGTGCGCGCCTCAAGCCGCGTTGGTATCCCGCCCAGTACTCCGCGCGCTCGGGCTCGGCCTTTTTCATCACGTCGGCGCGGCGCATCTCCGATTCAAAATTCATGTTTACGCTCATTGCTACCTACACCATTCCGGAAGAGGTTTCCCGAGCATGTAGCTGAGATATTCTGCCTCGCGTCCCGCTTCGGTATCTTTGGCGGAAAACCGGATAATACCCTCGCTCTGAATCCTGGACTCTGCCTCGCTTGCGGCGCTAGAGTATTCGTGCGCCACGCCCTCGCTCATAATCCGTCCGGACATCGCCCGCGAGAGCGTGTCGGAATAACGACTGTGTTCCGCGAGCCATTCTGAAATATACTGTAAACGGGTAGCATTCCGAGCCTCGGCAACGATTTCGTTCTCTGATGGTGGAATGAGTTCCGCAAGCCGTTTCTCTCGATCATAGCGAAGGGATTTTGCGGTACAGATCAATTCGACGGCTTTATCCTCGATGGTTTGTCCACACCCTCGCTCGGCGGTCCCGGCCGCGATCATCGCTTTGTTCCACTCCTCGCGTTCAAATTCGCGTGTCATCATCCCTGATTTTGATACGACTGTAACCATGTCCATAATATTCCCCCTTGGCTATCGCCGACCGCCTCACGGCGGTTTCGTCCCGGAGCCGCCGTGCCTCGTCGTGGCGATTAGTCGGACAACCTATCGTAGCAATTCGGGCAGGAGGTCCCGAGCGAGGCTGACATTACCTGTGACCTAGGGACCGTGTGTCCGCACGAGCATTTCACCATCTCGATTTTAGGCTGATTAGCGAGTTTTTCAGCGTGGATTCGTTCTACTACCTCCGCGTCTCGGCAATTCGAGTACCAGTCATCGCGATCATTGCGCACCGTTTTACCCATGTTCAGCTGCGCTATAACCTGTTCCCTAGTGGTGGGGACGGCGCTAGGATCATATCCGCCGAGTTCATTTAATCGAGGATTCCAGGATGAAAATTTCTGACAACGGAGTAAAAATTCTTCGGTCCTATTTTGATCTTTGGTTTCGCAATCCGCCCAATTTCCATTTGATAACTGATATTGTAGTTTCATACATTTCCCTAGCCTACTGACCGGCTAGCGGGTCTCTAATCTCGGCTGACTCACTATCAACCATTGCTCAAATGTACACTAATGCCAGACATTAGACAAGCCCTAAAGGGTGAAAATCTTAAATATTTTTATCTTGTTTCGGGATAAAGAAAAAGCCACCAAGTTTCCCCGGCGGCCGCGCCTTGAAGCACCCTGCGGATTCCCCGCGATACCCAGCCATGATGTACCTAGAGTATGCCTCGATCCTCCGCGCCCTCCTGGACGATTTCCAGGGCGAGGGCCTCATTCTCATCGACCTGCGCAGACCGGGCGCGATGGCGGCTATGGAGTGGCTCTTGAGCGAGCCCGAACCCTAGTCCGCCCGCGCGCCCGTGATCACGCCCAAGACGAAGAGGGCGGCCCCGAGAGCGGTTCCCGCGACGAGAGCCCATCCTGCGGCGCCCTTTATGCGCCCGAGGCTTGCCAACGCCGTCTTTTCCCTCTTCTCCTCTCCATCCGCGCGCACCTTCTCCAGCCCAGCCCGGGCTTCTGCCTCGGCGAGGCGAGGCTCGAATTCCAGGCGAAGGGCTAGGACGGCCTTCGGGAGAGCTACGTCAAGGGCGGCCTTGTTCGATAGGCGGAGGATTTCCCCCAGCTCCGCCCGGGTGAACGGTCCGAATTCGGCGAGCTGCGTCGAGTCCGGCGGCGATTCCTGCATCGATTCCGGCTTGGCTTCCGGCGTCGATTGCGCCGGCAACAGGTTCGGGCAGGCCGTCAAGCTCATGGCCAGGGCCCAGGCTATTAATCTCTTCACGTTTCGCTTCTCCTTTCTGTTCCGGCGTCGGCCCTTCCGGGGCGTCCGGTTTCCTCGCAGCGCTTCCCCCGCTTTCCGCCGGTTTCCGCCCGCGTCCCAGGAGGATCCCGCCCACGAAAAGCGCCGCCGCGACGAGTCCAGCCCCGAAGGCGATCAATACCGGCTTTACCTTCGCCCATCGCTCTTGAATTCGAGCGATGCGTTCCGCGAGAGTCACGCGCCGCCCTCGAGCTTTTTCCGGAAGACGTCTATCGCGGCTTTGGGTAGCTGGATGAGAACCGGATACCCGACCTCGGCCACGGCGACGAGGGCCAGTGCGTTGGTCATCGCCTGAGAGAGCCCTCCGTCCATCGCGGCCGCTACTCCCGCGCATATGACGAGAAGCACGAGCCTCCATACCCAGGAGGGGACCGGCTTGGCGCCTGCCTTCACGGTGACAAACCCTTTCACATACTCCATGACGCCGACCGAAACCACGGCGGCCGACACGATCAGAAACCAATCAAACTTCGGCATGTATTCCTCCCTCCCCGAAAACCACGGGGAAATTCAAAACGTAAACTTCCGTTTTCCAGAATGGATCAAGCCGCTCGATAAGGAGCCGATTGATCCGTTTGATATCCCATTTTTGAATCTGGCAGGCGTATCGATCGGCAAGCGCGCGGTCCCTGTCCAAGAGATCCATGTACTGATCTTCGATAAGGTTCTTCTGCCACTCGTCGTCAAAGGCCGCAGTCAACTCCGAATCGAATACTCCGGGGCGAATGATGTGGAACGCGTGGACATGGCGGCCGCCGTTTTTCCCGAAGCTCAGGCCTACGTCGCCAGGTATTGCGATTGAGGCGCCTTTGGGTATTGCGGCGCCCTTGAGCGCCAAGGCGAGCGTTGCGCGATCCATCTCGCTCTCGCGAAAGTGGTAGAGTCGCGACTCTTCGTCCCCCGTGTAGAGGCGAAGTACGGAATTCCCGCCGTCGTCCTTGCGTATCCATTGCGAGCGGTTGGCCTCTATCGGAGTTTTAACATAGCCAGCGCGGAAGAAATCGATACAGGGATGAATGCGGGGATAGTTCTCCCCGTTTGGATCTATCTCCTTGACGTTGGGCGGTCCTTCGTCCCATCCCTGCTTGGTCGTGACTACTACGCCGGGACCGAAGGCCGAAAGCGGAACGCGTTGTATCGTCATTTTCTTTGCCCTCCCCTAGTACCTGATGATGAAGTTCAAGCCCATCGTTTTACCGCGAGTCACGGTCCCTGTCCGGGGCGTTCCGTTGGAGTGGTTGTCGGCCGCCGGGTCGCGAACGTAGAGGCTTGAACCATCGCCTATTCCAACGACGTAGATCCCCGATCCTACGGAGGCGTCCGACTGGAAAACCGCAATTGGGTTGTTCCCACCGGACTCATATAAGCCATCGTGCCAGTGCCCCTGTCCCTGGTCGTCGGCGAATGCCGCAACCGCTCGCGCATCGTGGGACGTGATTGAGCTGTGGGTCGTGCCGGTGACAGCGGAGTACGTTCCCGCGCCTTGAGGGGTTGCCTCGCGCATGTCGGGAAGGTTGAACGTCGTCGAGCCGTCGCCCACGCCGAAGTCGACGCCGATAATCGCAAAGAGGTCGGCGAAGAGTTCTCGATCTATCGCCTCGCCGCGACACCAGAGCCAGCGCCCCACCTTGATCGTGTCGGAGGGCCACATTTCCATTTCGCCCGCCGATGGCATCATCTCCGCGTTTACGTAATCGCCGCACGTCTTGTATGAGACATAGAGCTTCACGTTTTGATACGTGCCGTTGATGATCGCGATTTTGCGATAGACCGCGACTCCGGCCAACGTTCCCAGGTCGGTATCAGCCTCGCTTATCGTGTAGTCGGTATTGAGGACGAGTAGTGTCCCGCCTCCCGCCTTCGCGGTTCGAACGACCGTCGTCTCGATTGTCCGTATCGTCGCATGATTGAGCGCCAATGCGGTTGAGTTTGCGCGGTTGATGCATTCATCGGTTATCGTGTAACCGGTTAAGCTTATGTCTAAAAACATTTAGAAACCTCCTTCCGTGTCGAAACGTTCAATAAAATTAACCGAGTCTAAATTATTTTTACCCAGACATAAGTGAGCGTCGCCGAGCTAAACGCGCAAAAATAGAGACCTTTGTCTATCGTTGATACGTCGAGGTGAAAGAGTTGTGAATTATGAGCCGCGTCAGCGACTGGCAAAGCAGTACCAGAGCTGATTTTTATTGATACTGCGGTCGTTCCTCCGATAATGTTGTTTATATTTGTCTGTAGCGTAGCGTCAGCCGTCGCAAGTACTCCGTCAGCCGCTATCCTCTCCGCCCGCTCGCCCGAAGTATAGGTTTCCAACTTACTTCGCAGGTCATTGTCACCGGCCATTCTAGCGAGTTCCTCAACATGAATCGCCGCGTTGCGCGCTATCACCTCTGCCGCGTCCGCCGCGATCCTTCCATTCACCTCGGTCGTATCGTTCGCCGCTCTCGTCGCCGCCTCAGTATTGAGCGTCGTGTTGAGATAGTCCGTGTTTCCCTCGATGCGATTCAGGTCGTTACTCGTCGGCCCCTTTCCGCCATCGATCCATCCGAGATTCGGGGTTTGCCACGCCATTTAATTCACCTTCCTTACTTGCGCGACTCCGCGCAAGATTCCATCGAATATAATTTCCTGCGTTATGACAGCAGTTCGGAATCCGAGCACTGTCCCAAGATCGCCCAACTCTATCGTCGGGTCGCCGCGCCAATCGATCTCAATATCCCGTGATCCGTCTTTCGTAATTGCGAGAATGTCGTCGGCAATGATCGCCGCGAGGGCTTCGGACTGGATCATGTTATTGCCGTCGATGGTGAATGCGCGGTCTCCGTTCTTGCGAATGCTCGCGCCGTCTGTCCGCTCGACGAGCTGGCTCCCCTGGATCGCGAGGGGCTGGCCGTGAACGACGAGGGAAAGCTCTTGGTCATTCGCGCTCCCGAGTACGACGATGGTCGCTCCCCATGAGTAGTGAGTCTCCGACGTGATGCTCGCGCCCGCTGGCGTGCTTGAGAGAACCGTGTGCCCGTTTATCACCGCATCGTAATCGGAATAGAAAACATCGAAGGACCGCGACTCTCCGGCATCGATCTTCGTATCTCCGGTCAATGTCCATACCGTCGTTTCCGCCAACGCCACATAGGGATTCGTCCGAATCTGTATGCGATTGCGAATCGTCGAAACGGGAGACGATGCGTCGTAAACCCGATTAGCGAGAATCGTGAACAGACTAGGCGCCGATGGGTCGCGGGTCAGGAAGTTTCCCGCCTCTACCTGGATGACTCCGTATCGATCTTGATAGACGACTCCACCCGCCGCTTCCGCGACTTTTCCTATGGCGAAGCGATGCTTTACCGGATCGAACCACGCATATGGAATCGGATATTTTTGAAGCTCACGGTCAACGTTCCACGACGTGTTGGAAGGTGTAAGGCCATCGGCGAGAATCTGCGTCGCGATAGTGTAGAGGCTCGTCTCTTGGTGGACGAGAAGCGAGAGGGAAGACGCAATCGGATTCAGCCAACGCGTGGAAGTACAGAGGACGAGGCGAATATAAAGCGTCGTCGGGCCTGATGCCGTTGACAGGAAAAGGAGCTCAGTCTTCACGCCGCTCTCGACAAGCTCAAGGGTGGCCAACGTCTCGCCCGCGTAGATGCGGACCTCTGTGCCGAGGGGAATCGTTCCGAGAAGCGTTGCGGTGAGGGAGAGAGTCGTTCCCGCGAGATAGGTGAAGGTGAAGGTTTCGGTCCAAGACGCGAGATAAGATGTGTCCTCAAGAAGCGAGCTTCCGAGATAGGGGCATTCTTGAGGCGTTATCGCCTGGTAGGCGATGAGACCCTGTGCGTCGGTGTTCGCGCGATCATAAAAACGAACCTCGTCAATTATTCCGTTGAATCGACTATGGTCGATATCGTGGGAATGGTAGCCGACAAGTAGATGACTCGAATACGCATAGGAAAAAGCGGAAGCTACCGACGCGACAACGACGCCGTCAACCCGTATCGTCTTCGTAGTCCCGTCATAAACTGCTTCGATAAAGTGCCATGCATCATCAAAAAGGTTTCCGCTCGGCTGAGTGAGGATGTTTTCGGGCGTAAGCGTTGCGAACACGACGCGGCCATCATCGTCGAGATACACGCTCGCATCGTATTCAAGATCGAAAATCCCCGCGTGCGTCATGCCCGTTGAAAGCCCAGGCGTTTTGATCCATGCCGAGATCGTGAACTCAGCCGGATGGGTTGCGAGGGAACAGAAGCACTGGCTGAAAACGCCGTCGAAAAGAAGCGCATTTCCTGACAAGCCAATGACCGGAGTCACTCCTTGGCTCGTGAGATCGAGAACACCGAACACGTCTGATTCTTTCGAGTCATATGCCGTATTGCCTATATAGACAAAATTAAGCTCGAAATAGGTCCCGCTTCCTCCGTCGGAATAAATGTGGATTTTATTGTCGGCTGCGCCCGAAGGCAGATAGGCCTCAACGATTATCCAAGACGTTCCAACAGAGATTGTTTTAAGAGCTACATAGGCAGACCCATCGCTATAGACGAGAGAAAGATTGAGCGTGGCCGAGGCCCGTGCCTTTGCCCTCCAATGTTTCGCGTTCGGCGATACGCCAATGTCCTTAAAGATCGTGTTTCCGGTTCCGTAAGCGCAGCGCATGTTGCCATCGACGATTGACAGCGTGTTCCCGTTCTCATCCCATCCGTCGGTCGTTGCAAAATTAGACGAATAGGCCGCGCCTGTCGCGTTGTCGGGTTTCTCGGGGAGAGTACCGAGTGGCCAGTAGCCAATGAGCCCGGCCTGAGGAAACGCGCTCATGCGAGTACCATCCCGATCGCGTTGCCTGATATCGCGCAATCGATTAGCGTCCCGCCGCCCCACTCCCCCGCCGTATCGATCGTCCACGTCTCATCCGCTGGCGCCTGGATGGTCTGATTTGTCTTGTATTCCGATTCGTCCAAGAGCGCCATGCGATCGAGGCCTGTTACCGTGACGGTCATTCCGCGTTTCGGGATATCCCATTCGCGCGCGAAGAACACGCCGAGCGGAACCCATTCCACGCCATCGCCAACATAGGGTAAAATCCGAACGCCATCGCGAATGACGTTGTAGAACTTCGATGTCGTGTTATCGAAATCGAATGCGCGGAAGCGGTTGAAAAGATCGATGGTGCATTGCCCCGCCGCTGTCGATCCCAAGGGTACGCCGTTCTCCACGATCTCGCGATTTTCGATCACGTGGATGTTGAAGATATCAGCGCCTTCGTAGGTCTCAGATATCGCCGTAAAGATTTCCGCGCATTTCGCATGAGCGCCAGGATACGACCATTTGTAGACCTTGAGGCACATCTGAGAGACGAGATTCACGTCGGCGATAGTGGTAACGTACTTGAGGCCCGCGTTGCCCGTAATCGATTCGGTATGCAAGACGGAATTATCGAGCGCGTAGAGGATGATATCGAAGTCAACCGCGTATTCTCCGCGTGCGTTATCGAACGCGATTCGCAAGTCGGAAATGGTACGCGGAAGGAAGTTGACGAAAAGCTGGGGATAGGTCTCCGTTCCGCCGCTTAGTGGCGTGTAGCCGAGCACGGAATACCCAAGCATTGCTTTCGGCGCATCGGGGAAGGTGCCGTCCTCAAGGCAGACCTCTTGGCTCCACCATCCGATTTCCCCGCGCGACTGTTCCACTTCCGAAACGGGCGGAAGATACCAGGTGTCGTCGAGCATCCACTGGCCGTCGAGCGCGATGTATTTGTGGGTAACGTCTTCCTTTCCGTTGTAGACCTGATTGCCATACGTGTTGTCGAGAATGGTGTTCGCCCAGGCAAGGATCGTGTTATCGATATTCGCATCAGAGTAATCGATCTTCACGCGGCCGTAGAGCTTGCGCCCCCTGAGTTTATCTATCTCCGCTCTCAAGCCAGCCGATACCGTTATCATATTTCCTCAAGCTCGATTGCCAATCCGGAATAGGCGTAGTTTCCCGCTTCACGTTTTCGCGAAAACTTCCGCAAGAATTCGGGCGATATGGAAATGTGGCAGTCATAGACGGTATCGACCAACGCCTCATCGGTTACCGTGAACGTTACGTCGGCCCCGGCTACATATAGCGCGATGATCGATTCAACGAAAGCGCCGTCGAGCGCGTTATCCCAGGAGAGCGAAAACTTTCGCTTGTCGTCTTTCAAGTCTGAGACAAGCGTATTGTCGATCGTGCGTTGCATGACTTCAAAGGAAATAAAGCCAGGGGCGTACTTGAGGGAGTGGTCGGGCATGATGATCGCGTTTATTTTCAGCTCGCCCTTAGTGGCCATTCGGTCCCCTCCTTGCTTCCTCAACGGAGCCGTATTTTTTGAGCATGCGATTCAGTTCACGGTAGGACGAGGGAGTCATAAACATGGGGCCGTTGAAGTTATTGCTTGTATTATTATTCGTGCTTCGGAGCATGATCTTATCAGCGACACGTTGCGCGAATGCATCCATGAGCGGCTGACCCATGGCGGAAGTACCGAAAAGGATATCCGCTCCGCCTTGATCCCCAGCGATTATCGACCTTCCTCCGCCGGCGTTCGCGGGAAGGACGATTCCGCCTGTAG
>Ga0172381_10007368_pt1 | contig 10900 bp, 7 predicted proteins | sample Leawel6488metaG_FD_119754 | JGI IMG/M metagenome (GOLD analysis project Ga0172381, IMG submission 119754) | Leachate microbial communities from a municipal landfill in Southern Ontario, Canada - Leachate well 64-88 metaG | ecosystem: Engineered > Solid waste > Landfill > Unclassified | place... | reverse complement strand
GGCTGCGAGAGGCGCTTTGTCGTTATTTTTTGGTACTTGAACAACTAGAGTCTCGTACTCATAACTTGTCGTTCCAAGCTCCTTGCTCTTATCTTCTTTGATTCTCCACCAAAGATAAAGAAAATAAATTGGACCGACAATTAGAACAGCATAAATAACATAGAGTAAAAATATCATTAAAATTCCCTCTTCTTCAACATTATACTACAACCAGAAAATTCTAAACAGTAATTGCAAACTTTTTTTGTCCAAATAAATTATTTTAGAGTCCCGTGTAAATAAATCCACCTTCGACTTTTTTGAATTCCTTCTTGGTTTGAAGATTGATTACGATAGTATTTTTCTTAACTTTTCTAGATTTGTTGACCAGCGTAATAATGTCATTAATCGGAACTGGTTTCTTGGAAGTGCTTAGAATGTTTTTTATCACATCATAGACCGTCCCATCGTTAAAGCCCCATTCACGAAGCGCGTAAATACCCCTGCCAATTAAGACAAAACGGTTATCGGCGATTAGTTCATTATGAACTGTAGCTCGGACGACACGCTTGTTGTCAAATTTCAACGAACTGATTGAAGAAGTAATTTCAGTGAAGTGAAGCGGACTACCTGCGGTTTTAAGTACATAATAAATTTTGTCTCTAACATTTCTGGGATTAACTGACGGCCAACTTCTTAAACCGACCATACCATTTTTAGCAATAACAAGTTTAGTACTTATACAGACACAGGCCGAAATAAATGTTAAATCAAGATTTGTAAGATCCGCAACATCTTTTTTAAGATCTTCAACACTTAGAGGGATATCCTGTTCTTTAAAATGTTCAATTATTTTAGTGCAGACAGAAACAATTTTGTCTTTGGAAATTGTAGACAACCTCCAACCATCCAAAAGATCGGAATTTTCATCGATTTTTTCGATATCATTCATAATTGAAAAAGCCAATCTCAAATAGCTCTTTGAAAATTTATGATTACCAGTAAGTGAAATTAGCTCAGAAGAGATTTTTTCATCATTAACAACACCGCCAACGTCTCCAAATGTTTTTACGATACTTTCGATTTTTTCTTTATGGTTTTTAGAAAATGCCGCCGACAATTTTTTTATTGAGTTCTTTTCGATCTGTCTAACTCTTTCTCTGGAAAGATGGAGTTCTTTTCCGATTGCTGAAAGAGTTTCTTTTCTACCGGTAAAACCGAATCTACCAGTTATAACTCTCTTTTCTTTTTCATTTAATTCCAAAACCAGTGCAGAGATAATCTCTACCAATGAATTGTTTTTTAAATTTTTTGCTTTTGCGCTTCCCATAATTACCTTTCAATAATTTTGGATTCCCCAATATCTACTCTTCGTTAATTATATTTTCAACAGCAGCCCAATCACTTTTCCCATCTTCGGGAATCAAAGCAACTATTTTATCCCCTACTTCAGCTTTAAAGTATGTAATCGAGGCTGTCAAAACATTATACAGTTCACCTTCTACATTTATTCTATAACCGTCCCCCGATAACTCAAGTTCGCCAACAATCTTTTTTCGAGGAATCGGGTTTATTTGCTTATATACAAAGCTTCCGTCGAACATAATTGTCAACTTCAAAACATCGCCAGCAACAAGTTTGGATTTACTGGCATAATTAGCCGGTACCAAAAACTTTTTACCATCCGAAGCAACGAAACCCTCTCCGTCAAAGATCCCTTCAATGATATTTTCTGATGATGGATTATTTTCCAGAGTTTCTTTAGCTAACTCTTCTATTTCGGTAGCAAAAATTAAAGATTTTGCACGGCGGATTTGATTTTCAGCACTATCGAGCAATTGTTTAATTTTTACCAAATCTTCTTCAGTCGTGGTTTCGTTTAAATTTTTGTTTGTTTTAGCCATTCGGAATACTTGAATTATTATACAATAAAATCATACAACAAAAGAATTTTTTTGTCAACGATTTATGAGAACAAAATGTTTTTTATTCCAGCGAGTGTTTATTAGTAATTCAAACTAACCGGTCGGACCTTTTATATTTCCACCACCGATGCCGGGAAGGTCAATCTTGTCTATTCTTGAGCGCTCATTAATTTCCGACTCGACAACCGATTTAGTCTTACCGTACTTTAAGCGTGACAATTGCCGGATGGCTTCGGACAACTGCTTATTGCTGTTCGGATCAGGAGCAATGCCTTGACCGTTAAAGGCCGGCATAGGAGCATTGTCAATCAGCATTCTAATGTAGAAGTTAAATTTATCGGCATTTGTCAAATCATCCATTGTTAGCGGAGAAAACTCTTTTACCAAAAATTCCGCGTCAGCGGCACCAATTCGAAAAGCAATTAGATTACCGGCATTACCGATTACAGCATCCCGGATCTTCTCGTCCAACTGGGCAATATACTGGTTAGTGATGTGAAGCGAAAGTTTGTATTTTCTTGACTCAGATAAAATAGTCGCAAAAACGTCGGTGATAAAATTTTGAAATTCATCAACATATAAATAAAACGGAACTCTTTCATCTTCTGTCTGATCCTGACGGGAAAATGCGCCCATGGCAATTTTCGATACAATTATCATGCCCAAAAGAAAAGCGTTGATCTCTCCTATTAAACCCTTGGAAAGCTTGCAAAGCAATATTTTCTTTTGGTCCATTACATCACGGAAATCAAAAGCCGATTTCGGCTGGCCAATTATGTTTCTCATCATGTCGTTTGTCATAAACCGACCGAATTTAGAGGTAAAATAATTCAACATTTCAGACTTGTGAAAATCAGAAGTTTTGGCCATCTGTTTTTCCCAAAAACCTTTGACTACCGGATCTTTCACATAGCTAACCCGATCTTTTTCAAATTCAGGATCAGTAAATAATCGCGGGATGTCGATGAGCGTCCCGCCTTCTGGATGAGCCATTAGCGTTAGAGCAGCATTTCTCATCCAGTGCTCAAATTGTGGTCCAACAATACCGGTCTGATTGGGATCGAACAATTTATAAAATATTTGAATCGCTTCCTGAACTAGAAAGTCTCTTTGCTCATTGGTCTTCCACTCGAGAAGATTTAAGCCCATCGGTCTTTCGGTGTCTGAAGGATCAAACAAAATCACATCTTCAGCTCTCTCTTTTGGCATATGCTCAAGAATGTATTCAATTGCATCGCCGTTCGGATCAAGATACGCAACGCCTTTTCCATCTCTGATATCTTGCATGATTAAATTTTCATACAGCACAGTTTTACCCACACCAGTTTTACCCACCATATAAGTATGACGCATTCGGTCGGCATCTTTGATTCGAATCGGAAATTTTTGGCCACGATAATTTGTTTCCCCAACCACGACTCCCTCATTCGGCAATTGTGGCGGTGGCGATTCTTTCTTCGAATAAACCCAAGCAATATTCGGCGCTTCAGTATAACGGTTCGGCAAATGGAAGATTGAAGCCAGCTCTTCCGTGTTCAGTAACATCCTAGGCTCTCGGCCATAAATTCGATAAATATAATTGGCAACGGTTTCTCTTTGTCTTTTAGCATTTTTTAGCCTGAAACCATTATGATCGGGAGCGAAAAATTGCGAAAACGCCGAGAAAACGATCTTTAATTTCTCTTTTGCTTTATCTGAAGTTGGGGCAACACATAAAATTCTTATCTGAGTGTCGAATCCTGTTTTGGATCCTTTTTCAGATAACAATTTCAACTGTTGTTCCTGAATCGGGTTCAGCCGGAATTGATTTTGCTGATTTTTCTCCTCCTCGCCCAAAGGTTGTCCTGCAGCGGTTTTTCCGACATCACCTAAAAATTTGAAGAAGCTCTCCCCCATTCTTCTATTGAATGATGATGCGTAGTAGCTGCCACTCTTGCCGGCCTGAATGTTTTTTGCAACTTTGTCGATTGCGAAACGCCAAGTGTTGTCTGTCGGACGAATTAAAATCTGAATGCCGGCATTGCACTCCTGATCCAATTTTGAAAGCGAGTTCACGATTCCGTTTAACGGATCATATTCCAAATAACGATAAGTTTTTATCGGGAAGAAAAACTTTTTAACCAATCTTAAATTCGCAGCAACGATCTCCCCTTTTACATCTTTGAAAATTGAAAATCCCCTGCTTTTGTCAACTTCAACAATTGCGTCAGGATATTGAGACAAAATGTTTTTCTCAATCGCTTCCTTAAAAACCGCAGGGGCACCGACATAAAATGAAACCAGCCCTTTTTTTGAAATAATTTCAACACTTATGTGGTCTTGTCCGGAGAGTTTTCTTTTAATTTTTGGATCAAAAAGAGATTCAATGTTGGCAAAGAATGGTTCAATAATCGCTGCCATTTCTCGGAAATCCAGGCGCTGTTGATCCTCTTCTGCATGCCTCTCCTTGGGTATTGAGATTTTTAGCATCATCCAATCTTGGGTTTTTTGTAATTGATAATAATAAAGAATTATTCTTTTTAAATAGTTATAAAGAAAATAGATTCCGATTCCGAGAACAACAAAAATCAGCACCCACCACCAAGGTGAAAATCCTGACTCATAGCCTGAAGTGTTATTGTAGCTATTCAATCCCCTCCTTAAATCATTTTAACCATTGAATTCAGAACCCTCGGCTTCTGTGCTGCTGTTAAATTTCAATACTGCTGCTTCAAGATCTGCCGCATCAACAGAATTCGCCGGACGACTGGTATCGGTACTAAATGCGGCGTGACGGTTTGAGTCCGTTTGTTTCGTCAAATTTTTTCCTTCAACAGGCATAGTCACTTCAGCTACTGTGTCACTTGCCTCTTCCCTTTTCTCTTCTGCTACCACCTGAGGAACCGCGGCCTCAATGACTTGTGCAACCGCTTTTTCGGCTTCAGCTTCGGCAGCCGGAATTGCAACTGCTTCTTCTGTAGAAACCACCGGAATCTGTGCAACTTTCCCCGCTTCAACCTTTTTACCTTCTTCATAAATATCGGGCGAGGTTTCTGTGACCACTTTCTGATTGATTTTCAAGGCAATCTCATCAATTTTTGCCTCGACTTCTCTGGTAATATCGCTGCCAATGCCATTTTGTGGGACGCTAGTTCCCGACTGAAGTATCATTTGTTTGAAAAACTCGCCCCAAACCGAAGTAATTTCACGAATTTCATCAGTATTCTTAAATTTGATCCCCAAAACTCCTTTGCCATCAGCTGCCACAATCTTTTCAATGTACAGACCGCCCAAATCCGGATCTTGCCACTCTTGTCCTACCTCTATGTCCAAATGAGTATTGGCTTCATTTTCAATCGGGTTTCCAGTCCCAACAATTGCGCTTTGTTGTTCAGTTTCAGCCGCCCCTCCACCCAAATCGAAAGAGTAACTTTTTAATCCACCTTCTTCCGCATTTGCAACACCTTCGGACACGGATTCCGGCAGTAATTGAAAAAGATTCTCAAACTCGACCCTGGAAAACTCCAATCTTTCACCATCGGCATCGACAAAAACGCTGTCGCTGGGCCTTGAATACTCTTCAAATAAAAACTTTTTTTTGCCAGCTAGCTGTTCGTTTTTCCCTTCACTTGGCGTTCCGGATTTCAAAACTAATTCATCTCCTATCTCCAATCCAAGCGGTGTAGCCGAAAGTGTTTCCGGAGCGCTAACCTGTTTGATCTGATTCAACTGATCGTCATCAATCGGCGGAACCTCAGCAACAGGTTCCGGAAGATCCTCGAGTTCTTCTGTTGGCTCAGTTGTAGGTTGATTCAAATCAACTTCAACAAAATCATCAGCCTCCGATTCGAACGGAGCCGATAAATCAACTTCAACAAAACCATCTCCAGAAGTTTCTGGTACCGTTTTCAGATCTTGTTGTGGCAATTGCGCATTCTTACTATCAGGCATTTATAGAAAGTCCCTCCGCTGAATTGATTAATGTTTTAGATGTTACTCCGCTCTTAGGATTAAAATTTGTAATCAGTCTAAATTTGTCACCCGATTTCTCAATCGCAAGAATTGAAGTTTTCTTACCTTGTCTGTTCAGAATGGACATTCCCGGTTGAATTAATATATTCTCGCCTTCAGAATCACGATACGTCACTTCCGGAACTTCCACCCACGGCTCATTCACTTGCGATTCCGGAGCAGTCGGCGATTCAGCAGTAACCCCCTCTTGTACAGCCGTACTGTTTTCAGGTTCAGCTGAAGCAGTGGCAGTGGGTTCCAGTTCCGACGGAGATTCCGGTGCTGGGACAGAAGTTCCAACGACAGGTGTGGCAGTTGGAACAACAAGATCTTCCGCATTCGGATCTTCTGCTGCGACCCCTTCAGGTTCTCGCACCGGTGCTGAGGCGGCAGGAGCAGCTTGAGATACAGTTTCAGCCACTGGTGGTTGCGTGCCTTCGGCCACGACATCAATATTATCAGCAGTTAGTGCGTCAATCAACGGATCCTCCGTTTCGGCAGGAGCTTCAACTTTCGCGGTAGAAATAAGTGTTTCAGGCTCTGCGGACGGTTTTTCAGGCGGCTCCTCTTTAGGTTCTCCGACTTTTTTGCCGGCAACATTTTCATTGATGTAACTAATCATTTCATCGCGCAAATCAGTGCGCAGTGCCGCCTGTTTTTTGGCCTTCTTACCTCTGACAATTTTTTCGATGCCTTCCGGAGTGAGTGTACGAAACAATGTTCTAAATGGAATTTCAACAACAGGCGCACCGTCTACTCCCTTGGCTCGTATTTGAACTTTAGAATTTAGTCCTTCATTGGCATCCGGATTAAACTTTATTATTTCAAAAACCGTATCGGCAAAGATTGCAATTTCATCTTTAGCACCAGTCTTAACGACAACAACTTTAATTTTTTCAGGCAAATTTTTTGTTTGGACAGCTCTCCACTCTGCACCGGTCTGTATCATTTGACCAAAAACAGCTTTTGCTTCCAATCTGGGATCAGGTTCCACACTCGTTTCCGTCGGCTCTGGACTTTCAGTTGCTGCCTCAGGTTCGGCAATTTTGACAGTTAAATCAGAGTCAACTTCAGATCGTCTGGGGTTGACTGACTCAATTTTTTCAACAACAATTTCTTGATCGGCACCAGCCGGCACTTCACCAGAAAACCGTAAGAAAACTTTTTTACCGTTTACCGTGGCAACACGAATGTTGTCAGAAAATGTTCTGCCAGTTGCATTTTCATATTCTTCCTTGTTGGCTGCCCCGATCTCGGTTGCCGGATATTTTTCGCCCACTCTAACTCGTGCTTCATTTTGCGCCTCCTCTTGAGCAGATTTTTCATCCTCATTTCCTGTTTCATCTTCCGGCAAGGGTTGATCTTGATCATTTCGCATATCTTCTTCGGCATCAGCCAGAAGATCTTCATTTTCATCATCACCACCGGGAGTTGCTTCCGGAACCACAGGCGCAGGACCACCTGTCGCTAGCCTTGGCGCTCCACCGCCAACTCCACCTGGAGCCAGTGCCGCAGGTGTAGCAACTGGGCGGATTTGACGATTTCTTCTTTCAACATTTCTCCACCCTTGATCTGGGTTGTCTGGATCATCAGGATTTGGATTCTCTAGTAACCTCTCAGCAGACATTCTGTCAACTAAATTATCAGGCTCACCCGGTCGCTCAATTTCAACAGTAAGTATAACCCTGTCAGGTCGTTCGTCAACATCCAAAATTTCTAGATATTCATATCCATCCTCACTATCTGGGAATCGTCTTCTTCAAGTTTGACCAACTTCCGGCATCGGTTTATTGTTTTGTCTTGCGAGTTCTTCGATTGGAATCGCCCGTTCTTCCGGCACTCCACCACGGCGAAGCATTTCCTCATCGTTTTCAAATGTTTCTCGCATTGCGGTGAATCTATCTATATCGCCCTTAATATTGGCTCTCTTCCAAAGGGCATGTGCACCTAAGCCGCCAATAATTGCCGCACCGGTTCTGGCCGCTTCCAGCCAAGCCTGCGTATTAACCGCTTCAACCAATTGACCCAGAGAGGTGTTGAGGGCGTGAGAGCCAAATTCTGACATACCGGGCAAAATAGTAGCACCCTTAACAATTGCCCGAAGTCCTTCAAGTTGAGAGTTCAGATGATATACCATATTGCTTGCACCATCAAATCCTTTGGCCAAAGTATCCGGGGACTGCTGAACCGCATGCCAAATCATATTCCCATCAAGATTTAACCTGACTGTCCCACCTTCGCTTAATCTTGCCCACATCTGTACAAATTGTGCCTTCTGCGCAGCAAGAACTTGGAAGGTGCCACCGGCTAAGCCACCAACAGCGGAGAATATCGCCTTCATTGTGTCGGCCTTCTTTCTGAACTCTGCAAACTCCTTTTCCATTTCCGCCAATCTTGTGGCATCCGGCGCATCGACGTTTGGTTGATAAACTTCCGTGCCATCATTTAGTGCCGGACCGGCGTTACCACCTTCGCTTGGTTCCCCTTGTGCTCTTCCGCCTGCCTCAAGTGGTTGGCCGGAAACTCTGTCTGCCGAAGTATCGTTAAAATATGCTGATCCGCCATCTTCAGTTCTTCGCTGACGAAATACCACTGAGTTCTGTTCTGACGCATGGACAAAATTCACCAAATTACGAACGGCCGCATTCCTTTGCGCTTCATAGCTCGCTCTTTCCTCTGGTTTAGTATCATCCCATGGAATATCTACACCATTTCGATCATAAAAATCCGGCTGTTCTCTGCCAACACGGCTGGCAATTTCGTACGCCTTTTTATAGTACCTTTCCCTAGCAATGATTAGTTTTTCTCTTCGAGTTCTCTCTCCACCAGAAACACCTTGGTATGTTTCAGCAGTAGCTCTACCGATTGCCGAACCGATAAGTGATGGTCCGAGTGCAACCGCTGCAGTGCCACCGGTTAACATTCCAAAGGCTGCCATAAGTGCACCAGTCTGAGCTACATTAATAGCAGTATTAGCTAAGCGTCGTCTGATTTCAGTTTGATAATCAAAAACTACTTGGCCGGAAGCTTCATCATAAGTTACATCTTGTTCACCGGCAAGCCATGCTTTCCATCTGGTGATAATCGTATTTCGCCCGTAGCGCTCCTCAAAAATTCGAGACCGGTCATGTTCCTCCCAGCTTCCGTTTCGGATTGACTCAACAAGCTGATTTATCTGTTCACCTCTAGAATAATTCTCCTCGCGCTCCAATGGACCTTCATCTTCTTCAGGTAAATTCCGTCTTTGCTCCCGCCGAATTGTAAAATTCCTCCACCATGGCCTAGAGGTAGGACGCTCTGGTTCAGCCGGTGCTGGCGGTGGAGTATCCGGTGTAGCTGGAGCCGCCGGAGTTTCCGGTGTGGCGGCCACCGGTGTGGCTGGTGCTGCTGGTGGAGTCTCAGCTGACGGTGTAGTTCCGCCGGCTTCAGGACCTCTATTTGTTGTCATTTACTCCCCCTTGACTTGTTAGCGCAACCATTTCAACTTTGTAAATTCCCGCTTCTTCAGCAAAAATTGATTTAATATCTATTCCTTTATCTTCAAAAAACTTAAAGAAGCCGGCGTTATCTTTTGCCTCCATAATAGTTTTTAGTTTGGCAACTTCTTCGTCACTAACCTGTGAATCAAGTCGCAAAATTACCCGGTTCATGATGGTATCGAGCATTTTTTTGTAGATCTCTTCTTTTTCATTTTCCGGCAAATCTCCGACACCCATTAGATCAAGAATGTCTTTCTCTAAAATTTCATCGTAAATTTCATTCACAACATTTGTTTTTGGAGCACTGTTAACTGCCTTGTCTTGAACTGAATCGTTATTTGTAGCTTGGTCCATTTTCCCCTCGCAATTTAATATTTATAATTTTTTTAAAACATAAAACTCTTTGCCCCAAGGGCAATTCCAAAAAATTCTGTTTGGTGATCAGAATTACTCATTTATATTTCCATTATAATGTTTCAAAAAATAATGCGCAATAGTTTAATTTCATGCAAACAGGCCAGTTTTTAAACAAAAAAATACCCTCCCTGGAATCCCAGGGAGGGGTTGTGGTTCGTATGGAGCGTGTGGCTCCTAGCGCCCACGGGGGCGCAAGCGGCGGGTCGGGCGGCGGGTCGGGCGAACATAGGCCGGAGCAACGATCTGCTCCGGCTGTGCCCCCGTGGGCGCGACAGCGGCGCGGGCGTTGGCCGGCTGCGCCTCCAGCACAGCCGGCTCGTCCGGGCGGAGGACAAGGCTCAGTAGATCCTCCTCCTCCTCGTCCTCTACTTCAAGCCCCTCGGGGCGAACCGGGAGCTGGCCTCCACCAGCGTACCCCGGATCGGGGGTCACGGGAGCAATCGGCTGCTCCCTGTACTCGGTGGGTTTCCGCTCACGGCGCTGCCGCGGCAAGATCCAGCCGATGAGCGCGACGATCAACAGGAAGACAGCGACGCCGATCCCCCAGTTGCGGAGCGTGTTGTCGGCGGTCTGGCGCTCGGTCTTTTCGCCATCGATCGCGTTGACCAGCGTCGGGTGAGCGGCCGGGTCATCATTGTGAGTCGCGACAGCCTTCGTCGCGAACGACTTGGCACGCTGCTCGGCGGCGCCGATCTCAGCCAGTTCACGAATGGCCTGCACGGCAGCTTCCTGCCGTGTCATAGGCTTCTGCCATTCCTTCGAGCTGACTTTCGTACCCTTCTCGCGGCCAGCGAAACCAGCCTTGGAAGGACCGCGTCCGAGCATCTGCTTCACGGAATCGTTGGCATACGGTGCGGCTGCGCCACCAGTCTCGCCACGGTTGATCCTGGCCTGAAGGCCGGAGATCTGCAGGGCGATCAAGGAAGCACGCTGGCGGTGCGAAATCGCCTGGGAGCCGGGCTTGGAGGCAGCAGCGCTCTCACGAGCGTGCTGCGCCTTCAGGTCGGCCAACTGGGCTTCGAGCCCAGTTGCCTTCCCACGAGCTTCGGCAACCTGCTGGCCGGCGATACCGAGCTTCTGCTCGGCGGCGGCGGCGCGGGCGTTGGCGGC
>Ga0172381_10007367_pt1 | contig 10902 bp, 8 predicted proteins | sample Leawel6488metaG_FD_119754 | JGI IMG/M metagenome (GOLD analysis project Ga0172381, IMG submission 119754) | Leachate microbial communities from a municipal landfill in Southern Ontario, Canada - Leachate well 64-88 metaG | ecosystem: Engineered > Solid waste > Landfill > Unclassified | place... | reverse complement strand
TTTTTGCTGTATTTCCATCTTTTCAAAAAAGGAAGCGCCAAAGCGCTTTACCCCGAACCATTTTATCTTTTCGAATAATTTAATGCAAGAGGGGGCGAGGAATTAGCCCGCCTATCGGCGGGCAGGCTTGTAAAGATAACTATCTACGGCAGACAGCGAGAAACCTTTGGTTTCTCTTTTTCGCCCAGACGTAAAAAGAAGCCTAGAGGTCCAAAAAATTTGGGCATAGGCTTCGGGTAATGGAGGATAATAAAGATTATCGTACATTACATATGGGGTGAATGTGGGAGAAGAGATCATGAAGGGAAACTCTTCTCCCGTATCATCATAAAACAAAGAACTGTTGTAGGGCTACTATACGCTGGATGGCTAAAGCTGGCAATAGCAACGATCTCCATGTTCGGAAGATCGAAAGGAGGGAGAAACTAGGTCCCTCATTTCCCCGGTATGATGGCCGGGGCGTCTTGAATGCAATTTCCATGTTTGGGAAATCGCGGAAGGGTTAGATCCTGGTGTGGGATCGCCCAAGGTTAGACCACTCTTTTGCTATATACACAGCCGTGCGGATAATATCGCCTTACATCTCCTTCTTAAACAGGTTAAGAAGGATATTCAAAGCGGTATAAAAAGGAGGAAGGATGGCTGAAAAACTCCGGGAGTGAAAGTTCACTCAACGGGTTTCCAGCCATCCATAAAAGAACGATTATGGGCAACAACGATTTGCGCCGAGCAGACACTCCTTGTAAGGAGAAAGAAAGGAGAAGCTAAATGAGCTTCCATCTCCCCGGTATGATGGCCGGGGCGTCTTGAATGCAATTTCCATGTTTGGGAAATCGCGGAAGGGTTAGATCCTGGTGTGGGATCGCCCAAGGTTAGACCACTCTTTCTTTTTCTGCCGGACTGCTTATAATTATCGCCTCATATCTTCTCTCAAGCCTTAGCTTAAAGAGAAGATCCAAAGCAGTAATAATTGAATGTCGAATGTCGAGGATAGAAGGTCGTTACGACTTTCGACCCTCGAATATCGACCTTCTATTATCGACATTCGGGATCCAAACAAAAGGCCTTCTTTTTGAGAAGGCCTTCTTTTTAATGTCTTGTTTGTTTCGTTTACGTACCGCTAGATTCTTCAGACACTGAAAAGAGGCCCCCTCCAAGAAGAAGGCCTACAATAATAACGACAATCGATACTAAAACATCAGCTGTTCTGGACAGTCGGGAATCGAATGGATCTGCTTTTGTGGCGGCTAATGTGTTCATAAGTTTATTATAAGTTATCAAGCCCCCAAAAATCTGTCAATAGACAACGCCGCCTGTGGATAACCTTACACAGGTCCGACCTGTGTAAGGTTCGCGCGGATAAAAAACTTGCACAGGTGTCGCCTGTGCAAGTTTGTGGAATATATCAAAATAAATTGTTATGGTTTTAAACGGGGGAATAAGGGAACCGAGCTTTTGCTTTTTAGCTGTTCGGCCATGGCCGTCGAAGTACCGGGCAGGAACGGCTCGATAATATCGGAGATCTCCTTCAGGGCAAAGAGCAAATTGCCTACAACTTTTTTATTTTTCTCAACCAGCTCCTCGCTTCCCTGCTCCCAAGGTTTTTCGTTCTCTACGATCTTATTGCAATAAGCGATCAAATCCCAGATCGCTATCAGCGCTTCATTGAATTTATAAAGCTCCACCGATCGGGAAGAATTTTCTTTAGCCGTTTTGATGGCCTGTCCAAGCTGATCATCAGTAAGGCTGAGTGAAGCGTTCAGCTTGTTTGCCAGCGCCAATGTTCTGGCCAATAAATTTCCAAGTCCTCCCGCCAAGTCTCCGTTGTATCTCTGCTCGAACTTTTCTTTTGAAAAATCACCGTCGTCCCAGCCGGGAATTTCACGCAATAAATAATAGCGGAGAGCGTCGGTGCCGTATTTATCCACCAAGGTTATCGGGTCAACAACATTACCCAAGCTCTTGGACATTTTTTGCCCGTCGGAAGTGATATATCCATGAATAAAAACCTGTTTGGAATTGGGCAATCCCGCGGACATCAACATCGCCTGCCACATCGCCGTTTGCTGGCGCAGATTGTCTTTGCCGGCAACCTGGATAGCATTCCTATTTTCTTTAGTCCCCCAAAATTCTTCGAATTTTTTCAATTCTTCAGGCCAGCCCAGACAGGAAACGTAATTTACCAAAGCATCAAACCAAACATACATCACATGGTCTTCGTCGCCGGGCGCTTCTATCCCCCACGGCATTTTGCTTTTAAGTCTGGAGATGCTGAAATCCTGCAGGCCTCCCTTGATAAAACTGTATATTTCATTCTGCTTGGTTTTCGGAACGACAAAATCAGGATCGGCGTCGAGAAGGTCCAGCAAAGGTTTTTGATATTTGGAAAAACGGAAAAAATAATTTTCTTCCTCGATGGTTTCAAGGTCTTTATTGGGATGGACCGGACAACGGCCGTCCACCAATTCGGAATCGGTTTTTTCCAGCTCGCAGCCGACGCAATATTTAGCCTTATAACTTGTTTTATAAATATCTCCGTTGGCTTCGCATCTTTTCCAAAACTCTTGGGCGGCCGCGATATGATGCGGATCGGTGGTGCGGATAAAATTATTATAAGAAAGGTTCAACTTCTCTTTGAGAAGGCTGAACTTTGCGGCGTATTCGTCGCAATAAGCCTGCGGGTCTTTGCCTTCGGCCAGCGCTTTTTGATATATCTTCAAACCGTGTTCGTCCGTGCCGGTATTGAAAAACACTTCGTTTCCCAGTTGTTTCTGGCGTCTGGCCAGAACATCGGCCTGGATGATTTCCAAAGCAAAACCGACGTGCGGAGCGGCGTTGACGTAAGGAAGGGTCGTGGTTATATAAAACTTTTTAGGATCCATAGCTTATAATTATCATAAGCCCCGCCCTATTTCAAACGAACCGCCCGCATCAAGATAAAAAACATGCACAGGTGACACCTGTGCATGTTTTTACCCGCAGACAATGCCTATTTTGACTGGGCTAGTCTTTCGGACCGACGACTACTGCGAACTCTCCTTTAGTGATGTCTTTTTTCAGCTGGCCTATAACTTCTTTTGCCGTGCCGCGATAAATGGTTTCGAATTTTTTGGTAAGTTCGCGGCAAGCCACGATCTGGCGGGGCTTCTCCGTCTGCGACTCCAGCGCCGCGATCTCTTCCAGGCTTTTTATTATCCGATAGATCGATTCGTAAAAAATGACCGGATACTGCGAGGCCAAAAGCTCCTCGAAATATTTTTTCCTCTTGTTTTTTACCGGAGGGAATCCCAAGAACACGAACTTGTCCATCGAAAAATCGCAGACGCTGGCCGCGGCGGCCAGGGCGCAAGGACCGGGAACGGGAGTGACTTTCAGATCCGGCAAAGCTTCCAGCGCCAGCTCGATAAGCTTGTTGCCGGGGTCGGAAACACCCGGAGTGCCGGCATCCGAAACCAAAGCCAAAATTTTCTCCTGTTTGAGAAGATCAATGATATATTCCACTTTTTGGATATTGGAATGCTGGTGATAGCTCATCAGCGGTTTTTTAAGCTCGAACCGCTCAAGTATCTTTTGCGTATTGCGGGTATCTTCGCACAATATCAAATCGGCCTCGGAAAGGATCCTCAAAGCGCGGGGAGAAACATCCTCCAAATTCCCGATAGGCGTGGCGACAATATAAAGCTGGGGCATTTATTTCTGCAAATTATTTTTATCAATACCCTTTGTCTCCATCTTCTTTATCTGCTCCTTCAGTTCGGCCATGCGCAGTTCCCTGCCGATGGTGAGCTTGTAGAACTTTTCGAGCTCGACTCTTTTCTGTTGTATTTCATCATAAGACAAAGAATTGTTGAATGCTACGGATGCTTGGGAGATCAAAGACTTCAAGAGATCCAGCTCTTGGGCCGTGTAAGGTTTTCCCGTGGCCTTGTCGCCTAAAATTATCATCCCTATAAGGTTATCCTTCACGAAAAAAGGAATTATAATGGATATTTCTTCCACAGCCAGATCTTTTTCCAGCAAGACCAATTTTGCTTCTATCCCGGCCCTGTCCTGGTCGTCCTTGAACCGATCTTTTATGAACGGTATGTCGTCTCTGGCCAATATTCTTTTATCTCGGCCGAACAAAAATAATAAGAACGATAATTGTCCGGCCAAGATCGATTCCATCCCCGCTTGCGGAAAAACGGCCGCCTTTTGGACGTAAAAATTCAGCTTCTCCAAATTTTTCAAGATCAAAGCGGCTTTCTCGACTTTCAGGGCATCCGTTAAAGAATCGATCATAAAATCCGAAAGCTCGTCCAGGTCGATCATCTGGTTCATCTTCTCGGAAAGAGCGGATATTTTTTCCCTAAGATTGAACAAAGAATAGTATAAATATCTTCCGGCGATCCTTTCAAAAAAAGCGAAAGACTTGCCATATATAGAAATGGCGCCCAGAGAAAAAAGAGCATAAGATAAAAGGGCGTAAAGACTATTCTGCGGAATAACGGCAAAACGAGAGAACAAATAAGCCCATATCATGACGGGAGTGAAAGACAGAAGGTATATCCCGGTCCGGCCCAATATCCAGCGGATATCCATAAACCGATAGCGAAAAACGATATAAATGAAAGAAAGCCCCCAAACGGAAACCAATATGTTGGCCCAGGGCGGGATCAGCAATCCGTACCAAAAGAAATAGTTGGTGAACCCTCCTCCGAACCCTATAGGCATCGAGATCAAAAGATACTTGAGCTGGGTCTTTTTGTACCCGAAGCTTGCCTTCCAAGCTTTGAAAAGCTGGATATAAGAATAAGCCAAAATAACTCCCCAAGAGATAAGCAGATAAAAAGGATGCAATATCCCGGGCATGGGATAGTAAGGGAAAAAGAGCTTCTGATCCACATGATCCACATAATAAGGATGAAAACCGAAAATAGCGAACAATGCCGTCGCCCCGTAGGCCAGTATCAAAAACAATTTTTGGGCTTTTTGTTTTTCTATCCCCAAAAGAACGAAAACCCAATGGCAAAAAGACATCGGGATAAAGATCGCCCAGAAGTTAAGCATCCTTGCCCAAAACAACGCGGAGACCGCATCGCTCGATCTCAACCAAATAACATAGCTGGCAGACCATAAGGCCACAGAAACGCTAAAAAAAGCATAAAGCTGGTTGGACCGGTTTTTATATCCGATAAGAAACACGAAAAAACCTATCGCTATGAAGGATAAAGCGTTTATGAAGGCTGACGCTATGAAAAAATCCAGCAGCATAAAGTATCTTTAAGCTTTTTGCGCTATTTTATCCTCTAATTCTTTTATTTTGCTCTTCAGGTCCATCATCTTCAGCTCTCTATCTATCACCAGCTTATTAAATTTTTCCAGTTCCGCTTTGTTCTTCGCCAGCTGGTCGTAAGCCAAAGAATTGTTAAGGGCTACCGAAGCATGGATGGCGAAAGATTCCAACACCTCCAATTCCTGAAAAGTATAAAACTTGCCGCCAACCCTTTCTCCGAAAATTATAAATCCGATCAATTCTTCTTCGACGAAAAAGGGCATCAGCGCGGTAGCTCCGATCTTATCCATATCTTCTTTGAGAGCAAGCATTTTTTCCTTGACGGTCTCTTTTTCCGGGCCGGCTTCCAGCCGGTCAACGGTCAAAGTTATCTCTTCGCCGACCAATATTTTTTTGGTCTTTTTGAACCAAAAATTGATAAATTCTTTTTGGTTTTCCAAAAATGGCTCTATCTCTCCAGGAAGGAACCCGCTGATCTCTTCTATGTAAAAATTCTTCTGGTTTACGCTTCTTAAAATAACGCTCGATCTTTTAACGGCCATTGCTTGGGCCAGAGATTCAACCACAAAATCGGAAAGCTCTTCAAGATCGATCATCTGGTTCATCTTTTCGCTCAAAAGCGCGGCTTTTTGTTTGAGATTATAATAGGTGTAATAAAAATATTTTCCGGCGACCTCTTCAAAAAAATTAAACAGGAAATTGAACAAAGCTACGGCGCCGAAAGCGAACAGAATATCCATTGAAAGAATATAGCTCCTCCCCTGAACGGCATCTCTAAAGATAAAATACGTCCAAGCATACGCCGCGATCGATATCAGCGACGCCAAATAGATACCCACCCGGCCCAGGATCAAATTAAAATCCATAAAACGATAGTGGAAAATGATGTAGAGAAACGCCGCCCCCCATAAGGACATTGAGATATTGGCCCAAGGCAAAGCGGACACTCCGTACCAAAGCAAAAAATTGGTCAGTCCCCCTCCGAATCCGATGGCAACCGTAAGAAGAAGATACTTCAACTGCTCCCTTCGATAGCCTGAACTGGACCGGCAAGCCTTGAATAGCTCCCAAATGGGATACCAGACAATGAATCCCCAGCAAATTGCCAAAAAATAAGGATGCAAAACTCCGGGCACCGGCCAATAATCAAAAAACATCCTTTGGGCCAGGTCTTTGACATAATACGGAGTAAAAGCGAACGCGGAGAAAAAGAAGCTGGCGGCGTATGAAAAAAATAAAAAATTTTTAAATTTCTTTTGGCCTTCCACTCCCAGCACGGCAAGGAGCCAATGGCTGAAAAAAACCGGTATGAAAATAGCGCAAAAATTTATGATTTGGGTCCAGAGCATGGCCGAACCGTAGTTGTCGGACTGCAGCCAGAAAACATAACTTATCCCCCAGCAAGCCATCGCAAGGCTGAAAAGAGCGTAAAGCTGGTTAAGCTTTTTTTGAGGGCTGGATAAAAGAACAAAAAAGAAAATTGCCGTAAAAGCAAAGGCGTTTAAAAATCCTGACGCTATAAAAAACTCTAGCATTTTATTTGTTTATTTTAGTTATAAAAACAGTTAATGAGCTTGAAAACGGGGAAGCAATATCGGCTGGCAATCGCTCTCTCTCCGGGCGAGGAGGAAATCCCTCAAAAAAACGCAGTCCCCTACGGAACGGGCCGGATCTCTTCCTTTTTCTTTTCCAGAAATTCTTTCACAACCTCGTAAACTATTCCGGACATTGGGATAACCAATATCGCTCCCAACATCCCCCATAGCCTTGCTCCTATCAATAATGACACTAATACCAGCACCGCCGGGATCCCGATGAATTTTTTTGTAAGCATCGGCGTCAAAATATTCCCTTCTATTTGCTGGATCAAAACAAAGCCTGCCAATATCATCAAAGCCGCAGTCCAGCCAAGTTCAACCAAAGAAAATATGCCGAGAAAAAGGCCGGCCACCATTGGTCCGACGATCGGCACGATATTGGTCACGGCCGCAAAAAGAGACAAGGTCAATATTCCCTCGTGGAGATCGAATGCCCTGAGCAGGAGGTAAGTAAAAATGCCAACGAAAACGCAAGTCAGGACGCGAGTCGCGAACCATCCTGCAACCTTGGTCTGGACATTGGAAAAAAGGCTGTAAATATAGTTCTCATAATTCTTGGGCGTAACCAGGTATATGAACCTCTCCACCGATTTTTCTTCCAGAGACAGGAAAATCGAAATGGTAAAAATCGTCACCATCGTAAAGAACCCTCCAAAAAGGGTTGAAGCGGCGCTAAAAATATTGGAAGGCGCGCTTATCACCAAAGTCTGAAGGTAGCCCTGGAAAACTTCAAAACTTTGGAACTGCTCCAAATTCAAACTTTTCAAAAAAGGCGCGGCTTTTTCGAAATAAACGGGAAGATGCTCATTAAGATTCAAAAATTCCGCCAGAAAAGTTCCGGCCGTCGAATAAATGAACCCTCCGATCATTATAAAAAACAGCAGGTAAACAAAGGCTACCGCCATTGATCTCGGCACTTTATTTTTTTGCAGAAACGCGATTGCGGGGTTGAACAGGACCGAGATGACCAAAGAAAAAAATACCAAGGTCAGAATATCGTTAACAAGGTAAATAAGGTAAAAACAAAACAAGCCGAAACCTACTTTCAGAATAGACGCCCAAGAAATATCTAAAGTTTTTCCGTCAGCCATATTTTATAATTTTAATATTTCTTCAAACTCTGCTTTGTCGCCGAACGGTCCTATCAAAGCCAAGTTCAATTTTTCGGGCTTAAAAATATCGCGGGCGACGTTTAAAACGTCATCAGCGGTTACTGCTTTTATTTTAGCAAATATCTCGCCGGGGGTTAAGGCTCTTTCTTCCAACAACTCCTGCTCGGCGTAAAAAGACGCCAAAGCATGGGAAGATTCCAAGGCGATATATCCCTTGCCGATATAATTGTCTTTGGCCCGTTTGAGTTCTTCGGGAGAAACTTTAGCTGACGCTATTTTTTTAAATTCTCCGAGGATAACTCCGATCCCTTCTTTGAGCCTGCTCGTATCAAGATTGGCGTTTGCCATCAGATACCCCGCATCAGGATCGGCAAGCATCTCGGTATTGGCGTAATAAGCCAGGCCTCTTTTTATCCTTACCTCCTCCATTAAACGAGAAGTCATCATCCCTCCCAAAATTATATCAAGCACTTCCGCGGCGTATCTTTTATCGTTCGAAGACTTGTAAGCTCTCACCCCCATAGCAAGCTGGGTCTGATTGGTCTCTTTGGGATATATAAGAACCTGCGGTTTTTGCTGGAATTCTATAACCGGAGCTTTGGCTGACGGCTTTGCGGTCGAAATGCCGGCGAAATAATTACCGATATTCTTCAGCGCCTGCGCTTCGTTAAAATTTCCGGAGGCGCAAACGATAGTGTTGGACGCCACATACTGGCTCTGGCGATAGCTCAAAAGGTCTTCCCTTTTAATGTTGGACACCGTTTCTTTCGTACCGCCGATGTCCCAGCCTGCCGGCTGGTCGCCATACAAAGCCTGCGTCCAGACAGTCGAAATATGGCGCGCCGGGTTATCGTAAAACATATTCAATTCTTCGATGATGGTGCCCCTTTCTTTGGCTATCTCCTCTTGAGGCAAAGTGGCGTTCAAAAAAATGTCCGAGGTCCAATCCAAAGCTATATCAAATTTTGAAGATTCCACCTTGGCATAATAGCCCGTATAGTCCGGTCCGGTAAAAGCGTTGAACACTCCTCCCGCTTCGTCCATCGCGGCGAAGACATCCATTTCTGTCGGGCGGTTAACCGTGCCCTTGGCAAGCATATGCTCCAAAAAATGAGAGACTCCGCTGATCTCTTTTCTCTCGTATTTGGAACCGGTTCCGACCAATATCAAAACCGTAACAGTCTTGCTGCTCTCTTGCGGCACGGTAATGACCCTCAACCCGTTGCTAAGCGTTGTTTTTTTGAACATCTTCCAATTTTTTACCGACAAATAAATAAAACTTGAATGACCTCCTGCTGGCGCTGCCTGCCAGAAACCGATACAGCAATTTTCAATGAATGTTTCAATTTTCCAATGTTGCAAAAAATTTTATATCGCGGTTGGAGCATCGGGATATTGGAATTTCATTGAAAATTCCTGCCTGACGGCAGGCAGGAAAAATTGTAAATTAAAAATTTTTCGCTTCATTTCCATCGCTCCGTACCGGCTGGGCTATTGCCCTATTTTTTCTCTAAGATAGTTCACGAGCTCGCTGATCTTTATTCTTTCTTGGGTCATTGTGTCGCAATCGCGAACGGTCGCGTCGCCGTTCTGCAATGTGTCGAAATCGATGGTGACGGCGTACGGAACGCCGACTTCATCAAGCCTGCGATAGCGGCGTCCGACAGTGCCGGCCTCGTCGTACTTGCATACAAAATATTCTTTGAGGGCATCGAAAACCTCTTTGGCCTTGGCGACCAAATCAGGTTTGTTCTTCAACAAAGGAAGTACTCCTACTTTGACCGGAGCCAGTCTGTTTTTGAATCTTAAAACCGTCTCCGCTTCTTTAACGGATTCGGTGGTCTGGGTGCGGCCGCCTTGGATCTCTTCAAAAGAGTCGCAGAGCACGGCGAAGAATAATCTTTCCACTCCGCAGGAAGGTTCGATCACGAACGGCACATAAGAACTTTTATCCGAATCGTCAAAATATTTCAGATCGGTTCCCGAATGCTGCTGGTGCCTGCCAAGATCAAAATCCCGACGGTTGGCGATGCCTTCTATCTCGGACCATCCCCAAGGGAATTTGTATTCGACGTCAACGCAAGCTTTGGCATAATGGGCCAATTCATCGGGACGATGAGGCCTGAATCTTAAATTTTCCTCTTTCAAACCGAGATCTTCAACATACCAGCGCATTCTCTCCTTGGTCCAATATTCAAAAGCTTTTTCATCTTCCCCAGGCTTTACGAAATACTCCATTTCCATCTGTTCGAACTCCCTGCTGCGGAAAATAAAATTGCCGGGAGTGATCTCGTTGCGGAAGGCTTTGCCGATCTGGGCGATGCCGAAAGGCAATTTCACTCTCTGCGTATCAAGAATATTCTTATAACTGGCAAAAATTCCTTGGGCGGTTTCCGGCCTCAAATAAGCCAGAGAAGCATTGTCTTCCACGGGACCGACAAAAGTGCGGAACATTAAATTGAATTTGCGCGGAGCGGCCAGCTCTCCTTGGCAATCGGGACATTTGGCGCTGGCCAAAACTTTGGCCATCTGATCGATATCGGCTGTGTCCTTAACTTCTTCGTCCGTAAACCCGAGTTTTTTAAGCTCTCCGGCGTCTCTTAATTTTTCCATCAAATGATCGGCTCTGAACCTTTTATGGCAAGCTTTGCATTCGGACAAAGGATCGGAAAATTCGGTAGTATGCCCGGAAGCCTCCCATATCCTCGGGCTCATAATGATGGAACTGTCCAGCCCGACCATATCCGTCCTCTTTTGCACCATGGCTCTCCACCAGGTTTTTTTTATGTTATTTTTCAACTCCACGCCTAAAGGACCAAAGTCAAAAAAACCGCCGAAACCTCCATATATCTCTGAACTCGGGAAAACAAATCCCCGCCTTTTGATCAACGAAAGAATTTTTGCTGTTGTATCTTCC
>Ga0172381_10007366_pt1 | contig 10902 bp, 9 predicted proteins | sample Leawel6488metaG_FD_119754 | JGI IMG/M metagenome (GOLD analysis project Ga0172381, IMG submission 119754) | Leachate microbial communities from a municipal landfill in Southern Ontario, Canada - Leachate well 64-88 metaG | ecosystem: Engineered > Solid waste > Landfill > Unclassified | place... | reverse complement strand
TCAATGCAATACATCGGCTTTGTGCTGGCCGCCATGGGTGCAGACTATTACCCACGTCTAACCGGTGTGATCCATGATCACAAAGCCGCAACCCGGCTGGTCAATGAGCAAACCGAAATAGCACTGCTACTCAGCGCACCGGTTTTCATTGCCATGACTGGTTTGACTCCCTGGGTAATTCACTTGCTGTATTCATCGGCGTTTGCACCCGCCGTGGACGTGCTGCGTTGGCAAATATTGGGCGATGTGCTCAAGGTGGCCAGCTGGCCATTGGGCTTTGTTATCTTGGCGGCGGGGGCTGGCAAGACATTCTTTTTGACCGAAACGATAGCCACTGTGTTGATGGGTGGCTTGATTGCGGTTTTTTCTTCTAGCGTTGGATTGCAGATTACCGGCATTGCATTTTTGGTTTGTTATTTGGTTTATTTACCGCTGGTTTATTTGCTTGCTAGACGCAGGATTGGTTTTGTGTGGACTAGCAGTGTTGTGAAGCTGATGATGATTATTTTCACATTCTGTACAGCGATTGCAATAGTCAGCACTCACTATTGGTGGGGTGCTGTAGTGGCCGTGGTGTTATCACTGGCATTTGCGATCTACACATTAGGGCAGTTGGTGCATATGAGTAATTTAGGCGGCACAGCAGGACGCATGGCAGCGCTGGCGAAACAATGGACAAGGAAGGTGGGGCCGAGAAATGAGTGAACAAATTTCGAATGAAACTGTTGTGAATGAAAAGCCATTGGTCACTTTTGCATTGTTTGCCTACAACCAGGAAAAATATATTCGTGAAGCGGTTGAGGGCGCTTTAGCACAAACTTATTCACCACTGCAGATTATTCTCTCTGATGATTGCTCATCAGATCGTACGTTTGAGATTATTCAGGAAATGGTAGCTGAATATGCTGGACCACATGAAATTTTACTAAATAGAAATGAACCTAATTTGGGACTTGCAGGACATATCAATTATGTGATGAGTCTTGCAAAAGGTGAGTTGATTGTTGTCGCGGCGGGTGATGATATATCGCTACCGATACGTGTTGAAAGTCTATTAAAGAAATGGATTTCCCTCGGAGTAAGATCGAGTATTATTTATTCAAATATAGATCTTATAGATGTAAAATCAGAAGTATTTGATGAAAAATGCCATACAGATTTTTCAAAAAAAACTTTGGAGGATTTTATTAACAAACCATTTGCGTTAATCTGCAGTTATGCAATAAATGCAAATTTACTAAAAAAATTTCCACCTCTTTCAAATGAATTGATTAATGAAGATTTTATTTTTCCTCTTAGGGCATTATTAACTGGCGGTCGCATACAGTATATAGAGGACTCACTCGTAAGGTATAGGGTTGGATCCGGTGTTAGTAGTGAAAACTTAATACAAAAAAAGTCAAGGCGCAACTTTAAAATTGAGTATTCACGAAAAGTAACTTTGTGGAATCAAATTAACCTTGATTTAATAGAATATAAAGCTGATATTAAATATATTAAAAAAGCAAGATCATCACTAGATGTTGCAATAAAAAAAATGGAATTTTGTAGCGCATCACGAAGAAATGCATTAAAAATATTGGTTAAAATTAATATAAAAACAATTGATAAAGTATCTTTTTTCATTACAACCGCAATGCCTCGGGTCAAGTCTATTTTAAATAAATATAGAAATATTTAATATGAAAATATCAACGCTAATTCTTCACTACAATAATCCATCCTCATTAAATAACACGATATTAAATATTGTTAAAAACGGTTTTGACCCACTTGCAATTACAGTATTTGATAACTGCAGCGATAAAATGCATGCGCAACGAGGAAGAGAAATTGCTGTGCGTTTGGGTTGCCAATGGGAAGAGTCACTGATAAACCGCGGATGGGGTGCTGCAATCAACTTTTACCTCAATAGCAAATCATGGAAGTCAGATGATATTTTGATGATATCTGCTCACGATGCAATTATTAATGAGGTTAATATAGAGAAAATTAAATCATCATTTCGCGATAGGAACGTAGTTTTTATATCCCCACAATACCCTGATCCACTTGTTTGTACTTACTCAACTTCGCGTTCATTTAAAGCATTTTCAGGTTCAGCACCTACAGACGGAGTTGTAGTGATTGGTCATGCCACATTGTGTTTGGCTAGAGTGAATTTTTTAATTAATCATCCATTTGATGAAGAGTTTTTTATCTACGGCTGCGAATCAGAAATATATTTGCGCGCGCATGACAAAGGATTTACCACACTCTTGCCAAATGATTTTATAGTTTCAAATCCTACTACTGATACATCTAACGAGTTCCGGGATCTAGCATTTACAATTAATAGTTTTTATTTGGCAAAAAAACGCGGTGGTTATTTTTCTTTTTTACTGCGATTATTTGTAGTAACTATTTCAATTATTAAATTGATAACTTATGGAAAGTTAGCAGAAGCTAAAATAAAGGCAAGATCACTTTTGTATTCATTGATGAATCCGGGATTAGGTTTCGCTGGTTTCATTAAAAAAAATAAGATTTAATAAAGTGCGAATTTGTATTTTTTCCCGCCCATTCCACCCCGCTGTAGGCGGAATAGAGCAAATTGCCAAAACACTGGCGTTTGAATTTTCTTCAGCTAGCTGTGATGTGGAGGTGGTTACGGATACAAAAGAGTACGAGCATGAGAGTGATAAATTTCAGTTCAAAATAACACGCACATCTTCGTATTTTGAGCGGTATGCAGCATTCAGACGCGCGGATGTCGTGTTGTTCATGAATTTCACTTTCGCTGGGGTGCCTATTGCACTTCTTGCCCGTCGACCTATCGTATTAAGCCATCATGGTATTTATAAATTTCGTGGTCCATTAATAACGACGCTACTAGAATTTACCAAAAAACAGTTGACGCGATTTTTTGCTAATATTTCAGTAAGTCAGTTTGTGGCAGAAAATTTGCCTACGAAGTCTAATGTTATACCTAATGCATATGATGAAAAGTTGTTTACTTGCAGCCAAGCACCGCGTAGTCGCGATTTTGTGTTCTGTGGACGCCTAGTTTCTGACAAAGGTGTTGATGTATTAATAAACGCTTTTAGTTCCGTACACATTAGTTTCCCTGGTGCAACATTAACAATTATTGGTGATGGACCTGAATTACTTGCACTTAAAGAGCAGATTAAATTCAACAACTTATCAGGTAATGTTGAATTTACAGGAATTTTGCGTGACCAATATCTAGTAACTAAGCTCAGAGAGCATTGCTGCATGGTCATTCCTTCATTGTGGCAGGAACCTTTTGGAATTGTTGCGTTAGAAGGTATTGCGTCATGCGATACCGTGATTTCTTCGAATCGCGGTGGGCTGCCAGAAGCCGTTGGGAATTGTGGGGTTCTGATAAATCCAACGGTCGAAAATCTTGCTGCCACAATGCAGACTGTGCTCCGTGCACGTGAACAGGGGGTTGCGTTGCCAGGTCAGCCGACGCACGCCCAACGCACCGCGCACCTATTAAGGCACGCGCCAAAGCAAGTAGCTCAACGTTACCTCGATGTTTGCCGTGCGGCAATTCAGTCATGAGCATATTTGTATCTCACCCCGGCCTGCAACATTCCCATCAGCTTGCTTGGGGCTTGCATGAGCGCGGCTTGCTGCAAGCATTCTGGTCAGGTGTGCCGGTTTTAAGTGATGGTGAAACACTACCATTTTGGTTGCCAGCTATTTATGCCAAGCGTATCAAAAAAGTGAACATCCCGCCAGAATTGAGACGGCATCCGATGATGTTTCAAGCCTTGCTGCGTGCAGGTGCGGTGCTGCCTGCAGGTTTCTCGCGTGAAGATTACGCACACCGTGTTTTCCATTTGTTTGACTGGTGGGTCGCCAAGCATATTCCCCGGTTAAAGCCAAAAGTGGTGATCGCGTATGAAAATTCTGCTTACCACACGTTTCGTGCGGCAAAAGCCATTGGGGCGCGCTGCATATTGGACGCTTCTTCGCTACATCACAGTACGGTTGAGCAATTGATGATAGTCAAAACTACACCTTATCTGGCGGAAATTAACCGCCGCAAAGACCAAGAAGTGGAACTGGCTGACATGATTCTCACTTGTTCGCCGTTGGCAGCTGAAAGTTATCTGGCAGCCGGTGCGCCGCTTGACAAGGTATACCCCATGTTGCTGGGCGCAACGTTGCCAGCGGGTGTTGATATTTGGCGCCCCCATACAAAACCACTGCACTTTATCTTTGCCGGTGGCATCAGGTATTTAAAGGGCATTGACCTTATCTTGTCCACTTTCAAGCGACTGCATTCTGAGGCGCTGCCCTATCAACTGAGCTTTGTCGGTGGTCAGGGCGAACCGGGTTGGGTTGAGGCGATTGAACACACACCAGGGGCACGTTATTATCCAGGCGTGCCGCAGGCTGCGCTATATCAAATGTTGGCAAAAGCCGACTGTTTATTGTTGCCGTCGCGTTTTGATTCGTTTGGTATGGTTGTGGCCGAGGCGATGGCCTGCGGTACACCCGCCATAGTTTCTACACAAACGGGTGCCAAAGCGATGATTGAGCAGTTTCCTGATTCTGGTTGGATTGTTGACAGTGATGAAGACAGCCTTTACCGGTGCGTCAAAGAACGAATTCAAAATCGTGAAGCATTGTTTGCAGCCCGTAACTTTGCGCTTGAGGCATCACGACAATTTACCTGGCAAGCTTATCGCGGGCGTGTCGGGCAACTCATTCAGGACTGGATGCAATGATGCAGTACAACCTAGTTGCGTTCAATCCAAGCGGTTACTACATACCGTCTAAGCCTCGATTGACCAAAATCGGCAAGCTATTCATTGCCATTTTGTTGATCGTTATTTTTGAAGGCGCTTTTCGCAAATGGATTTCTTCTGCACTCACAAATCCTTTGGTTTTACTACGCGATGCCATGGCACTCTATGGTATTGTTTTGGCAATAAAATCCGGATTGATTAAATCTTCACAAGTTGGCACGCAAATATTAAAGTTGTGGACCTATTTCTTTTTGATGTGGGGGCTGATGCAGCTTCTGATTAATCAGACATCTCCATTTATATTTATAATGGGTGCAAGATTTTGGTTGCTCTATCTCTGGTTTGCTTATGCTGCATCAATGTCGTTCACAAGATATGATTTTGATTTCATCAGTAAAACAGTTATTTTTATCTTGCTACTCATGACACCTCTTGCTGTCATGCAGAGCTTTCTGCCACCTGGTGCATTTTTGAACAAGCAGGTGGATGGCGATGAAAGCACGGTATTCAAGGTGACCGCTGACATTGTGCGCACAACTGGCACCTTTTCATTCACGCTTGGTTACACCATACTGCTGGCGCTGGCAACTCCTTTTGTTTTGGCGCTGCTTGCACCCGGTACCAAATTGTGGAATCGAAGATGGGCACCGAAATTTTGCTTGCTGGCATTAGGAGTTGCAACCATCGTTAGCGGCTCGCGTGGTGCAATCATTTTTTTCGGGTTGCTATTTTCGATATATGTTTTAGCCTCACTGATGTATGCCAAGCGTTCAAAGCGGGGCGCTACCTTGTTGGTGCTCGTTGGCGTAACTGCGCTCGTAGCATTGATTCCATATTTTTTCACCCGATCAACTTCTGCGTCGCTGGAGCGATTTGAGTCTGCGGCACAGTCAGAAAATATTTATGACCGTGTTCAATCCATGTTTCTCGGTGAGTCTGGTGTGTATAAAAATTTGCCTTTAATGGGTCATGGTATCGGTGTAGGTACTAATTTTGCTGGAGCTGTGGCAACAGGTAATCGTACTTTCTTGCTGGCGGAAACTGAGGCCGCCCGCACCATTCTGGAAGGTGGCATACTTGGTTTCGCTTTCATCGGCTTAAAACTTTTTGTAATTGTCATAGGCATGCGTAAATCCTTGTCCATTCTGAAATCATCGGCTAATACCTTGCCGTTATTACTTTGGACTACAACAAGTTTGGCTTTGCTGTCATGGTCTATTATTGGGCAATTAACTGTGAATGCATTAGGGTATTTGCTGCTGGGGCTGGCCATTGCATCGCTTCGATTGTTTTCACGGAAGCAGTAATAGTGAATATTGTTCTTTTTACGCATCCTCATTTCCTCGCAAGTCAAAGCATGCCCCGTTTCGCCAGCATGATCCAACACGGAATGCAGGCACGCGGCCATGCGGTTGAAGTGTGGTCGCCAGAGCCTTTCTTTTGTCGACTAAACATTGGTCAGCGTTTAAAAAAGTGGCTTGGCTACATTGACCAGTTCATCGTATTCCCGCTGCAGGTGCGCAGGCGGTTGCACCAGCTCCCGCCAGATACCTTGTTTGTCTTCAGCGACCAAGCACTCGGCCCCTGGGTGCCCTTGGTCGCAAACCGCCCGCATGTCATTCATGTGCACGACTTCATGGCGCTGCGCTCTTCCCTGGGTGAATTTGCACAAAACCCCACGGGTAGGTTAGGGCGGCAGTATCAAGCCATGATTCGACGCGGGTTTGGGCATGGGCAGGCTTTTATATCTGTATCTGAAAAAACCCGCGCCGATTTGCATCACTTTTTGCCTCACAAACCCCGTGTTTCTGAGGTGGTTTACAACGGTCTGAACTATCCTTTCCACTGTATGGGGCGGTCCGAGTATTTGCCCGCCCTGGCCGCAGGCGGTCTGAATGTGCCGGAATCTGGTTTTTTATTGCACGTCGGTGGTAACCAGTGGTACAAAAATCGCGTGGGCGTGCTTGAAATTTATGCCGCTTATGTGCAGCAAGCGCAGAACCCGTTGCCGCTGTGGATGGTGGGTGCGCCGCCCACAGAGGCCATGAAAGCAATTGCCCAAAGCGTGAAAGGTAAAGGGGATGTGCTGTTTTTATCGGGCTTAACAGATGAGCAGGTTTGCGCGGCGTATTCAGCGGCCAGGTTGATGATTTTCCCCAGTCTGGCCGAAGGTTTTGGCTGGCCGATAGCCGAGGCCATGGCCTGCGGCTGCCCCGTGCTCACCACGGGTGAAGCGCCCATGACCGAAGTGGGTGGCGATGCTGCGTATTACCTTGCCCGGCGGCCTGATGGCAAGGCGGCTGATTGGGCAATTCAAAGCGGTAAGCAAGTAGCCGGGATTTTGGCACTGCCGCTTGATGAACAACAACAGCGGCAAGCGCAAGGATTCAAACAAGTTGCCCAATTTGATGCGCAAATCACCATGAATGCCTACGAGAAGATTTATCAACAGATCCTTAGCGCAGCGAAGGCCGGCAAATGAACCTCCTGCGCGTCATCTCCTCCGTCAACCCCAAAGGCGGCGGCCCCATTGAGGGCGTCAAACAATTCCAGGCGCCGCTAAAGGCGTTGGGGGTAACAGTCGAAATAGCCTGTTGCGATGCCCCCGATGCCCCGTGGCTTGCCAGCTGTGGCCTGCCCACCGTGCACGCGCTGGGGCCTGCGCGCTTGGGTTACGCCTACACGCCGCGCCTGCTGCCGTGGTTGCGTGTGAACGCGCCGCGTTTTGATGCGGTCATCGTTGAAGGCCTTTGGCAGTATCACGGCCTGGCCGTGCGGCAGGCCTTGGCGGGCACCCAGGTGCCGTATTTCGTTTTCACCCACGGCATGCTGGACCCTTGGTTCAAGCACACCTATCCGCTCAAGCACCTCAAAAAATGGCTGTATTGGCCGTGGGGCGAATACCGCGTGCTGCGCGATGCGCGGGCCGTGATCTTTACCTGTGAAGAAGAGCGCCTGCTGGCCCGGCAGTCCTTCTGGCTGTACCGCGCCAATGAGGCGGTGACCAGCTACGGCACGTCCAGCCCGCCCGGCAATGGTGATGAACTCGCGCAGCGTTTTCTGGCCAGCCAGCCGCAGTTGCAGGGCAAGCGCATCGTGCTGTTCTTGAGCCGCATCCAGGAAAAGAAAGGCTGCGACCTGCTGCTGGACGCCTTTGCCCAAGTGGCCAAGCGTGACGCGAGCCTGCATTTGCTGATGGCCGGGCCGGACCAAACCGGCTGGGCTGCCACCTTGCAGGCGCAGGCCCAAAGGCTGGGCATTGCGGACCGCGTCAGTTGGCCCGGCATGCTGCAGGGTGACGACAAATGGGGCGCGTTTTATGCGGCCGAGGTGTTCTGCCTGCCTTCGCACCAGGAAAACTTTGGCATCGTGGTAGCCGAGGCGCTGGCCTGCGGCAAGCCGGTGCTGATCAGCAACAAGGTCAACATCTGGCGCGAGATCGACTCAGACGCCGCTGGCTTTGTGGACACCGACACGGTGGACGGCACCGTGCGCAACCTGCAGCGCTGGCTGGCGCTGGACGCCAGTGGCTATGCCGCCATGAGCGAGCGGGCGCGGCAGTGCTTTGCAGAGCGGTTTCATATTCAGCGCGGGGCGGAGCGGCTGGTGGAGATTGTTGGGGAGCATGGGCGGCTAAAGTACAAGGTGGCACAAAAGTGAATGTCGGTATTCTCACCTTTCACTTCAGCGACAACTACGGTGCCGCGCTGCAAGCCTATGCCTTGCGTCGCTGGTTAACGGAGCAAGGTCATCACGCCAGCTTTATCGACTACAGGCCCACACACATCGAACATGGCGGCCGGCTGAGCGTGCCCACTTCGCCCGCCAAGCTCAAAGCCAACCTGAAGATCATTTATCTGGCGGTCTCTTCATTCATCAACCAGCACTTTGGCAACCGGACTCAGAACGAGAAGTTCGTCCGTTTTAGGGAGCACTTCCTTGATATCAAGAATGGTTCCACTGACAACAATGCGTCTTTAGCATCGGCGCAATCATATGATCTGATCGTGGCGGGTAGCGATCAGATATGGAGTCCTTCTCAGCATTTCGGTTTTGATCCGAACTACTTTCTGGCCTTCGCCAATTCTTTCCGAGCCAGAAAGATCTCTTACGCCGCCAGTTTCGGCAAAGACCGGGTTTCCACTTCTGAAGCAGAGCAGTTGCCACAGTTGTTGCATAACTTAGATGCCATTTCGGTTCGTGAAGCTTCAGGTGTATCGATTGTGGAGCGGGCCATCGGGCAAAGACCTGCCAACGTGCCAGACCCGACATTGCTGCACAGTAATTACTCAGATCTCACCGACCGGGCGTCGTCCGAACACGACGCTCCGTACATCTTTTGTTACGCGTTGCGATCGCCAGATAACATACGGCAGACAGCGAATCGCGTGTCAAAGCAGTTGCGCAGCCCCATACTCTCTCCGCACAACCCCCACCGGCGATGGGTCGAGATCGGCAAGACGGTCTACCCCGATCCAGGCGAGTGGGTCTCCTTGGTGAAGAACGCACGGTTTGTGGTTACCAATTCTTTCCACGGAACTGTTTTCTCCCTGTTGTTTAGAAAGCCCTTCATCGTGGCAGGGCTCACAGGAGAAAGAGCCTCCGCCAATGCCCGCGCCATTAACCTTCTGCGGGCCGTGAATCTGGAAAACCGTTTTGCGGCGTCGTTCTCAGAACAGAACGTCAATGCACTGATGGCCAACGAAATTGACTGGGCCGATGTGGACAAGCGCCTGGCGGAAATGCGGTATGTCGGCGACGAGTTTCTGAACATGCAGCTGAAGGCGGCAGCATCATGAGAGATTTCCGTTCTCTTAGGTATCGCAACGAGTTCTCCACCTCCGCGAAGCTGCGGAGGTTTATTTGGGAAGTAGTCTGGTTGTTGGCCTTCAGGACTAGCCCTCGCTGGGCGTTGCATGGATGGCGGCGCTTTTTGCTGCGAATGTTCGGGGCCGAGGTAGGGGCCGGTTGCCGGGTCGCTCCTTCATGCCGGATATGGGCACCATGGAATCTAGTCATGGGTGAGTTTTCAGCTCTCGGCGACGGCGTGGACTGCTATAGCATGGACCGGATCACCATTGGCTCGAAGGTCGCGGTCAGTCAGCGCACTTTTCTGTGTTCCGGCTCGCATGACATTAGTTCTTTGACCAGACCACTTGCTACCGGCCCCATCGTTATCGAAGACCATGTGTGGATTGCTGCTGAGAGCTTTGTCCATCCGAATGTGGTTATCCGGGAAGGTGCCGTCATTGGTGCACGCGCAGTTGTGCTTAAGGAAATGCCTGCCTGGTCCATCTGTGCTGGCAATCCTTGTCGCAAGATCAAAGACCGTATGCTGAAAGATCATCATGTTTAACAAACTTACCAAGGTGGCAGGCATATTCAGCGAGGCCATGCGCGATGCAGCCTCGTTCCTGCGGTTCAACTCCTATTCGCCATTTGTGGACAAGTCCAAACGCGCGTTTTACAAAATCATCATCGAAGCACACACGATCGAGAAGGGCCTGTCCCTTCAGGATCCGAAGCTGCTGTTCGGCAAGGACAAGATCCGTTTCATCATGGCCGCGCTGGCACGTTACGACATACAGCACTCACTGGTTCCCGCTCACATGTCGCTGGGTGCACTGGAGGCCTATGTGAACTTTCATGCGAGGGCAGGAGTGTCCGACCCCTTGCTCGACGAGATCTCCGGCTACTTGACGGAATGGGAAGCCAAACTGCCCAAACCCTGGAAGGGTGGAACGCGGGACTATTCGTTTAATGGCCAGTTACCCGGCAACCTGCCGCACTTGATGGCCAGTAGGTCAAGTATCAGGACCTTGCGGTCTGCGCCGCTAAAACACGATCTGATTTACGAGGCGATCTCGCTGGCACAGCTTGCTCCATCCCAGTGCAACCGTCAGTCTTCTCGGGTACATGTCTATCAAGACCCCGCCCGTATCAAGGAACTGCTCGCGTTGCAGGGCGGAGCCCGCGGCTTTGCGGAATCGGTCGGCAATCTGTTTGTGATGAGCTCGGAAATCTGTGCTTGGGGCGGTCCCGGACAACGGAATCAGGCGTATGTCGACGGTGCGCTGTTTGCAATGTGCCTGATGTTTGCCTGTCGGTCCATGGGCTGGGGCGCCTGCCCGCTCAACCT
>Ga0172381_10007365_pt1 | contig 10903 bp, 12 predicted proteins | sample Leawel6488metaG_FD_119754 | JGI IMG/M metagenome (GOLD analysis project Ga0172381, IMG submission 119754) | Leachate microbial communities from a municipal landfill in Southern Ontario, Canada - Leachate well 64-88 metaG | ecosystem: Engineered > Solid waste > Landfill > Unclassified | place... | reverse complement strand
TCGGAGTGCTGAGCCAGTTGAAATGCGCGATCGATAGTAGTGAGAGCACGTTCAAAACGATCCACGAGTACCTGATCTTGATGGGAAGAGCGTTTCATAGGAAACAGACTTTACACTCCGGAATATTCCAGTGGCAAGAGTACTAAACCAGCGCCAAAACAGCGTCATGGGCCTTCTTCACCTCCTCCTCGGTCAGCGTGCGATCAGAAGCCCGATACGTGCAGCGCACCGTCAGGTTGTACCGGCCTTTGGCAAGCGGAGCACCCTCGTAGAGATCGACAACGGATACATCGGCAAGCAGCGGGGAACTCTTGCGTACTTTTGCGATGAAATCGGCGCTCTTCTGCGTGGCATCCAGCGTCACCGTCAGATCGTACGTGATAGAGGGATACTGCGGGAGTGATGAGAAGACCGCCGGCTCAATCGGAAGAGCAAGCAAACCCGTGAGATCGAGAAGAACGGCGGCCGCACGTCCCGGCAGATCGAATGCCGAACAGACGGACGGCTTGAGCTCGCAGATGAGCCCGACCGTCTTGCCATCGACGACAAGCTCCGCACTGCGGCCGGGATGCGCGAACGGCGGCGCCTTCGTGGCTTCACGTATCTGAAGCGCAATACCGCTGCCCTTCAGCTCATCACTGATGAGCTGTTTCAAAACAAGAAACGGTGTTGCCGAAAGCGGCAATGCTCTGCGCTCCGTCATCAGGATCCCGCACTCGGACCACTCCCCCCTGCTCTCATGAAAAGCATGGGCGCACGTGAATGTACGAACGGCATCCCCCACCTGAAGAATGTTCTGCGAGGCATGTTCGAGCAGACGCGGCAACGTGGAGGTCTGCAGCAGACTGAGTTCCGCACCGAGTGCGTTCTCCACCTGACAGGCATCGGATGCGTGCAGGCCGCACTTCGTCAGAAGATCGGGGCCGAGGAGCGAGAGCGGCACAACCTCGATGAAGCCCTGCTCCTTCAGGCTGTCGCGGAGTTGATGCACCCGCCGCTCACGCGGGGGAAGGCTGACGGATGCATGAGGGAGCGAAGGAGTGATGCGGTCATAGCCGATGATCCGGCCAACTTCCTCCGCGAGATCGTGCGGACCCGTGACGTCTTTGATGCGCCAGAGCGGCGGCGTGACTGTTCCGCGGCCGACTTTGAAGCCGAGATCCGTCAGAATCTTCTTCGTCACCTGCTCGGAAACCTTCATGCCGAGAACCCGCTCCGCCTGCCGCGAGGAGAACGGGATAGGCTTCGGCGCGCCGTCTGTTCCCCATGTCACGAGCTTGGAAGTCACCGTCGCTCCCGGAACAAGCGAAAGGAAGAGCTCAAGTGCGCGGAGGAAACCCTGCTTCGCCATGACGGGAGGAACGCCTTTCTCATACACCGTCGCGGCATCCGTGCGATGCCCCATCGCGATGACGGTGCGGCGGGTATTTGCCGGATCGATGATGGCGCTGTGAAGCCAGAGGGTGCGCGTCGACTCTTTCGTGGAACCGCGCAGCCCCCCCATGATGCCAAGGAGGTCGAAAATGCCTGCATCATCCTGCATGATCAGCGCCCCCGGGCTTAAGGGACGTTTCACTCCGTCGAGCGTGACGATGCTCTCGCCCTCCTTCGCCGTACGCATGTGGACGGTGCCGTGCATATCCGCAGAATCGAAGCTATGGAGCGGCATTCCCGTCTCCATCATCACATAATTGGTGATATCAATTGGAAGACTGATGCTGCGCCATCCGGTCGCCTCCAGCCGACGCTTCATCCATGCAGGTGTTTCACCGAGCCCGGAGATCTTTAACGCGCATGCACAGTAGCGGGGAACGAGCTTCTTTTGTTCAACGACAATCTCAAACGGAAAAGCCTGCTTGGGGAATGCGGGCTCCTTCGTTTTCTTGGTCTTCTTCCATGTCGCCAGCCCCAAGGCCACGCACTCGCGGGCAATGCCAATGTGCGAAAAGAGGTCGGGGCGGTTGGTAATGGCATGATTATCGATATGCAGGATGGTATCCGTGAGACCCAAAAACTCGCGAAGCGGTGTGCCGACACCTTCACCGCCGTCTCCCAAATCCATGATCTCGTGACCGGTTGCTTCAGGGAACAAATGCTCAAGTTGAAGCTCCTCCGCCGCACAAATCATCCCCTCGCTCTCCTCCCCGCGGATCTTGGTTTTCTCGAGCGTCACCATCCCTTCTCCGTGCCACTTCACGCGCGTGCCGACATGGGCGAACGCCACGCGCATCCCCACGCGCAAATTGCTCCCGCCGCAGACCACATGCTTCTTGCCCTGATCGGTAGAAACATCACAGAGCGAAAGACGGTCGGCATTGGGGTGCCTGGCGAGCGTCAGGACTTTTCCGACACAACAACCGGCCAACTGGAGACCCTGTTCTTCGATTTCCTCCACTTCGCCCGTGGCCGCAGTCAGGCGCTCCGCGACCACGCGCGGATTCTTCTCTTTCCATGTAATGAAATCCGAAAGCCAATCAAGAGAGATCTTCATGGGAGCAGCATACCGCAAGGAGGAAGCGGCAGGATACGGAAATACTACGTGAACAGAAAGGAAGGCTCTCTGTCATTGTGAACGGAACCGGACGCCCCTACCCTAACCCTATCCCTAACCCAATCTCCTATGAAAAAATGCTCTTGTTCCGGTGCCTGCGGAGCAGTGACCTGGATAATCTGCCTCCTGCTCTTCCTCGCCACCGTCACCTCTCTCGTTGGTGTCTATAACACGCACTTCGGTATCAATGGAATGACATTCGGGAGCACGAGCGGCTCACTGTCGCTGCTGGCCTTCGTCGCATCGCTCACCCTGTGGTCCAAGTGCATGTGCCGATGCATGTGCAGCAAAGAATAAGCCGAAGGTTTCCGCTGTTTTTCAATTCCTCAATAAGTATGAAGGGGTATGTATGAAGGGATCAGGAAACTATTGATATCCCCTGAATACTGATCCCTTTCTACTTCCTTGTCGATCCTGCTTCCTTCCACCCATCGAAAGTTGCTACAGTAGCCCCGTGGAGAGGTCGCATAGTGGCCCCCGCCCGTACCGAACGTCGGTACGTTCGGGCGGGTAGTGCGTTGCTAAGCGTGAAAGGCAAACCTACGGTTTTCCTTTCACGAGCTATCCTTTCCCTATAGGGTATCGCTCCCCGTCCGAACGGCTCGGCCGGGCGGGCAGCGCTTAGAACCCGCGAGACCCGCGCTTCGCGATTCACTTTCGCTCTTGTACAATACGTTTCACGTGGAGAGGTCGCATAGTGGCCTAGTGCGCGCGCTTGGAAAGCGCGTAGACCTGAAAGGGTCTCGGGGGTTCGAATCCCCCCCTCTCCGCCATAGGTGAATTGGAGCCGAGCACAAGCACGAAGTGCGCCGTGCGAGGCCCAAGATCCTATGTCCTCCGTAGCCCATCGCATGGGCGAAGGAGGACACCCGCTAGTTCCTCCCCACTCCCATGAAACGCCTCATCCCTCTCCTCTCTCTCGCACTCTTCCTCGCAGCCTGCTCCGCCAGTGTGCCGGCAACCGACGAAACCACTCCTCCTCTTGTCGGAGGGGACAAGGATGCCCACGGCTGCATTCCCTCCGCCGGGTACACATGGTGTGCGCCGAAGCAGAAATGCCTGCGCACATGGGAAGAAGCCTGTTTCTCGTCCGCCTTCGAGGCCATTGCGTGGGAACTGGCCCAGCGTCACGGGGATGTTCAGGACAAGATCTCCCTCACGATGGTAAAGCAAACGGAAACCCATGCACGGGGATCTGTGCGCTTTGGCCCGGTAGGTACGCCCGGAGGCATCGTCCTCGCCGTTCAAAAAAACGGCATCTGGACCATTGTCTTCGAAGGCAACGGATCCGTGGATTGCCCCGCGCTCAAAGCCGACGCCTTCCCGCAGGAAATGCTCGTTGGGATTTGTGATTGATTGGATTATGCTTGAGCCCATGAAGAAACTCTTCAGCCCACGCATCATTGCTCTTGCAATCATTGTCGCAGGAGTCATCTGTTTCGCCCTCTGGCTCAGGGTTTCGACCGGCGAAGACACATGGCTCTGCGTGAACGGTCAATGGATCAAGCACGGCAACCCCTCTGCCGCGATGCCGGCTATTCCCTGCACACAGGCAACCATCCCCGCATCCAGACCCGCAGAAACCCAGCCGCGCGTGCCTGTCGATCAGCCTGAGACGTCATTTACGAGCGATGATTTCTCCTTTTCGTATCCGAATTGGCCAAGGATGAATGAGAATGCGGTTTTGGAACCGGAGAGGATGAAGGTTGCCGTGACCAATGCGGGATGCGCATTGATCGTGACGGCACGCATGCTCCCTGCCAATGAAGATTTTCAGACGGCTATCGAGCAGCTTCTGAGCGAACAAACCACACAGGCCAACGTGCGCATCATCCAGAAAGACATCACGAAAAATACAAGCCACGTCGAAGGGGAATTCAGTGTCGTGGGCAGTGAAATCCACTCAAGTCAGTACGGTTACGTCACGAGCACGCACCAGTTCTATTCCATTGTCTTCGCATCAGAGAAAAGCGTGTTTGATGACGCTTGCAAGCCGATAGTCGCAATGACGATCAAGAGTGTGAAAGTGCAGTGATGGATAGGAACTGAAGAATAGGGAATGCCTGCCCGTACGACCGGACGGGCGGGGAATACTGGAAATGGATATGTTCCACCTTCCAAGAAAACACGGACGGTACGTTCCTAATAGTCTAATCTCATTCGTCTTCGCTCCCCCTGCACTATCAAAACTGTTCTGATGGATACACAGTACTGTGATATTCTTGAGCAAGTGATAGAACGATTACTCGGCTTCGCTATTGAGAACTTGGTTAACATAAATCTGTCCATCAACACTTAATCGACTATGTTTTATGATGCCCGAAATATTTTTGCCGGCAGCTATGACATCCCCTTCTTCTACCGTTCCTCCACCATCTGCAGCTAACTGATCTTTTGCAACATGAATTGATGGATCAAATCTTTTGAGTTCTACAGCCCCCTTTTCTGTTGGTAGAAAATAAGTCATAACATTATTATAAATAATTGTCTATTTAAGTCAACCACGGCTCTCTGAATCCGTTACATTAAGAATATGCTGCTGAATGTTACCTATTGCGACGTTTTGAAGATGTTAATTAGAAAGATGAAAGATGTGCTCCTCGCTTCCGCTCAGAACTTCTGCGAGATTATCCGGCCAACAAACTCTTTTCCAAGATCGAAAGTAGGATGTTACGGCAAAGTCTCAGACGGAGACGGGCAACCCCCAATCCCTATCGCTATCCCAACCGTTTCACAGGATCCAAATACGGCAACCCCAGAGCTCTGTAGATATCCTCCTCGCGCGAAGCGATGACCTTTTCACCTTCAAAGAGTCCGTACTCGTTGAGTTTCCATTCGGATTGAATCGCTTTTTTGCGGAGAGCGATGTTGTGCTCTTTGGAACCGGTGAAGTAGAGGAGCGCTGCTCCCCACTGATCACGCGCAACAAAGCGGATATCCACACGGACCTGCCCCGCGGAGCCCAGCACTTTTGCTTGCAAGAGTGCGGGGCGAAGTGGGGTGCCCACCGCCATATCGAACGAGAGCTTCTTGTCCCCGTGCGCCACGACATCGTGGACAATCGGCAGCTCCGCAATAGCATCGCTCACATCCTTCGCTGATTTCGTGACGACGAGCACGTCGATATCGCCCACTGTCTCCTTTTCGCGTCGGAAAGAGCCCGCGACTTCACACCGTTCTACGCCACTCACGCCACCGATCTTCTTTAAGAGTGCGGCCACATCGTCTTTCACTTCTTCGCGGGGAAAGCGGCGCACGCGTTCCGACACGTGTTTGGCATTCTCCAATATTTTCGCCTGCATGATCTCGGAAAATCCCGGAAGCCCGCTCAGTTTTCCATCCTCGGCAGCTTTGATGAGATCGGCCACCGTCTGGATGCCGAGGGCCATTTGCAGTTGGCGGGCGCGTTTGGGACCCAGATCCTCCACTTCCATGAGTGCAGGCGAAATACCGCCCTGCATGCCGAGGAGCTTGTCGAGCGCGGCGATGCGCTTGGTCTTGAGGTACTCCTGAATTTTCCTGGCGATGCTCTCGCCGATGCCGGGGAGTGCCACGAGCTCCTTCAAATCCTTGAAATCCGAAACATCACGCCTGAGTTCGTCGAGCACCTTGGCCGCACGCCGGTACGCCGCCGGCTTGAAGTCGACTCCCTGCTCTTCGAGCAGCGCGGCGATCTGACGCAATAACCCTGCGATCTTCTTATTATTCTCCACAGCAAATACCATCATACCGCGTCACCCTGAGCGTAGTCGAAGGGTGGCGCAGGAGCACGGCAATGCGCGCATTGTTCTCCATGAGAAACATTCTACCCGCAGGGACGTTCTGTGTGATGGAAGAACCGGAATAATCGCCAGCCAAAGCCAAAATACTGACACTGTTTCCGCCATCTTCTGAGGGAGGCATCCCCATAATTCCAAAATGGAACCATCATGGAACTATGAGGAACCTATTTCGGGAAACCTACCGTATCGCATCCAACCGAAGGGTGGGCGTCGACTATGCGTCACCGGGACGGTATTTCGTCACCGTTTGCACGGCGGACCGTGACACGACGTTTGGCGAAATTCGCAACGGGATCATGGGATTGAATGACGCGGGATGTATCGTCGCCGATGAAATTGAACACACCCCAATGGTGCGGCCGTATGTTGCGATTGATGATTGGATCGTCATGCCGAACCACGTGCATATGATTGTGACGATCCGGCCATCAAACCCAGACGCGCGTAATGCACATCCTGTAGAGACGCACCGCCGGTGCGTCTCTACATCCGTCGGTCAATGTATCCCGTTGTGCCGACGCCGACCGCACACATTGGGATCCATCATTGCACAATGGAAATCCATATGTACCAAACGCATCCGCACAATGGGACATGTGCATTTCGTCTGGCAACCAAATTATTTTGACCGGATCATCCGATCGCCTTCCGGATTGTTCCGTATCCGACGGTATATCAAAATGAATCCCCGACAATGGGAACAGGACAAAAATTCTAAGTGAGAAAGTGATCCGCCTCCCCGATTTTTGAGAGAGTCCGGGGGCGTGAACGCACGCCCCCGGGGAATAAATTTGGCTCAAGCCGAGGCTTAAGCCGGATGATGGGTCAGGTCTCCCGAATCTAGGCAATCCGGACGTTGTAGCGGTCACGCAGCCGATTGGCCCGGAGGTTCAGGGACTCAACGAGCCCGAGCACCCTCATGAAGGGCTGACCGCGACGCTTGGCACGCTTCACCTTGCGTCTGAGCACCCGCGCGCAATTGGCTAGGCGGAGGGTCGCTCGCTTGCGCTGAGCATGGACACGCCTGGTCCACTGGCGCCTATGCAGACGCCGATCGTCCTTCAATTCCGCCACGACACCGAGCTCTTCACTCTGCATCACCATGTCATCAACTCCATCGAATGACCTGACAGCCTTCCGGAAAACCTACTCATCCACACTCCGGCGGACAAGCACTCCCAGGGGGGAGCAAAGGGTCGCCCATTCCAATGGGCAAGGAAGGCAGATCACTTTCCTAAAATACGATGCTTCTAAAGACCAATGACGAGAAATCTGCTTCTTTTTTTAAACGGTGACCGGAAGCGCAGGTGGGGAACCCACGCCTCCGGTCTGTTTCGCACGAGTGTGCGCGGTGAGGCTCAGTCTGGGCTAAGCCTCGACAAGTTCATCCACGGAGGCCTCTTCGGTGCCCGCATCGGGTGCATCGGGACGAAATTCCCGCGTTGGCGTTGCGTGTCCGACGGCGAGATGGCTTCCGGACTCACCCAGATCATCGAGCCAGTGCTCTGAATGATCGGGCTCATCCCTGCCATCTTCCGCGACACTTTTCCTTGGATGGGGAATAACTCCCCGTCCACCATGCCATCCACCTTGCGGTCCTAGAATGACCATAATCAAAATCCTCCGGGAGAAATATTCCGCGACTCCATTATCGATGTCTCAGATGGTTCCAACCATCTAATTAATCCTTAGACAAAGATGAAAGAGAAGCGGATTTCTCATCACAGCAGAAAATCAGCAGCATCCTGCAACTCGTAAACCGGTATCGAATTCCACTCACTCGAATACTTTTCCTTCTCTCCTCTCCTTTTGGGAGAGGGTAGGGCTTGCCCTGAGCGGAGCCACGTCGGTCGAGACCGACCGTGGCAGAGTCGAAGGATGAGGGGGGTCATGAAAATATGTGCAGAAGAGATGATTTTCGCGGTGGCCGATGGTGCGAAAGAGCGAAGCGATTTCACCCTGAGCTTGTCGAACGGGTGAAAGATCTGGCGTGATCTCTGATCTACTCTTGAAGGGATGAGGGACTGTCGTCGCGCGGGCGGCAGTCCCTCAAAAAGGAAATCTTGGCCAAGGAGGGAGTTCCTCAGCGCGATCCTGGGCGGCGGCGCCTGCGTGGCTTCTTCCTGAAGCCAGCTCTACAGGTGCATTTCTGCTTGATGTGCCCGCAGCCCGAGCAGCGAACTTTGTGACTCATGCCAGACTCCTTTCTCCTGCTCTTCCATTATGAGCAGGTCAGAGATCACGATGGTAGAAAAGATCAGGGAAACATCACCCTCCTGTGAGGGAGAAGGATGCGACTCATTGTACTGAAAGTCCCTCTCACGCATCCTTCTCTGCCTCCCAGAGAAAGAGCATGGAACACGGAAAGAGGACGTACTGCTGCAACATGACGATACGTAATGTAAACATTACATGCCCTATTGTCAAGAATGGCCTGAATAGAGCTTCAGGTGCCTTCTTCCCAACTACTAAGGTACTTCACCTGCTCAGGCGTAAGCGTATCGATGGTGAGCCCCATGGCTGTCAGTTGCAGGGCGGCAATCTCGCGATCGATCTCGTCGGGGAGCGTGATCACCTCTTTTTGCATCTTGCCGCGATTTTTGACGAGATACTCACACGCCAGCGCCTGCCCGCAGAAACTCAGGCTCATCACTTCACTCGGATGCCCCTCGGCGGAAGCCAGATTCACCAGTCTTCCTTCGCCTGCGACGAGCACCACTCTGCCGGACGCCATCAGATACTCATCGAGGTAGTGACGCACGCGCCGTTTGCGCTTGGCCGCCTTCTCGAGCGCTGCGACATCGATTTCGTGATCGAAGTGCCCCGAGTTCGCCAGTACCGCCCCGTCCTTCATGCGCTCGATGTGCTCCATGCGGATGACGTGGATATCACCCGTGACGGTGATGAACAAATCACCCAGCGGCGCCGCTTGCGCGATCGGCAGAACCCGGAACCCGTCCATGGCCGCCTGCAATGCCGGGACCGTCGCAACCTCTGTGACGATCACATTGGACCCCATGGCCCGCGCGCGCAGCGCAACTCCCTTGCCGCAACTGCCGTAGCCCAGCACCACCACAGTCTTCCCCGCGAAGAGCAGGTTTGTGGAACGCAGAATGCCATCGAGCGTGGATTGCCCGGTGCCGTAGTAGTTGTCGAAGAGATGCTTGGTCTTGTTATCATTCACCGCGATCACCGGCATCTTGAGCGCGCCATCGTGTGCCATGGCACGCAACCGGTTCACGCCCGTGGTCGTTTCTTCACAGCTCCCGATCATCTTCTCAAGAAGATGCGGGTGTTCTTTGTGGATGAGTGAAATCAGATCGCATCCGTCATCAACCGTGAGATCGGGCTCCGTCTTGAGTACCGCTTCGAGGAACTTGTAGTAATCCTCGTGGCTCTCGCCCTTGTACGCCCACACGAGAACGCCTTCTTCCGCCAGCGCCGCGGCCACATCATCCTGCGTGCTCAACGGATTGCATCCGGTAATGGCGACTTTCGCACCGCCGGCAATGAACGTGCGGACGAGCACGCCCGTTTCTTTGGTGACATGCAGCGCCCTGCCGATCGTGAGCCCTTTGAACGGCTGCGATTTCTTAAATCGCTCACGCACGGTTAAGAGCGCACCCATGTTGCGCTCGGCGATTTCGAGGTTGAGGCGCCCTTGGGCGGCCAGTGAGGGATCTTTGACGTGTGACATAGGAATGTAGAATGTAGAATGAAGAATGTAAAATTAAGAATGCAGAATGGACTATAACTCTAAATTCTCCATTCTCCATTCTATATTTTCGGCAATTTTTCTCCATAAGCCCGCTCCGCTCGTGCCCAGAACCCGTCTCTGTTAAGCGTATCCATCGGCATGGCTGTACACGCACTCCTTGATTATTGCAGTTCTTACGAGGAATGTGTGAGCGATGACTTCATCCCCCACAGAGACGCAAAATCGAGAAAAGGTGCCGCGCCTCACGGAACAGCAGGAAGCGCTGGTATACCGGAAAATGCAGTTGAAGGACGCAGGGCTGCCGGAGAATACCGCATGGAACATCGCATACGGTTTGCATGCGCGGGAAGTCGGGCATGCTTCCATCAGCACCGAGAAGCGACTTCAGGACGCAATTGACTCACTCACCGAACAGCAAAGAACACAATTTGGCATCACGATGGGAACGTGATCATTACATCGGCAACGCCTTCCCATCTGCACCCTCCACTCGTCTTCGAAACTCAGCGGAACTCATCTCGAAGCGGAATCCTCTGGGGGCAAGATGCGGCAGATCAGATGACGCAATCTGGGCATCGGGTAAGGAATTGGCGATCAGATTATGGGGATCGGCCTCCGCTGCGGCAATGACTCTCGCAAGAAGAGAACCAGACTCTGCAACCACCCCAATTTCACTCAGAACAGATACAAAACGTGCACCGGTGGCTTCACCCAACAGAATAACCGTCTCCCCCGTATCGGGGTCTTTTCCGTGGCGGATTTGGCTCCCTATATGAAATGTCTCGGGGTCGGCAACCTCTCTTCTCACATGATCCCAATGGTCTCGATCGACGGTCATAAAGGAGAGAATGG
>Ga0172381_10007363_pt1 | contig 10903 bp, 11 predicted proteins | sample Leawel6488metaG_FD_119754 | JGI IMG/M metagenome (GOLD analysis project Ga0172381, IMG submission 119754) | Leachate microbial communities from a municipal landfill in Southern Ontario, Canada - Leachate well 64-88 metaG | ecosystem: Engineered > Solid waste > Landfill > Unclassified | place... | reverse complement strand
TCCGCCAACAACTACCTTAACAACGCTTATTGTTCCTGTTGTAGCCGGCGGAGCTGGAGGAACGGCGCAGGTTGGCCCTGAAACAGTATTTGCATCCAATGTCACAGCTCCTGTTTGCGCAAAAGCTCTACCATCTAAAGTTGCACCGCTGTTTAAAGTAACCGATGCAAGCGCCAAAACGTTTCCCTTCAATGTGGAATTTGTGCCAAGTGTTGCAGAGCTTCCAACCCTCCACCAAATATTGCAAGCATCTCCGCCCGTCACAGTTGAATCGGTAGCTGTTATAAGAGTTGAAGCAGCTTTAAAAATCCAGACTCCTGAGCCACTAAGATTCAAATTTCCCGATATAGCAAAACTGCCAGTAGAACAATAGACGCCAGGGGTAAGAGGAGAAAGTGCAGTTAAATCTTGCCCATCGCCATAAGTATGGTCACAACCTTGGTTAATTGCACTAAATACAACAACGTTGTCAGCTTGAGCATCTATAGCGCTTTGAGTATTAGCCTGCGTTGTTCCAGGACTAACAGTACAAGGAGAAGGAAAACCTGTAATTGATGTGCCTGCAGATACACCTACGTCACCTGTGACAGCAGATGAGCCTGTACAGGTCACCGTAGAACTGCCTAAAATAGAATAGCCGTCCGATGCAACCAATAATGGAGAAGTTGCGGCTGATACAAAATTTGGTCCGGCTAAAATTACTACCGAACAAATAGCCAATATGGCTAATGAAAATTTATTAAACTTTTGCATATTTAAATTATTATTTAATTTATTTATTAGTTAGTTAGGTTTCTTTTATTAATGAATAATAAATACAACGTCGACCCATCGTTCATTAAAAAAGAAGCACAAACAAAAAATGTTTGAGCTTCTCTTGAGCTTCTAGGCATTTTTATTTAATTGTTACTTAATTATATTATTAGTAAATCCCGCTGTCAAATATAATTATTTTTTTGAGCACCTATTCTGTAGCAACAATAATTTTACCGCATTTATATTCAACTGCCTTAGCTATATCAAAAATATCGTCAATTTCAGGTTCAGTAGCAATCAACTTGTTCCCGTTTTTAAGCGTTAATGTCACAATTTCTCTGTGAGTCTGAAAAACCTCATTAACCTCGCAATTATTGACAGCCTCCACTGCCATCCCCCAAGTGCTATTTGTTTCTTGAGTAAAAGCCTCACCGCCCGGAACTTGGCACTGAGGAGGATTTGATTTTAATATATCAAAACCGGCGGCAACACATTGGTCAAAATTTCTGATACTTTCCAAAAGTTGTTCACATTTTTCCTTACTGGCAATATCACTCTTTGGCATACAATCTTTAAGCTGGCTAGCAATACTGTTGGCATCAGTAGACTCTTCCACTGCGACCCCTGTAATAAGCCATTTATCATCAAATTTTACTAAACCAAGTTTAACGGGCAGTCTTAATTCCGCTCCCTCAACGCTGGTTATTTCAACAATATTTCCGCTGACATCATAAGCACCCGAACCCATCTGGGCTATGCTGACAATTTCTATTCTGTCCGGCCAAGGACTGGAAGTGACCCTTCCCACTGCTTTTGACGGGTCTTCTTTCCACTGCGAAAGCAATGTTGAATCAATTAAATCTTTATAATTTGTTTCAATGTCTTCTGAGGCGGTTTCAGAAAGCAAGGAAACATTTTTAAGCGCGCCTCCAAAGCTTTCCACTGCAGACCTTACTCTTTCCTCGTCAGCCTGACCGTTAATTTTAACCGCAGGCGGATTATGCTGGACATAAAAATAAACACCGGCGGCAACAGCAACTAAAATCACAAGGATTAATATTGATAAATTTTTCTTATTCATATGGATATTATTTACTATTCAAAAAAATGATTTAGCCAAAAAATTATTTAAGTTTGGCCAATTTTAATCTAATCGTAGGGATTTTTTTGCCGTTTGGAAATTCAACGCTCTTTCCTGCCCCAATCTTAACAAAACCGTATTTTTCGTAAAAATTGATAGCTTTTTGATTGTATGACGCAACTTCTAATATTATTTCCTTTTCTTGACCAAGCCAATTTATTGCTTTATCGGATAATTTTTTCCCGACTCCTCTTCTTTGATATTCCGGCAATATGTATAACATTTTAAGCTCATTATAATCTTGTCCCTTTGCTGTCTGACAATAACCTATAATTTTATCGCCATCTTTTGCAATGCAAAAGTAAAAATCTCCGGAGCCATTTTCTTTAATAACCTTTTGCCATTTTTCCAGTTTTTCCTGGCTATCAAAATCTTTAAGAAGAACGTCTGCCTTTGTTATATTATGCTCTTGGTTGGGATAAGTCTCCAGCCATGTTTGCTTTTGTATAAAGGCAATTGCTCTTTCGTCTCCCAAAACCGGTTCCGTAATTATAATTTTATTGACGCTACCCTCCATATTTTTTATTTAAGTTTATTTAATATTGCCTCTTTTAGTCAAAAAAATCAATTTAAAACAAAAGGCAGACAATTTTCATGTCTGCATTATATTAACTTAATAGTTTCAAAAAACAACCGTGATCCGGACCAGTTAGTTTTCCGGAAATGTCCAGCGCTCTTCTTCTGCATCCGCCGCAGTAAGAAATAAATTCACATGACCCGCAAGGATCATCATATAAGCCCCTATTTCTTAGAAGCTTAAAAACTTCTGACTCCAGCCAGATCTTCTCAAGGCTGCACTTATGGATATTGCCTGCCGTAACCGATCTGAAAAACGGACAAGGTATCACATCCCCATCAACCGTAACGGAACAGGCTGCTATTCCTGCAGTACATCCTCCCCTATTGCCAATATATTTCTCTGACTTCACGCCTTTTAATATAGACGCCAAAGGAGAAGTAAACCGCAAAACTTTGTTTTGCAGGTATAACCCATATAGTTTTTTTGTCACCTCCATGGCTTGAGACGAAGACAAGGCTAACTCTGGGTTTTCATGGCTCGGAATACACAAGTTGAATCCTATATCCAACCCGGCATCATTTGCCACTCTCACCATATCATCTATAAAACTGATGTTCCCCTGATGAATGGTGGCAAACAGATATGCATATATTCCTTGTTCAACCAGGCTAGTTGCAAACTTAACTAATTCTTTACTTGCAACTCTCCTTACCTCTGAATTATCCGGCTCATAGCTTATATGTATCGCTTTAAAAGCTTTGAGCAAAGAAAATGGTTTTTTCGAAGCTGCACCATTTGTCTGAAGCACTGTTCTTATCTGCGGATTAATCCGCAAAATAGAATTTGCCAGCAAGTCAAACTCTGGGTGCAAAGATGCCTCACCGCCCGAGAATACAAACGACTGAACGTTGTTTTTCTGAGCGAATTCCATCAGTGACAAAATTTCATCAACTGGAAGGTCAGCAACCTTTCTATTCCGATTATAGCAGTGCAAACAATCAAAATTGCACCTAGTGGTAATTTCCACTTCCAATAAATGCATTCCCAATTTGGCATCTGAGATCTGACACATTTTCAAATCCTCCATTCTGGTATTGGCTAGACCATGCCCGACACCCGGACATACATCTGGCTTTCTTTAAACAAGTGTGACACTTTTGAGGAATCGTTTCCTGCAAAGCCAATTTTCTAAAACGTTCAAATCCCTTTCCTGTTCTCCATATCTTCATTTCGTCATCGGTTAAGATGTTTCCGCAATAGAACTCCTGGTCTCTGAAAAAATTGCATGGATAAACATCTCCGTTGCAATCAATGACAAGTTTATATTTACCCCCTGCACAATTAGCCAAAGGAAACACTGGCTTAGTATATAGAGCAGGATCTCCAAAATATATGGTTTGGAATCCATGCTTTAATTCCAATTTTTGCGCAGGTATTGCCGCAATTCTTCTCTTATAATCTTCCAAAAATTCTTCTGTTATCTCTAAAGCCTGGTCGGCGTGTTTAAAACCGAACAAAGACCTTATGGAAACTGTCGGAGAAAATTTATGAAGGTTATATAATTTATCAAAATACTCAAACAAGCTATTCATCTGTTCGTAGTTAGACTTAACAAGAACCATATTCACAGAAACCCTAGTCAACAAATTGGCCACCTGCATCAGGTGCGATTCTGCAGCTTCAAACGATCCTTGCCTGCCAGTTATAGATTCGTGAATCTTTTTAAACCCATGAACAGAAAAAATAATCTCGTCGGAGTATTTGGCAATAGGACCACAATCAAATGTCCCGTTTGTGTTAACTATTACCTCAAACCCTTCTGTTTTGGCGAAAATTATGGTACTGACAAAATTCGGATGCAGAAAATTTTCTCCGCCCGAAAAATTCAGCCGTCTTACGCCAAGCCTTTTAAGTTTGCCAATAATAGTCTTCCATTGATCTCCGGACAATACCGGATACTTAATTTCCGGACAACATGCTCTAAAACAAAATATGCATCTTTGATTACATTCTCTAGTCAATTCAAGCTGAGCCATCATCGGCTTTCCCCATGACAGCTGCAATAACTCATCTCTTTCAAATCCTTCTAACATAATCAGGTCTCCTCTGTTAAAATTTTTCTTGATAAAAGAAAGGAAATAAATTCTTCCGGGATGTTGGCTGTATTAACAGTCCCGTCAGAATTTAGGGTATCTAATATTGCATCCATTATCTTGGCCGCCGTCTTCTTCAAGAAGAGAAAATTAAAATCAATGTAGAAGACGTAGACGCCATTCTTTTTCTTATAGGAAACTGATCTGTTGAGTCTCATATTAAATCTCCTTCAAAAAAAACGCGAGGGGGTTCCCGAAGGAAGCCCCTCGCTAAACAACTGTATGGAAGCGCAATTTGCGCACTAGTTGCCATTGATAAGGCAACCGTTCTGGGTAAATTCGGAGATATCCATCTGCCAGTTGGCAGAAACATCGCCGATTTTACCGGAATCCTGGACGGCTTCAGTCGTCGCTTTTTGGACTTCCGACATTGTGCATCACCCCCTCTCACGGTAAAAAAATTGTAAATGTTCTTCGGCAGAACTTAACATGAACTACCGATTACATTTATATAGTAGCAAAAAGACTATTAAATATCAAACCTAAACACCAAACTTTGTCAACACTAAATTTTCATATTTTACAAAACAAAAATCCTTTATTGAGGAGCTTTACTAATCTCGGTTGAAGTTCTTCTATCTTTAATTTTTATTTTTTATTCAATTGTATAATATCAAACAAAAAAAATAACCCCGTACAAGATTCTCTTATGAGTTTCTTGTACGGGGTATGCAGATTACTCTGCTTTGTCTTGCGCCGAATCGGCGTACTACTGGCCAAAGCCGCCGACAGCCGTTTGACTGAAGGACTTAGCGCCTTGGCTAGCTCGCACTGCTGATTGGCTGAAGACTTGGAAAGCACGACGGATTTCCGATTGGTTGTTTCCGGGGGTAAGAATCCAATTGTCCGGGATTCCCATCTCCTCGAAAACCCGACGGAAGTTCGTACTGCCATCCGAGATTCCCATACCGGCGATGATATGACGTTCCGCCTTGAGCATATCGGTCACCAATTTGTTGATGGTGCCCGGACGCTGAATACGGGAATGTTCATCAGCTCCGTCGGTAATGAGAAGTGTAACGGTGCGACACGGTACTCCATTATCCTCGAACTCCTGTGCCTTGGCCAAAACTGTGGCCAAGACTACGGCCGTTTGGTCGTAGAGTGGAGTTCCGAGATTGGGATCGTAGTTGTGCGTGTCCATCCGAATTGCCTGGTCGATAGGACAATAAGGAAAGAGCACTGATCCGTTGAGATAGCGCGTGTGCGTAAGAATGCCATCTTTCTGCTTGGATTTCAATAAGGAATCCAAGACGAGGTTGTGGCCATCGCGCACCAGCTGAGAATTGCCCGCGAAACGAATAGATCCCGAATCATCGGGCATTATCGTTACGAGAACGACTTCGCTGGCCGTGACTTGGTCAATCTCAATTCCCAAACCCATTTGGATTTGTTCGCCGAGATCTGCCACTTGAATGGCCGCTAATGCTCCAGCAGAAACGTTTCCGCCGTCTTCTGCATTCTGGAACAACTGACTTAATCCTACTGTTTGAGACATGAGTCTCTCCTATAGTTACGGGATTGTAAATTGTAAACCGTGAAAAAGAGACATAGGAACAGCGTAATGCTCGCTGTTCCTATGTCAGTCAAATTACTAATCGCTTCAATCCTAGAGATTGAATCCCGGCCAAGTATCGATCGAATCGGTGGACTTGACCAGCTTCATGCCCTCGTTTTCCCAGACCTTCATGGTCTTTTCAACCTCCGGCGTGAAGTCGGCATAGAATCCGCCCTTGCCGTCAGGTACAGCAACCGCCGACATGCAGTCGGTAAGGATATATACCTTTTCGGCCATGGCTGGAGCCTTAACCTTGATCTCCGACAACAAGTCGTTGACTGACCAAGCGACGCAGTGACTGGCGGCTTGTCCGCCGATAACCACGTAATCGTGTTCAAGCAACGTCTTGATGAGCCTGGCGTTTTTTTGGGCCATTGGCTGACCGTCGAAACGAGTCAACACTTCCGGACCAAAAATCGAGTAATTTTCGGTCAAAGGATTTCCACCCTTGACCTCCGAATCGGATTGAGCACAGCGCACATAAGCGTGAAACATTCGCGCTTCGTGCACTGTACCAACAAGTGCGTGACCTTCGTCGCCAAGGATACAATGCTCGGGCCAAAGGTATAGAGCATACTTTTTGGCTTTCTCCAATTCCTTGGCGTAGTGAAGGACTTGCTGACGCAACCAACCGAGATTGCCATTTGTCAACAAACCAGCCACCGCCGGATTGGGCTGAAACTTGCTCTTGGCGATGTCTTCGGCCGTTATCGTGGTATAGGGATCGGCGGGTGTAATCCCGTCATCTTTTACCCAAAACGACGGACTGAAGATTTGAAAAGCGAAATGCGTGTCGAACGTTTCCTGCAACGACGTAATGACGCCCATGTTGCGATAAATGAATTCCGCAACGCGTCTAGAGTCATCAATCGCGCCGGTTCCGCTTCGTCCGCCAACGTACAAGTTTCCGCCGCCGATCTGTTTTCCTTTGGTATCGAATACCGGTGGAAAACAGAAATCCTTTTGCAGGTCAATCAGCAAAAGTGCGGTTTTTACCTTATCGGTAGCCGCCGCCTTGATGCCTTGGCTTTTTCGCCAACCTGCCGCGTCAACAAAAAGTTGACGTTGGTCAGGGCGATAACTCCATTGACCGGCTGTATCGGGGTTGTAATGATTGGGAAGTTGATTCTTCTTCATAACACTCAGACTCCTTTTTCACAAAAACAGGGTTAAGAAATAGTTACATTCCAAATCGTATCACGGCTGACAACCGATAATCCTCCCCTCCCTAAGAACAAGTGACAATCGGTGTCAACAACACGAGCAGTATCGGGAAATTCTTTTACAACAACCAATTCTGATCCTTGGGCTTGAACCCGCTGAATACCATCGTCAGTTATTGAAAGGAGAAAATCTCCGATACCACATTTTCCTCTAATCGTCCCTAGCCATGAACCATTACCTTCTTGAGCTTTAGATTTGGCTAGGACCTTGCCTTTAGAATCGATTAGGAAACAGTGGTTAATTGTCTGACCGCTCTCGCGAGTTGTCATAAAAAACCAAGCCTTTTCTTTTCCAAAAAAGCAAGTCGAATCAATCAGCTGCCCGCTTTGTGGTGGTAGCTCTACTCCGTCGTTAAGCCCGTGGTGACGCGGATTAAAAACAAAGTAGCGCGCAAGTTGACCGGCTCGGTAAAAACCGAAACCGATATTCTCACTTGACCAAAACATAGTCTGATTTTGAAGAACTGTTCCAATAACTTCAGAATAGTTCATTCCTAAAGGACTAGTTTTACGCAATTGCCCATTTGACACAAAGAGCACCGATTGCTCAATTGCATCAATTAGTGGCAATTGTCCCACCAATGTATCAACCGAAATTCTTTCCGGTTGTTGCTCGTTTGGTGAAAAAACCAAAGCTTGTCCACCTTGAGCAAGAACCGTTTTGCTTCCCGAAATCCGAAATCGAATATTGGTAGCTAACGGTCCTTTAACAACGACTGAGCCGTCTTCGCGTTTGTATTGTCCATCATGATGGTAAAGCCAATGAAGCTTTCCAGCTTGAAAAACCGCAAACACGATTTTACCAGTAGTGTCAAAGACCTTCTCGGCTCTGACTTTTCCAGTCACAATCTCCTTTATAATAGTAGGTGTTGCTACTGGTTTGACCACAACCCTAAGATTCCCCTGAGAATCAAACTGCAAAGAATCTAGAAGCGACATCGGAGGAATTCCTCGTTTGTCTCTCTGAAAAACTTCGCTAAGATAGCTCAGCATTGTATCTGGCAAACTCTCAAGGGGTTTGGCAGGTTTTGGATAACGAACATCCGGATGCCAAACGGTAATGCGATGAAGTGGGCGTGAGTCATGCGGAATCCGCTTTTTTGGATCTTGGCATTTATAAACTCCTCCGTATGGTCCCACAAATAACAAGGATTGCATCAACATTACCAAGTATGCATACCAATCTGACAATTCGTTATGTGGCTTGACCAACATCGGGCTAGTCATTTTTGCATCGCACAACATCGGGTCCACAAATTTTCCAGTAAAAACCCGACATAAATACTTTCCGAATTGCATACTGTCAGCGTCGATAATAAAAGATTCGACTCCCTTAACAAGTACGTTAAGGTCATTAAAATCTCCTATAACAACGTTGCGCTCGTGCAAGGCAAACACTGTTTGATGCAGGTCACGGAAAGTCCGCACTACTGCTTCATCAGTAAACCCTGCTTCACGGAAAGATCTTTCTCCAAGCCGAATAATCGGCTCTGTGCTCCGCAAAAACGGCATTGTATACCCCAAGACTTTTTTGCGACTGTTTAAAGCTAAATCTACAGGGGCAATAAGATGGGATGGAAGTCCTTTCGGAAAATCAGGAAGCTTTGTCTGATGCTCCTCAATACGCTTTTTTGCTCCATCCTGTTCTACGGAGTTTCCTTCGTAGTCGGGATGGTTTGGTGGTTTATAAAGTTTTAAAACCTTTCCTCCACCAATGTCGAAAACATCAGCCTCACCGCCCTTACCAATTGCTTGGTCATCTCTGAGCGATATGGTCTGTCCACCGACATAGACAGTTGTCATATATAATCCTTTCTTACGTTTACAAATCGGGTGTATTTTGAATGATGACGAAAGTCGTATCATCCGGAAGCAAGCCACCCCTTATTGCGTGACCTGCTTCTACTGTTTCACGATTAATAACCGAAAGACGGCGTCGAATGCCGTCTGGATTTTTCATACACGGGTCGGAAAGAAATCTTTCAATCGCTCCTACAGTCTCTTTCCTACCCGGAATCAACCTTTCTTCCGCGTTGATCAAATCTGTCACTCCATCGCTACCGATAAGTAACCAATTAAGGTCTCTTGTCAATCCTCGCACCTGCACTTGCAGGTCGAGCATTGTCGGACTCGTATCGGAAAGAGAACTCCCCACTAAGTTGTACATCATATACGGTGGCGAATTATTGGGAAAAGGTCCCAACGAATGAACGTTACCGTTTAAGATGAACACTCCATCGCCCAAAGAAAATACGCAATATTCTTCAGGCGTAACAATCGCTCCTACAATCGTAAAAAGAAAGTAGTCATTGATTGTTTGGGAAAAACTTCCGCCCATGGCTTTTGCCAACGTTGCAAAATATCCGAGGACAATTTGCTGGCTACGTCTAAAGGCAATGTGAGCCAATGGACGCCCTTCGTTGTCCAGTTTTTCAACATCATCGGTAATCGTTTGCACAAGAAGGTTGGCTCCCAAATGAGAACCAATTTCACTGTGCTTTCCGCTTCCGCAGCCATCGCAAACAACAGCCACATAGCCGCCGCTGCGAAGTCTTCGCCACGTAAAAGCGTCGTGATTGTTTGTCCAACCAGGTTGTCCTGGCTTTGTGTGATCAGTCCCTGGGACAGATCCACCTGCGACTCTAATCATAACTTAACTCCTTTACTGTTTTCTAATTGAAACGAAATTATACTTAAAACTCAAAATGTCAAAGGGCGCATTGATATATTGCATGCGCAAAACCAATTATGCAACTACCTTAGCATAAAAAATAAATAATGTCAAGAAAAATAACTACAAAAAAAGTGTCTATTTCTTGACATTATAAGTATTTTATAATATAATTTATTTAATTTCTTAAACACTATTATATAGAAAATAAGGAGGCTAACATGCTCTTTGATCTAAACGACCCTACCGCGATTGAAGTAATCAGTACTTACATTAAATGCGCGCGGGAAAAAGGCCAAACTATCGGCCTCACCTCAGGATCATTTGATTTAATCCATTTTCATCATTTCCTTTACCTTGTCAGGTGTCGTAGGGAATGCGACGTTTTAATAGTCGGCGTGGACTCTGACGAATTGGTGCGCCAACTAAAAGGGATAGGACGCCCAATCATATATGATTCTCGACGAGTTGCAATGGTCGATGGCCTAAAGCCAGTCACATTTTCTTTTGTTATGAATACTGTTGCTGATTTTGGGCTTGCCGCCAAAATAATTCAACCCGACGTCATTCTCAAAAACAATTTCTTTGCCGGCCGAGAAGACGAAATTGTAGGTAAGGAATATGCCAAACGAATCAAAATAATTCAGGATGTTGTTGATCATAACTCGACAACTCAGATCATCGAAGAGGCAACAAAAATGATTTCCAAACAGAAATCATAGTCGTAGCTAAAAGAACGCTACACATTTTCGAAGGATATAAAGCTAGAGAGAAATCTCCAGCTTTTTTTAATCCCCGAAAATACAAAATCCCCTATTACGGGGATTTTATTATTAGCTGCGGGACTTGGACTCGAACCAAGATACTCGCCTCCAGAGGGC
>Ga0172381_10007362_pt1 | contig 10905 bp, 10 predicted proteins | sample Leawel6488metaG_FD_119754 | JGI IMG/M metagenome (GOLD analysis project Ga0172381, IMG submission 119754) | Leachate microbial communities from a municipal landfill in Southern Ontario, Canada - Leachate well 64-88 metaG | ecosystem: Engineered > Solid waste > Landfill > Unclassified | place... | reverse complement strand
TTGGCCGCCGAGGAAAGTGCGTCGTAGGCCGTGGACAGCCCGGTCTTGAACTCTTCTTCCTCCTGCATCTTCTGGGCCGAGATCATGGCATTAAAGCGACTCAAGGTCGCCTGGGCCACCTGATGGCTCTTCTTATCCCCCTTGTCCATGGCCAGAATCGCCTGGGTCGCCTGAGAAGGGGAAAGGTAGTTCGGATCGTCCGGACTGAACTGCGTCTGGTTGAAGATGCTCGTCCCCTGAAGATTCCCGATCACATAGTTGTTTTCCAAAGCGTTCCGTTCCGCCGCCGCCCGGCCCCTCTCCGCCCCGGCTTCGCCGCGAGCCTTGATGTGGCTCTGAAGTTTGACTTGCAGCTTGGCCGGGATGAAATCCTTCCACCGGCTCAGAAGCGACGAAGCCCGACCCAGTTGATCTGAGTCGGCATTCATCTCCACGATGGAAGCGAACAGTTTGCCCTTCGTCTCGTATTCCAGAGTCTCGACGGGTTTCCCGGTCATAGCCGAAAGGTCCGTCAGTTGCGGGCCGACCTGCTCGGCATACATAGCCTCAAGCTCATCCGGGTTGGCGGTCCACTTGGACATCATCCCGTCAATGGCCTTGTCCACCGCTGTCGATTTCGTTTCCAGGCGCCAAGCCTTGAGTTCGTTGGCCGAGTGCCGGGCGAACATGCCCATGTCCGCGTTCCGGGCCTGCCGGACCTTGGCTTCGAGGAGTTGTTGCGCCCGCATACTCGGGGCCTTGGAAAGAAACGTGTCGATCTTCTTGTCGTAATCCTGAGCCGCCGTGGGGACGACGTTCTGAGCGTTCTCGCCTTTCTTGGAATAGACCCCGTAGTCCGGGTTGTTCGAATAGTCGCTCGACCAGTCCAGGAACGAGGAAAACTGCTGATCCGACCAGGCATCGTCCCGCTCTTCTTGGAGCTTCTGGGATATGGCCAGCATGACCTTGCTCGCCTGGCCCGCCTGCTGACCGAAGTCCGCGAGGGCCTTGGCCTTGTTCATCCCGAACGCGCCAACCGGCACGTCCGTGGACTGCAAGGGTATCTGAAGCGGGCCGTTCCGCTCGGCGGCCGGCGCGTAAGGCTGAGCCTTGTTGGAGACGCGCAGAGGAACATTAAGGGGCATAATTTACCTCTTAGTGAACAAACTGAGTCCGGTTGTAGCCGTAGTCGGATTTTACGAAACCGCCACCGCTGCCCGACGTGCTTCCGCCCATGGGGTTGGACGACGGACCGCGCATCATCATGTATGCGTTCCCGGCGACTCCGGCGGCGCTTGAGATGAACGTGCCGAGCGCGGCTGAAGAAGGACTGCTGACCTGGGCTCGGTAGAGACTGGCCTGGTTGGTGAAGCCGGCTCCGCGAGTCCGGTACCGCCAGGCATCCATATCGCCTTCGTGGAGGATGGCCAGTTCGTCGTATTTTCCATATTCGATGGTGTCGAGCGTAAGTTCGCCAAACGACCCGGAATCAACCAGGAGCCCCGATGCGCCCTGGGCCGCCCGTTGCTGCCCCAAAACCATCCGGGTCTTTCTCCGTTGCTCCTCGGCCTTAAGCTGCGCGTCCGCTTCGGACTCCTTGGCTTCGTATTCCATGGCCATCGCGTTGTTCTCCGCAACGCGGGCCTGATATTCAAGCTGCTTGTTCTGAGCATCCTGGGCTTGGTAGGCGGCCACCGTCGAAGAGATGGTGGAGAAAGCCCCCAGGGCAAGTCCGATCCACATAAGCGCGATATGCATGGGCTACCTCCCCTGCTGATCCGGAAAGTTGATCTCTACATTGGCCACGATAGCACGAACGGTCATGGGCAGGGGACTTTCCTGGACGACGTAGACCGTCAGGTCGCGTCCGGTGGCCGCCGCCATGATGATCGGCTTGTCCCCGGTAAAAGGCTTGATGGGTGTATCGTAGGACTCCGGCGTGAACCGCAAGGGGTCGGCCTTGGCCTCTGTCGGCCCGACCTTCCCGCCCACGGTATCAAGTAAGCGAACGATCACTTCTCCAAAGCCACGCATCGCCGCCTGGGCGGTGTTGCCCGTCTCGCCCGTCTCAAAGGGGAGCGGCGCCAGGACACCCGTATAGGGCAGGCCGACATGCACCAGTTCCGCCGCGAAGGGCAGGGTCACGGTCCCGGTGACGCTCACCGTCAGATCGTAGACCGGCGTCCCGTCCGCCAGAGCGACGACACCCAGACCGATCAGATGATCCAGGCCGGAAATCGTCGTGGTCGCCGCGCCGTCGTAGGTCAAGCCACAGTCCACAAAGAAAGCGTTCTTGATCCCGTCGTCGCCCCGCCACTTTTCGACCATCACTTCCAGGTAGTGCTTCGTCAGGCCGCCCACCGTCCGGTCCACGATAAAATAGACCCGATCTTCCCCGTCTCCGGGGACGACGCAGACACTCTTGAACAGCCCTTCCGTCTCGTGAACGTGCCATCCCCAGATGTCGTGCTCCTTGAGATAGGTCAGACCCAGGAGAATCCCATCGTCGCGGACGGCCCAGATGGTGCTGTCCGGCTCCTGCTGGTAGGCCCAGGAGACGATGGTGTGACCGTCGAACAGATGGTTGGCCAGAAGGGACAGATCGTTCCCGGCGTAACCGTCCTTTTCCAGGGAGTAGAACAGATCGCGGACCCGGGAGCCTTGCCGCTGAACATGAATAACTGAGTTGCCGACGACGATGGGTTTCACAGCGGCCGAACCCCAATAGCTCTGGGGCTTGGCCGTGGCGTTGCTCGTGACCGCCCCGCCATTCTGACCCTGGACCAGATGCTCGGCCCCGGCCGTCCCGATCAGGAGATCGCCGAAGGGCATAATCCAGGTGATCCGGTCCACCGATCCGGAGGCGAGCGTGTGCTCATAAGCGTCATCGTCCTTGAGCGGCTTGCAGTGATTAAAATTGTTGTAGAAGCCCGTCTGGCTTCCGTGGAAAGTGCGCGGCTCACTGTTGGCCCCGCCGGCCACAAGCCGCTGTTGGAACAGGGCCACGCAGGCCGGGTAGGCCGTGGCGAACGGACTGGCGGAAACCTGCGGCCCGTCGGCCGTATCCGGGACGTAATTCTGGTCGACGAAGGCGTTCGTCGAGGCGATCCCGATCAGCCCGAACATCCCGGCCTCAGATTTGTAGATGTAGTACTCGTCGGCATCGGCCACCACGTCCCAGGCCAGACTGGTAGAGTTCCCGGCCACCCACTCGCTTGAGGGCTGGCCGGTCGCCACGGAAGCGACGGCGGACGCCAGGGAAATCTCCCCGGCATCGGACACCGCGGCGATGACATATTCGATGGTCGTGGACCCAGCGGCCCCGCTCCAGGTGGCGGTCGGGTTGGCCGGGGCGTCGATGGCCGTGGCGGCGGAAAACGCTGAAATTGCCCAGGACGTATGGGACGACCGGGCGAGTTCCTGGAAGGCGTAACCCGCGTGAGCCAGGTAAACCTTATCCCCAAGCTGCGTGTAGTCGATACGCTCCGTGTCCGCGGCGGCGTAAGGCGTGACGATGGAAACCACGACGCCGGTATCTTCGACCAGTCCTTCGCCCTGGCAGAAGCGAAGCTCGAAATCCGTGAAGACCAGAACGTAGATGTCTTCGGCCTCGGTGTTGAAGACGAAGGGCTTGAGCGCTCCGCTTGACGGAAGCTCGGCGACGAACTTCGTCCCGTCCCGGAACCGGGCGGAGCCGTGAAGCTGCGCCGTGAAGTTTTCCATCTTCCGGCAGGCCGAGGCGAACTTCGCATAGTCGTCCCGGACTTCGATGGTCGGGGAGACTTCCCCGCCGGTGAACGAGCGTTTAATAGCCCGAAGCATTGGTTATCCCCTGCCGAGCGTTGAACCAGGAGTAGTTGTCCTTCTGGGGTTTCTTTCTTTCCTGCCGGTTGTTCTTGTCCGCTTCCAGGATTTTGAGGGAGAACTGCTGGAACATGACCGACTTTAGACCGGGGTTCTGCCGGAGCGGCACGGCCAGTTTCTCGGCCAGTTTGAGGACCAGAGCCTCGACAAAGGTTTCGTCATACCGAGCCGGGTTCTCGACCCGAGCCGTGTATTCCAGGATCGCTTCCTCGACGTTGGTCAGAATGATCCGTTCATCCAGCGAGGACGTAAAAACCTCGAATATCTCTTCATCCGAGCCGCCCGAAGCCCGAAGGCTCTTGATCTTGATACAGTCGCCCGGATAATCGTAGGCATAAAGATAATCGTCAAACTCATCCGGAACCTCATGCGCCGTCAGGGTCAACCGCTTCTGGGCGAAATTCCAGTAGAACGCCCGAAGGGTGTCATCCCGGGCCGTGTCGTAGAACAGGTTGCAGTCCCGGGCCGGCTGACTGAGTTCCGTCAAGGAGGCTATCGACTCCACGGAAATCTCCCGGAGCGCCATGTTGCAGATGTCAACTTCCGACCGAGACATAAAGACCTCTTTGGTTTAATAGTCCACGCCCTTTCGGGCGTGGAAGCGGAAGAGTTAATCGAAATCGGGATCGGACATCGCCGCCGAAGCCTTGGCCGCTTCAGCCTGGATTTTGCCGATCTCGGCTTTTATCATGGTTTCGAGGCCCGCCAGTTTCGTCCCCGGCGGAACCATGACCCCGCGTTTGATGAGCCAGCCTTTCATCTCCGTGACGGTCTTAAGGCCGGTCGGATCAAGACTGGATTTGGAGGATTTGAGGGACGGGGCCGTCCCGATGACGGCCTCCGACTCCTTGAGAACTTCTTCCGGAGCTTTGAAGAACTGCGGCAGGTACTTGAATACCCGCAACAGTTCCGACTCCGTGGCCGTTTCGCCGCGTTTCCAATACCGCCCTTTGGCGTCCACGCAGTCTTGCCGGCAGATGTAGAGAACGTTTTTCACAAGTCACCCCGTTACGCGTTGGCCGTGGCCGCGGCGCCGCTCGTGTTACGCGGAGTGAAGTAGAGACCATCCTTGAACGGCAGGTCTTCGGCCACCACGTCGTAGGGCAGGAACTCCGCGCAAATCGTGCCGGCCACGTTCGTCCCGGTCGTGGCGACCACCACCCGGAGGTAAGCCAGATCGGACGGCGGCACGAAGCGCACGGGATGCCGATACCCGGCCACCAAATCCGCCAGGAGCACGGCGGACGAGGTGTAGAGGTCCGTTGCCGAGGAAAAAGCGGAAGTCGCCGACCCCTGGATTTTGAAGATGACACTGGTCAGGGTGTCGAAATCAACACCCACCCGGATGTCGGCCACGACAGGACGGCCCTGAGACAGAGCCAGCCCACCCACGTAGACCGCCGAACCGTTTTCATCGGTGGACGCGGCATCCACCACCTGTTCGTCCATGGAAATGTTCAGATTGTCACGCATTGCTTAAACTCCTTTCAAAGCCGGGCTTACGCCCGGCCCCAAGTTGATGAATTACAGGGTGTCGAGAACCGATTCGGCTTCGGAGATGCCGTCGCACTCGAAGACCGGGTGGCCTTGAAGCATGGTCACTTTCTTCGCATTGCCCCACTCCCCGGAGTAGAGGTTGACCTCATAGGGGTTGGAGGAGTGCTTCTTCAAGGTCTTCATGACGCTCGGGCCGACATACCACCGGATACGGTCACGGTAGCCGGTGGGGACCATGGCTTCGGCGTCGATGGTCAGTTCGTTGAGGTTGATGAAGTTCACCGAAGTGTTGTCCATGACGGACAGGTTGGACACCTTGATGTTGCAGATACGGACGGCCATCCGCCAGTCGGCCAGGAAAAAGCCAAGATTCCACTTCCACTCGTCGCCAACGGCGCGGTACTTGTAGCCGCTCGCGTCTTCCGCGTCAAAGACGCCCAGGTCTTCGTGCTGGACGCCCGCGGGCATGTTCTTCGGATATATGCCGTGGAAGGCATCGACGCCCCAGATCACACCCCAGATGGAAGTGCAGACATCGGCGCCGGTCCCGCCCGCGGCAACGACGTTCGGGCCGTCCGAGTAGTTGTAGTGGGCCGCCAGGCCGCGAAGCTGATCGGGATCGGCATCCGGAGAGCCGTAGATCAACTGATTCATGCACTTCTGGCGCATGGACTCGACGTGCCGCAGGCCCTCCTGCCACCGGAAGGCGTTCTGCGCGTCACCTTCGTAGAGCCGGAGTTCGTCGATGTCAACCCCGAACCGGGAAGAAATCTGACGGCAGGGTTCTTCCACAGTCGCCACGCCGGACTTGCTATAAGGAGTCCCTTGGTAGAGCCGGCGGAAATCGGCGGACGGCAGGGAAGTCACGATCTTGCCACGGTGGCCGGAGGTCAGGTTGCCCTGAAGCCAAAGGGCGTGGTCGAGGATCGGATTGTTCTGCGCGAGCGCGTTGATGATGTTGTAGATTTTGCCGTCGTTCTGGTAGAACTGAGCAATTTCAGCCATGGTATAGGCCGTGGTCGAAGTAAAAGTGGCGGTCATTTATAAACCTTCCTTTCGTTACTTTTTGAGCGGCGAACCGGAGCCATAAACCCCGATATACGCCGGTTGATCCCTGGGGAGCACCTTGGGCGTCTTCCCGTCCACCAGAGCGTCGTCGCCGATGGCCTGGCCGACCCGGACCATGAACTTCATGATCGTCGGGTTTTTGGTCAGCATGGCGTCCGAGATCAGCTTGAACAGAGAGCCGTCCGTGTCGAACGTCTTGAGAACCCGATTGGCTTTGGACACCGACTCATCGTACTTGGCTCCGCCAATCTCCGGGTCGTTCAGAAGCTCCGCGCCCCAGGTCTTTTCCTGCTCCTGCATGGCCGCCAGATACCCTTCCTGCTGTTGGCCCAGGAAGCCGAGGTGCATGTCCACGAACTTCTGAGCGAGTTCCTGGGACAGACCGGCCTCTTTGGCCAGGGTGGAAAAGGTTTCGAGCGGCGGGCCTTCGAACGTGGCGCCGTCCGGAAGCGTGAACGCTTCGTATTTCTCCGGAACCTTGGGAGCCTCGGGCGTCGGGGCCGCAGGGGCCGGCGCGGACTCGGGCGTCGGGGCCGGAGTCGGACTCAGGTCCGGGGTATTGGGTGTGGGCGTCTGAGCCGGGTCCGGAGTCTGGTTAGGTGCCGGAGCCGGGACGGGATTCTCTAACATTCTTTGCCTCCTGTCTTACAAGATGTTGACTGACCATATCCGCAAAAACCGTGGGCCGCGCCTTAAGGGCTTCCCGGAGGACCGCCAGACCGACGTTGCGTTCCCCCTCCTTGAAGTTCCCCAGAGCGTTGCCTGTGAAAGTCGTATGCCACATATGAGTGATGTCAAAGAGCCACCAGAGGATGTCAAGCCCGACCTTGGAAGACGTAAGCTCTTTGAACAGATGCTTTAGTTCTTCCGCCGAAAACTCGGACACCCGTTTCGCCTTGCTCTCGGACGGGACCGCGAACAAAGACTCAATCTGGGCTTCGGTCAGGTCGAGATTAGCCACTACCGCTCACCTCCCGCCGCCAGAAGATCGGCCAGGGCCGAAGGTTGGCTGGTGTCGGACTGAGACAGATGCTTGACGCCCTTGGCCATCTCGGGAATCTGGGCCATTTCCAGCTGTCTCTGCTGTGCTTCCCGCTCCATTTGGACCGCCATCAGGTAGTCCTCTTCGGAGTTGATGTTCGTCACGTTGACCCCGAGGCCGTCCGCGTAATCGGCGGCCACGTTGTAGGGCTTGACCACATGCCGCATCTCCGGCCAGATCGGCGTCGCGTTGCCCACGAACCCGATGAACTGGTTCATCGAATTATTCAGGACGAGCTTAAGGGCCTGAGCCAAGATAGAGATAAACTCGACTTTGATCGGCACGCCCGAGGCGGCCAGGTCTTCCGGCGGCGGCGGGACGAACCCGTTCTGGATCATGTAATAGAACACCAGGTCAATCAGAGGAATGAACCCTTCGTCGATCAAATGTTCCAGGACCGGGCCAAGCTGAGTCAGTTTTTCTTCCTGCCGCTCGGCCACTTCGGTCGCGGTCATGATTTTGTTGGTCTGGGCGATCATCAGGAAGAGGTCATTGTAGAGCCCTTCCTGAATCTGCTGCCGGGTGTCGTTGATGGCCACCAGAGTTTCCTGGGTCCGGGGGTCGATCAGGTAGGCCGGGTAAACGGCGTTACCCTGCTGGCCCGTGGCGTTGACGGGATTGACCCCGCCCGGCATCAGGTCCGCATGGTCCATGCCACCGGGAGTGACGATGGGCGGGTCATTGGCCCGCTGAAGGCCGGCGAGCCAGGAGAACTTCATGGAGTTGAGCATCCGGGCATGGCAGAGGACATCAGCCGCCGGAGACGACCCATAATCGTCGGAACCCGTCACGGCCCACCGGATGCCCAGGCCCGGAAACATATCAAAGCCGCTTTCCCTTAAGAAGCCTTCCTGGTCCCCAGAACCGGAATGCCAGTACCAGGAACCCCACGGCTTGTTCTTGGAGTCCATCTTCCCGTAGGTCCGATCCTGCCGGGGCATAACCAGGTGGTGCCACATGAAACGATTCGTCTTCCGAGACGGGTCGTTGGCCGCCGTCCGGATCAGTTCCGGGCAGTTCTCCCGCCCGAAGGCGTTGATGTACTGCGCCGCCGTGAACTCCTTCTTCCGGGCCACGGCGTTCACCCGGCCCATTTCATCGCTACCGACGGCATATTCGCCGGCTGTCAGGGCGTCAAACTTGATACCAAAGTTCGGGCCAAAGCCCGTCGGCGTGGCGAACATGAAATCCGTTCCAAAAACCAGAAGTTCCTGGTAGGCCAAACCCATCTGGGAGTAGAAGTTGCTCCGGTTGGCGAAGACATTTCTCATGTTCTTCTCGACCAGGTGGAGCCATTCCTTGACATCCCTCCGCCGGGACAGGGCCGGGTCCGGGAAGGTCAGCCGGAACCAGGGCCGGGTCTGACTGGTCATGCCGCCGTGAAGCCCAGCCTGGGCGATCCTGACCGCCTTGACGCCGGTCGAATCGAGGATGTCCGACCGGATCATTCCCTTGTTGGTGTCCTCCGTCTCGGAAGACAGATACCGGGATTTGGTCGGCAGAAAATATTGGGCGAGCGCCTTCCAGTCTTCCAGATAGTTAATCCGGTCGTCCATCATGGCCTGAAAGGAGGCTTTTATCTGGGCCAGAGGCGTCATTCCTTCCATGTTGTCACCCCAAGAGCTTCTTGGTCTGAATCTCGGCCGGGTTTTCGAGGCCCGTCGGAGAGGTCAAAACCCCGGTGGTGATGCCGGCCGCGGCGGCTTTTTTCCTGTTGTCGGCCGTGGTCGTCCGAAGCGCCCGAAGCGCGTCGATCTGACTCTTAGGCGTCACCGGAGCCTTGGGAGCCGCCGGGGGCTCCGGAACGGCGGACGATCCTTTGCCGCCCTTGCACTCGGCTACCGGGCCAAAGTAGTCTTCCACCTCGGCGTCCAGGACCGTGCCGGTTTCGGTGTCCAGGACGAGCGTCGTATAAATTTTCACTGAGTGGCCTCCTGTGAAGTTTGCCAGATCGGATGCGAAAGGCCGAACCCCGCAACCAAAGCGTTGAACGCCCCGATATCCCACGCCGAACCGCGCATCGATTTGCCGTCAAAATCCGTGTTCCTTTCCGCCCACGTGCCACCCGCATTGATAGCCGGACTTCCAGGTTTAAGCCTAAAATCACCGCCGAGCGGATTGATCAATTTTGGGTCGAGGTGATACAGATTTATCCATCCCGCAAACCCACCCATCGCCTGGGCGTCCGTGAGAAGGGAGTAGCCCGTGCCGGTTCCATTATCCACCTGCCACGAGGCAAAATCCGGATCGGTCGAACTCCAATTTATCAGACGCGCCAGGGTAAGTTTGGTTTCGTCCAGGGTGTAGGCGATGGTGTTTGCAGCCACCTGCCCGGTCCCGACGTTATAAAGAATGCCATCCGAAAAATTGGATTCTTCTTGCGCCGCGACGTTGGCGCTGAAATTAATGCCGTTGCCGACCAGATTGGCGAACGTAAAAAATCGAAAATCGATAGGCCCTTCGACGGTATTGTCTACCCAAATTCCCCGGCCCGCGCCGTTATATCCGACGATATTCCAGCCGCGAATATGATGAGTCAGGCCGGTCCCAGGAGTGTCATCATCGAAAATGCCGATCATGTAGGGACTGTTTCCGTCGTGGATTTTAATGCGGCTGTACGTTTGGTAGCTGCCGCCCAAATGGATGTCGATATCGCCATAGCTGGTGACGAGTGATCCGATCCCCTCTGCGTCTGTTAAAATTAATCCATTTTCATAGTCTGTGAACATCCCTCCCTTGATGTCGAAAAGATTACCTTCGGAATTACCCTCGCCACGAATATTGCAGAGAAACCAGCGAGCCGGATGGTAGCCCTTCAACGAGGCTACAATGTTATCCACACTCCATTTATCGTCCGATCCGTCGATATAAAGATCGGTAATATTTCCTCCGAGAATGATACTTCCGCCGGCCGTCCCGCCATAGGCTATTCCCCGAGACGTGATATTCATCAACGTTGAAAACTCGCACGTATCATAGACGGCAGTCGTGCCATCGCCGGCGATCCCATTGGCTGTAGCGGACAGGAAGATACCCCGGTTTTTAACCGTCTGGCTAATGTTGATATTTAGGGAACCGTGGGTAGCCCCAGTGACGCTGATCCCGTTATCCGATTCCGCCAGTTGAATATCGACGTTGCTGCTATCCGTGCCCACGTCGATAATGCAATCTCCGCCGTCGCCGGTCAGGATCGGGGCGGCGCCCGTGCCGTATTTGCGGACGTGCATGTCGGCGCGCTTGTAGAGCAGGCCCGGATAGGTGCCTCCCGCCGCCAAATACAGCGTATCGCCATATCCCCAATCCAGCGGCACATCGGACAGCGCGTTCCAGGCGGCTTCGGGGGTCAGTCCATCCCCATCTGCCGCCGCACTCGAATCCACATACCGAGCCGACGTGGTGGGAGCCATGGGGCTGGTGTATGTCACGATGAGTTTGGGCGGGCGCTTGGCCTTGGC